>Ga0315288_10003101_pt1 | contig 21226 bp, 23 predicted proteins | sample YL17G11_20_MG_FD_203454 | JGI IMG/M metagenome (GOLD analysis project Ga0315288, IMG submission 203454) | Sediment microbial communities from Yellowstone Lake, YNP, Wyoming, USA - YL17G11_20 | ecosystem: Environmental > Aquatic > Freshwater > Lake > Sediment | place: USA: Wyoming | collected...
TCGAAGCCTCCGAGACGTCGCTCAATACGATCTCCGAGCCTGGTGTGTACGAAGTGTTGATGGCCGATGGCGCACAACGTGAATGCGTCGTTGCCACCCAGGATGGCTGCATGCTTGAGCGTACACACCCCCATGATGCCGGCAACGAGCTGCTCGATTACTCCAGGTATAACCCCAAGGACAAGCTCCCCCGAATGCTCGTCATCGATCTCGAAGACGGATGCTCGGCAGAGAACAAAAGAGAGCAGCCTATCTTCGGCAAGTTCCTGCTCCCGATCGACAAGTGCGAGAAGCTGAAGGATTCCATGGAGACCGGCAAGGCGTACCGGGTTTACTGCTGCAAGGATGGATCGTTCAGCCGTCCAATCCTGATCGTCAAGAAAGAGAAGTCTCCGGCCGGCTTGGACTGCTACTACTACTCCAGCTGGAGTAACGACGAAAAGAATGCGGAGTTCGTCCTGCACAACCCCGACTACGAAGGTGCGTACGATTCCGATCGCGTGCTCGGCAAGCACTTCAAGTTCATCAGCGTGAGCCATGAGCTGGAAGGTAAGGACGGAGAATCCTACCGCTGCCTCAAGTTCCCCGGGGAACTCATGCTCGGTAACCGTTCTGCTCTCGACTCGATCATCTACGGAGACGGGTACAAGAAGGCCGCTATCCAGCGTGCCGGTGCTAATCACTTCATGGTCAAGACGGATGACGAGCGCGGTCGCTGGTCTCCCCACATGACCAAGATCGCGACCCGTCTGTATCTCATGGCCGAATGCGGCATGCGTGTAGAGTCTGCAGATGAGGTCCTGGACAGAGCCGAGAAGGGCTGTCACAAGTTCTTCCACAAGTCGGCACTGCACCTTCGGGCACAGTCCTACCCGGAGTTCTACGCACAGTTCAACGATGCGTATAACGTGATGGAAGAGCCGGAGAATCTTAACAGTCACGATCTGATCGCACACCGCGACATCCCGCTCATTGAGCGTAACCGGGTTGGCGATTCCGTTCGGCACGAAGCGCACAACCAGGACAACGTGGCCAACCCGAAGTCCAACATCCCGTCCGACATGCTTCAGACTGCCAGCCCGATCCAGCTGTACGAGCTGAGCCAGTCGCGCGGCGTCGGCAACCTGTTCGAGCACGGCGTGGTGGGATCTCTCACCAAGACGTACGACTCTATCGCGTTGGTAGACAAGTACATACCTGATCTGGAACAAGGTCTCGACCGTATCGGACGAATCCTCTTCCTGTATTACTGGAAGCCTGAAGACTTCGCACAAGCGTACGGATCAGACGACCAGGTTGATCTGGAGAACAAGCTTCTCTCGAACTTCAAACAGTTGGGCGACATGGTGTTGGAGCTTCTCCTCAAGAGCCAGCGCCGTCAAAGTGGAAGTTCCACCATGAAGTCATGACCAAGGATGAGATCACCAGACTATGTCGCCTGATCCCCGTCGGTGCCACGCGCTTCAGTATCCCTGCCTCCGGGGATGCGAGCGCGGCCCAGCGGTGGATCGATGTAGAGTACATGGCGTTAGGTGATCCTCGCTTCGGTTTCAACTTCATCCGCACCCTGATAGACACGGGTGCTCCTTTCCCGATCCGCGCCAAGCTTGTCAAACAGAGCCTGCTCGAACTAGCCTACTCGTATGAGCGTATGGCGGCCGAGGGTGACCGACCCACCGACGGAGCCATATCTGCAGCTCACTACCTCGCATACCCGGGCAACCGGTTGGCCGCGGTGGTGAACGCATGTCTGCTCCAGCCATCCAAAGAGTGTAGCTACGTCCGCATAGCCAAGATGGTCGGGGTCAGCGAAATGGCCATCAGGTTCTACGAGACCCTCTACTTCAACGTCAGAGATCGTGAAGATGATGCCGGGTACATATTTAGCCTGATTTGGCCACACGGTCGTTACATGTCGTACGATCCCATGTATGCCAGGATGGCACCGGAAGGTCAGCTCCTACTGCAGAACTGTGACGAGTTCGGCCTTGAGAAGGGCCTGGCTGGTTACGGATTCACCAGAAACTATCCAGGCAAGCTCGACGCATCTCAGGGTATGATCGAGATCAAACATGCCATGACCACAAAATGCCTCGCAGCGTTTTGGGCCGGACAGTCCGGTACCTCCAGCCGAGACATTGGGCGTCACATGGCATTCCAGATCGCTGAAGCACAAAGCGGCGGTGCGCAGAGCGGAGCCCTTGAGAATGTCGGCATGACGTGCTTTGGTGATCTCTTGCTTGAGGACATCCGAAGAATAGGCGAGCTGTCCGCATCAGATCCGACTATCGACGTAACCGCGGAGGCGGTTAAGCAGATGGCTGAGAAGACTTGATTAAGCTCCTCGCTACGTCTAAACTATCCAAGTGGTCAATTTTGTCTAAATTATGAGGCAGCAACTTATAGGGTTTTTGATCGATGACATCGCGCCGCGCGTCCGACGGTCTGGAGATCCCGAAGGTGAACTCCTGAAGTTCGCGTCGGAGAAGAATCTTTCGCCCGCACTACTGGAAGGGCTGGGTCAACTTTTCAACACTGCCAAGACGCTGTGCTACATGGAGAAGAACTCCAGTCAGCGCGGTGCCACGTTCCCCACCGTTGACGTTCAGAACCTGGTCAGTCAGTACCTTGAAGTGCCGGCCAAGAAGATGACCAAGGATGCTGGCGGATGGTTGGAAGCAGACGACAAACTGGCGCCCGGTGCCAGGATGCCCGACTTCTTCTCCCTGCCAGAAAATGACGGACTAGAATTCAGCCTGCCCAAGTCTGCGTCGTTCCGTAAGCAGAGTCTCAGTCCTCTCCGGGCAAACATCAACACTGCCGAGCTGGTCAAGACCGATATGGAAGAGAGCGCACGTGGGCTGCTCGACCGGATGGTCAAGAAGGCTCGCCGGTCCCAGCTCGACTGGAACACTCTTGAACTGGATGCCTTGGCCGTGATTGGTGAAGAGGCCAAGCCCGCGCTCGACAACGCTGCCAGCTACCTGGCCGCTCACAACATCAAGGTGGCACGTCAGCAATACGACGGTAAGCCTCGCTTCGTTGAATCGGATCTTGTCGAGATTGAACTTCTGTCAAAGGCTCTCGTGAGCATCAAGGAAGCGACCGTCATGGTTGATGAGATGCGCGCAGAGCTGAAGAAGTCATCTTCCGCTCTCGCCAAGGGTGAGGTCGACGAAGAAGAAGAGGAGGACTCCAAGTCCCCAAAACCAGTAGCCCCGAATAACTCAGGCAGGGGCTCGGCTGGAAAAGACCTGGGTGGCTCACCGTTCGAGTTCTTGCCAAAGGGTGGAGACTCGTCAAAGAGCGTTTTCAAGACCGCACCGGATGCGATGTTCAATCTCTTGGCACCGGCCCGCGATCACTTCTTCAAAGGCGTGATGGGTCATCTTGGCTCTCCCGACAACTCACATGCTGCGGTCGAGTCCGCGTTGGGCGACTCTCAACACCTGGCATTGCTTCAGAACCTCATGACCACGGATGACGTCCTCAGTGAGGCCGATCCAGACCAGGTCGTGAGTGCATTCAACACTATCCGCCAGACGGCACCTCACTTGGCCAAGGATGTCAACGTGATGCGTGTCGCACTTCGTTCTGCCGTGCAGCACGAGGGGATTGATCCGTTCACGATCAAGGGTATCGCTGAGACCGAGACTGCAAGGCAGAAGGCCGTCAGCAACACATCCCCGGCCAAGCCCAAAGATTCCAAAGAGTAAATCATGAAAATTCGCAAGACGATCGATCGGGTGGCAGACCGTTACCACGTCCTCACTGAGATCGCCGGTACGTCAGCTTCCGAAGAACAACTGATTTCTGATCACGGCGAACCGCTCGTAGAGTGTGGTGGTGCGTTCTCCGGAAACCTCACACGTCCAGGTGAGACCGCACCGGTCGTTACCGTGGCCGGCAGCCTTGGTGCTGCCGTGACTGCAAACGTGGTTGATGGTGAGATCACCAGCTACACCGTCCAGGCCCCGGGCTCCGGGTACACGGCTGTGCCGGCCGTTACCATCACGGGCGGCAACGGTACTGGTGCTACCGCGGACGCAACCCTCAAGGCTATCTCGGTGGCGGTCAGCTTGGGCGGCTCCGGATATGTTGTCAACGACACGATCGTTCTCGATGCCGGAACATTCGTCACCCCTGTGACGGTCAAGGTGGACGCGGTCACGCTTGGTGTGATCACGGCTGTCTCGATCGTAACGGCTGGCAACTACTCGGCCATCCCCAGCAACCCCGTCGATCAAGACACCACCAGCGGGGTCGGAATCAACGCGAAGTTCACGGTCACCTGGGGTGTCAACACGGTCCTGCCTGACGCGGTCGGAGCTGACTACTGGACGGTACCGACACCGATTAGCTTTACGTTTCCCACGAAGCAACGCCGGCTGATCACTGACTTTCCGGACAAGCGGGTGTTCGACCTGGCTGACGACGTCAATGCAGACCTTCAGGCGAAGTTGTATTCCGACACGATCCATGATAGAATCCTGTCTGAACTTACGACCTTGCGGGCTAAGCAGAATCCCTTCGAGGGAGAGACTACTCTGACAATCTGACACTCACTGTCAATTTTACATGAAGATCGACGATCTCAAAGACGGACTAGGCGAGACCTTCCAGAAGTACTGGAAGCCCGCACTGGCCGGAGCCGCACTCGGAGGAACCGCGTCGGGCGTACTCAGCCGCAACGCTGGAAAGCCCGGAGAGACTCCTGGTGAACGTCGTCGTCGAATGTTGCGTAGCGCACTAGCTGGAGCATTACTGGGCGGTACCGCCGGGGTAGCCATTCCGGCTGGCCTCAAAACGGTAACCGAACCCTGGGGTGCAGCCAAGCCTGGCGCTGGCGGAATCACAGACTCTGCTCTCGGATTCGCCGGTAAGCACATTGCCCCGCTGGCCGTGCTGGGCGCTGGCGGTGCCGGTATTGCCAGATCCCTGAAGGCGAACAAGGAGACCGCGTTCGGTAATCTCTTCCAGGAATTCAAACGGCACGCAGGTGCGGACGGTAAGGGACTCGGAACCGCAGAGTCGCTCAGGGCTGCCATGAAGGCTGATCCGACCGTGATAGACAAGGTGCATAAAACCCTGACTGAGGGTCTCGGAGCTGCCGGTCACGGTAATCTCCGGGCTTCTGAACTTCTCTCTGAGTCTGGTTTCCACCCCAGCGGCGGTCCTGATCTCAAGAGCCTGCTGAATCGAGTCTTGAAACCCACAGGTTCCAGCGCCGGCCTTGAAGGTGCGCGAGAACTCCTGCAAGAGGGTCGTGGAGCATTCGGCAAGGGATTGGCACAAATCCCCGGCGAGAGCGGATCTGCATTATCTGAGATGTGGCGTCGGCTTGTCCGACCTACCATCGGTGGACGTTTCTCTCTCCCCACGAAAGCCCTGGCCCTCGGTGGCGGCGCCATGCTGGCTCATGACTTGCAAAAGAAAGTGATGGGCGAATGATCAAGATAATCTTCCAAGACAGCCAGGACGAGTTGGTCAAAGCGGCCGGCTCTCTGTCATGTCTGTTCGAGGGGGATCGCCACATCAAGTCGGCGGCCTCTGACGCGTTCAGCGCAGACCTGATGCGCAAGCACGTCCCGAAGGACGACAAGCATTTCGGCATCCACCTGATCGCCATGGGTAGCCAGGAGAAGTACGGCTATAACCGCAACGGCGACGGATGGCCGGAGGATGGCCTTAAGACTCGCCACAACACTTTCGTCTCCCACGGTCACCTGTTCCGGGAGCACAAGAACACTGACCCCAAGTTCAAGGTAGGCGACGTCAAGGCCAGCGCGTACAACGACAAGATGGGCCGCGTAGAGCTGATCGTCTGGGGCGACAAGGACAAGGCTCCCGACATGTACGAGAAGGCCGCTTCCGGCAAGCCGCTCAGCTTCTCCATGTCAGCCAAGGTCCCGTACGACGTCTGCTCGATCTGTGCCAACAAGGCCAAGGGCTCGTCCAAGTACTGCTCGCACCTGAAGGAGTCGATGTGCCAGTACCTGCCGAAGTTCAAGAAGTTCGCTTTCGCTGAGAACCCTACCCCGACGTTCTTCGACATCTCAGAGGTCAAGAACCCGGCGGACCGGATTGCTCACTTCATCGAGTACCAGATGACCAAGGCCGCATCGGCCACGGCATTTCAGTACAGCGACATCCTGGCTCAGGCCGAGGGCGTATCTATCCCGGACACCAACGTCGGATGCGTGGATCTGCTCAAGCAGGCCATGCTGACCCGTCTGGCTGAGACTGAGCAGTACGTTCGGGCGGCCATCAACGGAGATGACATAGGCACCGACGCCAAGGCCGCGTTCTTCAAGGAAGCAGTCACCCGCGCGTTCGAGCCCCAGGACATCACCGAAGCCGAGATGTCCATCATTCGTGCTACCGAGCCGGGGTATCTGTTCGCTGGCCTGGCCAAGCGGGCCACCGTGCTACCGTTCGAAGCTTTCGTCAGTTACGTCACTGGAAACAGCATCGACCAGGTCTATGCAGATCCGATGGTCAAGCAGGCCAAGGGTCTGCTCCCTACGGTGTTCCAGCAGATGCTCAATTCTGAATCCGACCCTGTTCTCGAAGATCTCTTCGAACCAGACTTCAGCAAGTTCTCCTCTGGAGATCCTGTGGACAAGGTCATGGATCAAGTTGCGGATCGCCACTCGGTTAATCCCCAGGTGGCCAAGACCCGCATCATGAAGATTACTGTGCAGAGGGGTTCTGATCTCCCGATGCCAGTGAAATCCGCGTCAATGTCTGACGCGGTAGAAGAAGCTCGCAAACTCTCACGTGCTTACGGCTTCTACAAGGTCTCCTTCTGCGTGGCCGCAGAACAGGTTCTCAATGAAACTTTTGTTGACGAACCGGTACGACTGCTTGTAAGCTACCAGCACGTGATTTAACGTACAGCTATGGCTAATAAGACCCTCACATACCAAGAAATCGTCGCTCGACTGACGGACCGCACAAAGTCCGCAAGTAATAAAGTCGCGACCGCCGGCTCGGGCGCACCGGGATCTCCGTCTACGCAGGTCACTGAAAAGGACCCGCAAGACATGGGCACTGTTGCGATCCCCAAAGATCCCAACACCTCGCCCTCCGCAACCAACCTTCCCGGTAGCGGATCGGATACACATCCGGTTCACAACAAGGAAGTGACTGCCGTGAAGGCTGTCGGTGCGACCTCTCCGAAGGAAACGGTTACCGAAGACCTCGGTGCTGGATCTGCCGCGAAGGCCGCCAAGGTGGTTGCGTCCATCAAGAATTTGCGCGAGACGCTCAAGTCCGCTTCTTCCAAGGTCGCTGAGACCGACGACAAGAAGCCGGATGCGAAGTCACCCGCTGATGCCGGCAAGCCTGCCAAGATGGATAAGGCCGCCGAGATCAACGGTCCTGTCGACGACGGCAAACACCCCGTCTCGAACAAGGACAAGGCTGCTCAGGGTCCCAAGGCCGACCAGGTCAAGGAAAAAGACCCGCAGGCAGAGCCGAAGCCGTCCGTCCGCGAGGACGCGATTGACGGAGTTCCGGCCGCTAACGTCGAGAACAAGGACAAGGCCGCCAACGCCGAGTTCGACCCCTCGTATCACTTCAAGCTCGCCAGTGTGATCCTGGCAGACTCCGACCTCCGTCAACAGGCTGAAGCCAAGTTGCAGGAAGCGTTCGGCGCACAGGTGGCCAGCGACATCGTCAAGGCTGCTGCCGTGATGGAAGAGCAGGCCAACATGATCTCTGAACTCGAATCCCAAGGTGCCCTCGAAGCTGAAGAGCTTTGGAAGAGTGCCTCGGTGGACGAGCGCAACATGATCGTCAAACTCGCCGCACTCCATGACCATAACCGAAACAAGCTTTCGGACGATCTGCTCAAGCAGGCGTATGACATGGGCGCAGCTGCCGGGGCTGATGAGATGGATGCCGCGGCTCCGCCGATGCCCGAAGGTGCTGGCGCTCCGCCGATGCCCGAAGGCGCTGGTGCCCCTCCGATGCCTGAAGGTGCCGAAGGCGCTGAAGGCGGCGACGTGTCTCCTGACGACATCATGGCGGTTCTCCAACACCTGGTCGAGTCCGGCCAGATCGACGAGAAAACCGCAGAGGCTATCCTGATGGAACTCGGTGGCGAAGCAGGTGGTGAAGCTGGCGGCGAAGCCGGCGAGGCCACTGAAGCGCCCGAGTCTCCTGAGAAGGAAATCGAAGAGATGGCCGGTAAGGCCGCCTCCGTTGTCGCCAAAATCACGGCCGCCAAGTAATCGACCCCCGCGTACTATGAGCGACGGGAACCCTAATACTGCACTGAATGCTGTTATCGATAGCACCATCGACTTTGTTGATGGTGCTATCGTCGACCACGACAAGATGAGCAGTGAGATCCTAGCACTGCGAACCAAGCTGGCCGATACCGAGCGTGTCTACATCGAGAAGGTAGCAGCAGCACAAAAGTCAGCAACGCTGGACCCGGATGCCATCAACGCGGCTGTCGATCGTCTTGTCACACTCAAGATCATACCGTACGAACTTCACACCAAGGTCGCCAATCAGCTCCGCAAGGAGCCTCGAAGCGCATTGACACTCCTGACTCAGATCGCTGAGACGTTAGTGTCCGCTCCGTCCGAGGGCTTTGGTGTAACGAAAGAGGCTAGTACTGTTGACTGTGGCGGCGATCCTGACGGCTGGGATGAGGTCCTCCAGGGTCGTGTACCTCAAATCAGACAGCCTAAGTGAGCCGCCCGGCGGCTGGCCATTTCGCCGGACACCTAGTAATGGGTGCCCGGCTTTTCTTTTATGAATCAACAAGAACTACTTAAAATCGCAAACATGCTTGGTCGCGGCAAGATGGTCGGCAAGTTCCTGCAGGGTGCTCTCAAGTCCAATCCGATGCCGAACGCCAACCCGATGATCAACCGCGGCATCCGGGAAGGCGTCCTGCCGACCTGGTCCCAGGGTCCTCAAGCTCTCGGCCAGATGGGCCGTGTCGCATCCGGTACCAACGCGCTGGATCGCAATGGCCTTGCCGGGGCTATCAAAGGATACCGAAAGGAAATACGTCCAAATCTTGACGTAACGCATAACAAGGTAGGAACCCAGGTAGGGCAAATGCCACTCAAGATGCCTGGATTGAGCATGAAGCCGCCGGGCATACAGAAGGGTGTGCTAGGTATGAATCCTGCACAGCTCAACGCGGCACGACCTGGCGTTACCCCGGTCGGTAAGTCAACAGGCACTGCCGTGAAGGCCCCGGTCGCACCAGTCTCCCCTGTCTCACCAGTTACGCAAAATACTGCTGGACAACAGGGTTGAACCGGGCGATACTCCTAACGAATTTGACACCGAGTCGGCCGTGTGGTCGGGGTAGGAGTCAAGCAACAATCGGAATCCAAAGATATGACATACGATCATTATCGCAGGTCGAAGCCACGTCTGAACGTGCTTCGCGGGTGGCCTGGTAACGAAACTACCAGTCTGACTCATTCCGCCAAGCCCAAGGCTGGTGAAGACATCAAGTCAGGCATGGTCATCGTCCTCGATACAAACGGCGAGTGGGTCAAAGCGACCTACGCGCTGGCCAACAACAAGTTGGTGTGTTGGGCGACGGCGGACCAGTCTGACACGGACGTCGTCTCCAGTGGGCGGCTCCTGGGACTCTCAGTCGCAGGACCCTACGAAATCCAGACACCGTACTTCGACAGTACTCAGGTGTACGCCGACAACACCCCGTTGAAGGTTGATACCACGGCTGGACAACTGACCATCGCTTCGCTGACCACTGCTGACGACGAAATCGTCGGTATGTGTACTCGTGGCGGCAAAACCGACATCGCAAAGATCAACTCTGAAGCCACGCCTGTTGCAGGCGCAGTGAACGTTATCTCGTTCATTACGAAGTGGGTTCCGGGTCGTGCGAGCTAATCATCAACCCTGAAAGATAATACTATGAGCGAAAACTCTGAAGTTAAATCAGTCAAGGTCATGAATGAGGAGCTTCTGTCCCGCATTCTCGAAGAGGGAGATGGGTCCGTGAAGTCCGCATCCGCGGCCGGAACCAACATGATCCGCCGCCGTATCCGTGAAGACGGATTCTTGCGGAACATCATCCCCCCAGAGACGGTGACAAACGCCGATCTCGACCGCGTGGTGGAACATGACCGTCCGGTCATCATCGAAGACATGGAGCCCCTCAGCCCCGGTGCTGTGAGCATTCCGTTCGGTGCGTCGACGGACAGCCAGACCTACTACGGTAACAAGTACACAGTCGTGTTCAATCCGATCACGACCAAGGAGTACACCAAGGACGTCAACGAGCTTCGCACCTATCGCATGGATTTGCGCCAGGTGATCACGGACAACTCGCTGAAAGACATGCAGACGGAAGAGGACGGCCAGTTCATCTCCGTATGCGACACGATCGTCGGTGCCAGCAATGGTATCGGTGCGACCGGTCTCCAGCAAAACTTCGACATCCAGGGCGGTATCACTCGTGATACCTACGTGGAAGTTCTGAGCAAGCTGGAAAACTTCAACCTGAACAACGGCGTGTTCCTCATGAACCGTCGCACTGCGAAGGAATTCTTGAAGTTCGACCGTTCCGAAATCGGTGGCGACCTCGCTGAGAAACTCTTCACGGACGGCCTCACGGCTCTCCAGGAAGCCAAGATCTTCGGCGTCCGTCACTTGTTCACGATCAAGCGGGACCTCGTGCCCGATAACGTCGTGTACTGTTTCGGTGAACCCTCGTTCCTCGGCAAGTTCTACGAACTCAGCCCGACCACTCTCTACGTTGAGAAGAAGAAGGAAACCCTTCGCTTCCAAGCGCGTGAGACGATCGGCGTGTCCGTTGCGAACGTCGCCTCGATCCAGAAGGTTACCTTCATCCCGTAAGAAATTACGGAGCTTTTAACCCCCGCCCTTGACTGGGCGGGGGTTTCTGCTTTATTAGGGTATGAGCAGACCATCTTGGGAAGAGTACGCATTAACCATCGCCTACGCGGCAGCCATCCGTTCAGAAGACCCGTGGGGCAAGGTTGGAGCATGCGCCCTTCGCCACGACAACACCATCGCCGGCCTGGGCTACAACGGAGCACTTCCAGGGAAGACGATCGACTGGAGCGACCGGGATGGAAGGTTGAAGGAAGTGATCCACGCAGAGCTGAACTGTCTGGCATACTGCAAGCCCGGCGAGTGCCGACTCCTGGCCTGCACGTTACTGCCATGTGGTGAATGTCTTAAGACGATCGCCCGCTACGGGATCAGCACGGTGGTGTACGGACGGGAGTACAAGCGGGATTCGAGCAGCCTGGAGATGGCCGAGAGGTTCGGCATCAAGCTGGTGCAGATGGCTGTTAAGATTCGTCCGGACCAGCAGACAGAACCCTCATCTGTTTGATGTAGTCCTGCATGTGACTGGTCGCCCGGCCGGTCAGCTCCTTCAGCCTACGGCGGTACTTGGCCTGGGCCTCTGGTGTCACATGTAGCTCTGATTCGGAGAGAGCTTGTTCGATCTCCTCGCAGAGCCATTGATAGTGCGGTTTCTTCACTTACCCTATTGTGCCACACCCACCTGCAGATGCAATGGCGATCTGTTCTGTGCTATAAGGTTTTGACGAGGACGGCTTTGCCATCTTTGTTTCTCTAACCTCAACACCAAAACCTAAGACACATCACATGAAGCCATATACCATCAAGTTCCTCAAGATCGTAACGATCTTCACATTCTTCTTCGGGATCGCCGCTGCGGCGTTCGCCGTGGACGTTCAGAAGGGTGCCCAGCGTAACCTCCGTCAACCGGCGGTTTCGACCCAAGTGGCCACCGTTACCCCGGCGGTTACAACGGCTACCCCGGCGGTTGCTGAGCCTACGTCGGCACTCAACGGTAAGGGCACGTTCCTCAAGAGTGGCGCCAAGACGCTCGGCCACATCGGAAAGCTGGAAATCATCCAGATCAAGATCCGTGGTCTCGACACGCCCAACCTGGTCGTCGCCGTGCTGTTCAACCCGGAGACCGGGGAGATCACACAGCTCGGTACGGCTAGCGGTGTTGGTATCGGTCATACGCTCCTGTCGGCCGGTAGTGCTCCAGCCGCGGCAGCTCTGTTGCGTCCGCCCAGTACTCGCGTGAACAACAACTCGGGATCTGAGTCTGACTCGTCCTCCCAGTCGTCCGTCCGTGGCGTTAGTTCCACCTCGTCTGCCCAGAATGAAAACGTCAACGTGAACTCTGCTACCGGCGGTAAAGGCGGTGTTGGTAACGGCGGTGTTGGTAACGGTGGCGCTGGCGGTGCAGGTGGCGCAGGTGGTGCAGGTGGCGCTGGCGGTAACGGCACTGGTACTGGCGGTAACGGTACTGGCACGGGCACTGGCACGGGCACGGGCACGGGCACGGGCACGGGCACTGGCGGAGGCTTCGTTCCTCCGGGCCAGATCAACAACCCTGGTCACGGTCATTAAGCAACCTCGTTGAGGTTTAGACGCCCCCTGCGGTCCGGCCACCGGGCCGCAGGGGATCAGCACGGTGGCAAAAAACAACAGGTACACATGAAACCAAACAGCCTCTTCATCCCCAAAAATAGACATCTGTTAACTGACTTTTACGCGGCATGCTTGCTCCTCTCCAAACATCAGGAACTCAATGAAATACGACGGGATCTTAATCCACAGCCAGGCGCAGCAACCATAGGCGTCGGATCTCTCTACACTCCGAGTCGTCTTCACTTTGGACATCCTGTACCAGACATGGTCGGCAGCCACGAGCCGCTGACCCCTCTGGGTAGAGTGCTCCTTGCTGATGACCAGTACCAGTCCGCCGGTATCACCTGGCCCTGGCTGTACCCGCTCGAACTCAGGGAGGCGGTCGGAACCACAGAAGTATCGGCACATCTCAACTGCTCGACCGAAACCCTCAATCGTCTCACCAGTCCGCTGGACGAGATCATCATGAAGGAGTTTCAAACCTACCTGATTCTGGACGAGACGTCTCAGCTGTTTCACCAGATGATCTACCTGGGAGACTGCCTGTGGAAACAACTCCATGAGGCCGAGACCTTGCTCAACGAGGTACGCGCCAAACATAGGATCATAGACGTGGACGGTATCAAGGTCATGCTCCTGCAGGATCTCGAAGGAGACAATTACGAGTCCATCATCAGTCGGTTCGTCATGCTTGAAGCGCGTGACGTCTCGATCTCAGTTAAGCCCGACACCAAAGGAAACGGGTGGGCCTTATTCAAGTTCCGTACGTCACCGGTAAATCTCGACTTCCGGCGCCTCAACAGCCACCCGGAGATCGCGTACTGCCAGTCGCGAGGAACCCTTGTCAAAACAAAAAGCCGATGTGACGAAGCCACGATCAGTCACATCGTAAATCTCAGCCGTGTCGTGTAAATGGTTCAAATTAAACAACATGAAAACTACAATCAAAATCGCACTGTCCGCATCGTTCTACAATGTCAAAGCAGTCCAGGACGTCCTTCATGGATGTGACCGGATCTACACCACTCAGGTAAGAAACCTGCCCGAGATCTTCGACCTGTTCGGAGAGGAAAAGGTTCGTGCTCTTCCCGACGGATGCAACTCCACCATGGACTGGGTGAAGGCCCGGGAGACTCAGTACAACCAAGCTGACGTGACGGTTGAGTTCGTCACGTTCGGCGATCTGATGAGGCTCAGCCAAGTAGCTAACGATCGAGCCGCCATCCTGGAGGAGGAGCTGAAGACGCAGGAGATGCTGATCGAGTCTCTCAGGAAAGAGATCCTCAGCATGCAGGAAGACCAGCGACGACTCAACTACCTGGTCACCCAGAGCCAGTACGAGAACAGCGGCGGCCTTCCTACGCACACCTGGTCGGTCACCGGCACCGGCCTTCAAGGCTTGCGTGACGTTCTTGACCTGCGCCGAGCCGGTCTGGCATACACGCCAGACAACAAGCCGATCGCGCAGTCTCAGTTCAACCGATCGCCCTCTGCGCCCATGCTGTTGTCGGCGGCCCTGACGGCAGCCGTCGCCAGTCCTTGCCAGCGAGATCCGATGGATCAAGACCACTCCGTAGAAGCATCCTCCGGGGTGGACTACCGCGGAGAGTCCAAGTAACCAAAACTCCCGACCCCGCTTGACAGCGGGGTCGGGAGCTGTTTTCTTACATGTTGAATGTATATCAACCGAAAGTTGTACCAGGATGGGAAGCCGTCGTCTCAGGCCCACCCGTTGTGGCCGTCGCTGTTGCACTTTTCAGACATCACTATATCTATTATGGCCGGCGTACCTCATCTAGTCTCTACGGCACTCCTGGTGGTAACACTCAGGGCTGCGAATCTAAAATCGAATCTGCAAGGCGAATTACCTTGGAAGACACCGGCATGGACCTGGGGAACGTCTATCTTCCGTACCAAGGAGTCAGAGACCTCTCAACCCGTGGCGGAGTCATGCCTGTCCACCTCTACCTCGCAGTCCTGGATATTGATTGTGAACCCGGGGAAGGATTTGCTGACTCTGTGCTCGGAGGGCCACGAGATGACAACCACGGCATCATCTGCGACAACCTTGACGGTTTTCCACGATGCCAGCCGAAAGGTCGTCACCAAGCGTGGGCGTTCATCCAAGCAGAAGAAGCAAACGCCCAGCCCTACCGTTACTCCCAAGTCATCCGCTGGGCACTCGAAGTCTACTGCCGCAAAGCCCCAGAAGTCCCCCTCCCCTGGGACCACGAAGCAATCCCCCTCAGCCAAGCGGCGCACGTCCAAGGACTGATAGACCATGAATAAACACCAAAAACCAAATCAATAAACACCAAAACTATGGACAGGGAATTCGAAAAACTCATGTGTGACGTTTTTGACCTGTGCTATGACGCACCGGCCGGAAGTTTCCAAAGCAAGCCCCAACGCGACCGGGTCATTGACATCTTGTCCGCGCTGCGAGGTTACCTGACCGAGGACGGTACCACCTACGAACAGGACGAGCTACTGCGAGAGATCAAGGTTCTGGAACCTAAGTAACGTGAGCCTCAATAGAACCAACCCGAACTCCGGCAGAGCCAAGAAGGCAGACATGGTCAGGGGACCATCAGGTAGGCCACTCTGTCGGAGGTGCGGTATCGAAGTACCCAAGGGACGGCGTACGTTCTGCGGAGACGCTTGCGTTCACGAATGGAAGATCCGAAGCAACCCAGAGTACTTGCGTCTCTTCACGTTCAAGCGGGATCAAGGTGTCTGTGCCGAGTGTAAGCTGGACACCTACAAGATCGAGGTAGAACTGATCAGGCTGAGACAGACGTCCTACTCGGCCTACACGGCCAGAAGGGCCGAAGTCACAGCGGCTGGATTCGATGCTCATCGTCACACGTTCTGGGACGCAGAGCATAAGGTGGCAGTCGCAGAAGGCGGAGGAGAGTGCGGACTCGAAGGCATCATAACCCTGTGCCTACCGTGCCACAAGAAGTCGACTGCAGCCTTGAGGGTCAGGATGGTAGAAGCCAGAAAAGCCGCAAAGAAACTGAATGAAGAAATCCAACCTAGTTCTGGCGATGATGGCGATGTCGGGACTCGGGTCTCCCCTGAATCCTCAGATCAGTAAGCCAAGCCGTAAGTGCAGCCTGCCCGGCTGCTGCGTACTTACCACACACAACGGAGGGTACTGCTCAGCCGAGCACAGCATTTCACACCGACAGGTAAACCAAACAACACAGTCAACCAAAACACCAAAATGCCACTAACCTGGGACGTAAGCAAAATCAAAGACCAAAGTACCGTTTGTTTCGACGGGAACTTTATCATCAGCCCTATAACCAAAGCCTTGATCTTCATGACCGAGAGTATCGGCGTGCCTGTGATCACGGAAGAGAATCAGTACGATTTCTTCCTGAGATGCCGAGTACAAGAGAGAATCAACGGTGCAGCAATACCCGAGTCAGACCCATTAAAATTGGGCAATAAGTCGATCGGCTTGGGTGACGTTCGCAACCACATAGGTCTACGTACAAACGCAAGACGACTGTCCGGTAAAGGATTCAGGGAAGAGATAATGAATTCCATCACGATGGAGGCACTGCGAGACCAGCAAACAGAAGTCACCCTATTATGCAGCGAATCGAAAATGTTAGCGGAGACGCCTGTCGTCCCTTGATCCAAAGAGGTCGCAACGCGGTCATCGCCCACGTGGTGAATGACCGCGGTGGATGGGGCCGGGGAAACATGTTCACAGGCTCAGTATCAAACAGATGGCCAGAGCCTGAGCACGAGTACCGAGAGTGGTACCGTAAGCAGACAGACTGGGAGATGGGAGCGGTACAGTTCGTGAAGGTGGACGCGCGTATCGTGGTCGCCAACATGCTGTGCCAGGTAGGATACAAGTCGGACTCCAACCCGTGTCCACTCAGCTACCCGGCTCTCGTGGTAGCGTGGGCCGAGGTGGTTGGATTCGCGCAGGATCACAAAGCAGACATTCACTTTCCTAAGTTCGGCGCTGGCTTGGCTGGCGGGGACTGGGACATCATAAGCGAGATCGTGGAGCAAGACACCCCAGAAGGTACGGGGCTGTTCTGTTACACGCTTGCATAAACAACAACACAGAAAGAAAACTACAATGTCAAAATACAATAAATACGGTTTGAACGTCAAAGACGCTGGTCATCAGGAAGAGATCAGCCAGGTTGTGAAGTCACTGCCGGTGGACACCCGGGTGGTCATCGCTTATCGGTTCGGGCTGCTCGGAATGGAGTGCATCGAATCAACCAGTAAGATTGCCAAGACGCTCGGCATGCCCGAGATCGTGGTCAAGAAGGAGATCGAGAATGGATCGAAGATGATCCGCAGCATCATCGAATCTCGTCCGACTACCCGGGCCGGTCGTGCCCGCAAAGCGTTGGGACTTGATCCGGTCAAGGAAGCGGCGGTCCGAGTAAAGGCAACCCTGGCTGACATCCTCTGCTAAGCAGATACTCATAACGATTCGGGACGGCGGCCCTTCGGGGCCGCCGTCCTCTTTTTTAGCTATCACGTCTTCTCTTGAACTTCTCATGTGCCCGCGGTAGACTAGCGGCATGAATGTTTCTTTGGACATGAACTTCCTCACCGGCATGATCAAGGAGGCCGTGGCTCAAGGGCTTGACCCCGAAACCGTTGCCTACGTGCATGGCCGGGTCTCAATCCTGATGCAACCCCACGTGAAGGCAGGATTCGATCGGTATCTGCAGAACTGCAATCTGCCGGTCAAGAAGGCTACCCTGGCCATGGCGATGCGCCCGTCCGTGCTGGCTGCAGCCGTGGAACACACCATCAACGAGAGCGGCAACCCGCTCTGCGACGAGATGCGTAAGTGGATTCCGGAGCACCAGGAACTCACCGAGATCTACAAAGAGGCCGCCAACCGGGGTCCAGTGGCACCGCCGCCTGATTTCCTTACCCGCTTCGAGCGGATGAAACTCTCCGACAAGATCGCCCTGCTGGCCGGCACCGGTGCAGCCGCCGGTGGTGCATACTCGATGCTCAAGCCCAGCCCGATGGATGAAGCCTACGAGCGTGGTCCATTCACCCGGACTTCCCGTGGTGCCATCCAGGGTGCCAGTACCTCGGCCGGGGCAGGATTGGGTGCCGTCACTGGGAACTTCCTGGCTGATCGTCTGGGTAATCCTTCCGCGGCCGGTAAGCCACACCCGCTGGCGATGCTGCTCGGAGCCGGTATGGGCGGCATGGCTGGACATCAACTTTCCAACTCCGTTCTCTAATGGCCATCCAACCCAACACGTCAAAGATCACGGTAGACGATATTCGTCACTTCATCTACGACCGGTCCGCCAAGGACAACGAGATCGACATGGATCTCTCCTGGTCAGATCCCGAGATCGCCGTGGCCATGCGCTACTGCGCAATGAGTTACAACTCGATCCAGCCATACGTGGAGCGTGTTGACGCTACGACGCTTCCGAACGAGATGATCTTCATCCACGGAACCATCTATCATCTCTATCTGTCCAAGTGGGCACAGCTCACCAGGTCCGACCTCGACTACACGGCCGGCAACATGACGGTTGACCGGGTCAAGCGGTGGATCGGACATCTTGAGAACGGCATGAAGCTCCATCAAACCGAGTTTGAAACAAAGGCCAAGGAGCGTAAGATCTCGATCAACCTCGAAGGCGCCTATGGCTGCGTAGGATGAGCAACGTGTTCTACAACGTAATGGTACGTCCCCATTGGGGCGCACAACAGGTCGTCGTGAGCTGGGAGGTTTCAAAGGAACTCTTCCACGGTAACTTCATCGTCTTCCGTAGCTTCGACGGTATCACGGGTTTCGTCGAGGTAGCGTCCGGCGCTGGGCTTGACCACATCGTAGACACGGTTGTTCCGCAGGACAGGATAACCGAGTACTTCTACCGTATCACCTTGCAGCACAAAGGGAAGCGGTACGACTCAGACGTTGTCAGCACATACGGAGAAGTTCCTCGTCTTGTCTTCGGGATGTCCCACCAGATCATGAAGCTTGAGTATCTCAGGATGCGAAGGTGCCATGAGATCAAGATCTTCCGTCAGAAGCTGGCTGGTCCAGTGTGCCCGGTATGCACCGACCCGGATACCCAGCAGAAGATCGGCAGCACATTGTGCGAGACCTGCTTCGGTACCGGAATCACGGGTGGTTTCGAAGAGGGCGTGGATAGTCACTTCCTACTGGTCGTAAACAGCAAAAGCGAGATCCAGGATACCCAGGACGGCGCCGGGTCAAATGATCCACACGACGACCAGGCCCGCATCCTACCGTACCCTCCGCTCCGCAAGGGTGACATGCTGGTCAACAAGTCCAACGACGTACGCTGGCTAGTCAATTCCTTGACCTCTTACAGTGTGAATGATATGGTCCCCTGCATATACGATGCGGATCTGCAGCACTTACGTCGTAATGATGTGCGATATAAAGTCAAATGAGTGGTGTAATTAACACGCCGGAAAATAACTCCCTGATCGCAGGGCTCGGTAATCTCGCTCTCACGCCTGTATCGCTTCGTCGTATCTTCCTGTTGCTCACACGGTTGCACTTCAGCGACTCCAAGCACTACGGAGACAAGGCTGAACCTCTCAAGGATTTCATCTGGTCGGCTGACGAAAAAGTCCGCAAGCTGTTCATCGACTACGACTACCACTATCAACCTACCCATCTGGAGCAGCGTCCAGCGGTGTTCGTTGGAGTCGACGATCTCATCTTCACCCGGCAGGTGCTCGACAACCAGCGAGAGAACACCGAGGACCGCTCCGGTACGAACTTCACATACAAGGCTGAGACCAGCATCATCTTGCGTCACATTTCGCTCACACCAGACGAGGCTCTCACGTTGGGTGAACTGAGCGTGGACTTCTTCGCCGGGGTTCGTAAGATGCTCATGGAGACGATGCGGCTCCAGCACTTCGACGTTACGGCCCTCAAGTCCACCAGACCTTTCCTTCGGACAGAAGTGCAGTCCGATCAACAGTTTTCGTGTGACCTTATCATGCGTATCTCTTTCCTTTACGATTGGGTGACGTTTCGAGAAAGTCATCGTATCAAAACCGTATCGTTCAAAGAAGCCGTGGTGGCCTACGCGCTTCCGACGAATAATGACACTGCACCCAAACCACAGGAGATGCAGCAGTGATTAACTCTTCCCTTGCAAAGTCACTCCTGACACCGTAAACTTCAGCCAGGTTTTAACGCTATATGATCTCTAACTACACGCGCCCGCAACTTCTGATTCGCCAGCTGCTTGATCGCACACCGACTCCGACGGTGCGGCAGCTCAATGCCTTCGTTTTCGGACCGCAGTACGACCTGTTCCGCTACACCAATGCGGAAGAGCGAGCCGAACTGTTGGGATCTGCCTTTGCGCAGAACAGCGACACGTCGCCGTCCGAGAGGCAGCTCGTGGGCTACGAGGGTATCGGGCCGCTGCACACGGTCGACACCGACTTCGCTCGGCTGTTCGGCGAGAACCTCGAAGGGCGCCTCTGGCTGCACGAGAGTCCCGTGTCTGTCGTGGACCCGAGCAAGTACAACGTCAAGGTCAAATCACTCTCCGAGCCTAACAAGCTCCACGTCACGTTCCGCACCGCGGTGGCCGGATCTCCGGACATCCAGTCTGGCGTGCTCCTCGACATCCCGGTCACGTTCGGCGGCACCGGCTACACGGTTGCCCCTCTCGTCACCATCGTTGGCGACGGTACCGGCGCTGAAGCCACAGCTGTGATCGCGCTCGGTGCGGTCACTTCCATCACGATCACCAAGCCGGGCGACGGGACATACACGACTGCTGAGGTCACCATCGCTGATCCTGACACCCGTGCCAACCTCGGCAGCACTTCCGCCACTGAAACGTGGGACCTGATCGATGAGATCTTCGGTCGTCCTATCCGTAGCGGAGATGTCTGCTACAGCACGTTCGATGCTATCCAGTTCCGTCGCTCCGTGCGCGGTACTGAGCGTGAGACCGTTGCGGCTCACTTCGGCGGTAACGACGACAAAGACAACTCGCTCCTGGCTCCGTCCTCGACGAATCCTTCGGCGAACGTGACTGCGTCGGCTGAAAACTTTACAGCTCCTACGAACTGGGAATCATTCCTGACCGGAAGCTCCATACTCACTATCGCGGTCGGTGCGGGTGGTTCTGGGTACACGGCAGCAACCGTCACGATTACTCACCCCGGTGGTCACGGTAACGGCGCTACGGCTACGGCTACCGTTTCCGGAGGAGCTGTTACGGTAATCACGGTAACGAACGGTGGTATCGACTTCTTGGTCTCTCCGGCCATCGTGGTCACCATCACGGGCGACGGTATTGGCGCAACCGCCGGTGCGGTCACTCTGTCCTCGGCCTCCGTGGCTGGCGACTGGAGCGGCCTGGTTGAAGGTTCCAAGTACGGCGGTCTCTACGGCGACCGATACACCGTCACGGTCACTAACTCGGGCAATGCCTCTTCGGCACGTGTCCGAGTTCGTAGCGCGTCTGGTGCATTCTCCGCTGACGACGTCTTGGTCACCAAGCCAGGTAACCGGTCATTCGTCGTAAGTGACGCCGTGCTCGGTGGTTTGAATCTCTCGCTCTACGCTCCCAACACGAGCACGAACCTGCGAGCCGGTGATCAATTCATCTTTAACGTGAAGGGCGTCTATCAGCCCCTCATGGTGTCCAACACTGTCGATACCATCAAGGTCACGGCGGGTGGCACAAGCTATGTGACTGCACCGACGGTCGTGCTGGCTGGTGGCGGCGGTAGCGGAGTAGCCGCG
>Ga0315288_10003102_pt1 | contig 21210 bp, 31 predicted proteins | sample YL17G11_20_MG_FD_203454 | JGI IMG/M metagenome (GOLD analysis project Ga0315288, IMG submission 203454) | Sediment microbial communities from Yellowstone Lake, YNP, Wyoming, USA - YL17G11_20 | ecosystem: Environmental > Aquatic > Freshwater > Lake > Sediment | place: USA: Wyoming | collected...
ATAGCACCATACCCACTTCAAACTGAGTGACCTGTGCCGAGTTAGCTAGAGTAATCGTAACAGTCGGAGTACCACCTGTTACAGTAGACCCCACCTGCCCACGAGAACCAGTGCCAGACGAGAACAAAGACGCTGCCAAGTCGTTACTCAGATTGCGAAATCCGGTATCTACGTTGAGCTTCGCTTCATCTACGAACGCGCCGGCCTGGTCCTTCGTGGCCTCAAGTAGTTCGTTCGTGATACTAACTAGCTGGTAATTCGAGACTCTATAGACGAAGAACGACGCAAGCGCAGGTGCCGTTTGGTTGTTCTGGGCATTCGCAAACGTCGCAGAACGACCTTGCGGAGTGCCATACACAGTTGGGACGGGAATGTATTTCCCTGCAAAACCACTTGGACTCTCGTCCTTTGGGAGCAGACTGAGTAGCGGATTTTTCTTATAGCAAGTTTGTTACCCTAGAGGCTTTTTATCCCCTAGTTCAATCGGTTCGTTTCCCGATTGTTCGGCGTACATTTTCATCTCTTTCGAGTGTTGGGCACTCTTGGTGGTTTATATTCTGTTCGTTAAAACAGGTTCACCCACTACGCTCTACGATGTCCGTTCTGTTTTGATGGGACGGATTATCTCGGTATTAGCAGTTTCAGCCTCCACCGATATTGCCCAATTTTAATTTGGCCTATAAGTAGTTGACCAAATCCTTCATGTAATCCATTTAATATGAAGGGATCATCTCTATCGCTAGAGAGGGTGGCGATTAACCACCAGAGTAAAGCTCCTTTAAAGCTGCTACTTGGTTGGCTACGTTAGCAAAAGTTGCCATTTTATACCTCCGAATGGACTGTCAGCGTCGTCGCTGTTCCAATCCGGTTATAATTCGCCTTCAGAGTCTTCCCTGAAAGGCTAGGATAGCCCGCTCCCGTCTTTGCTTCTCGGTTAACTTCTCCGCAGCTGGTGCAGATTGCGTGTGCCGATTAGAAAGGGTGGGTGGTGCCTCTCTATTAATGGTCTGACGCGAGTTATTCAGAGGAGGTTGAGTTTCGATGGACATAGCAGCGACGGCCTCTTTGGGCGGTAAAAGGCTCGCGAGGGTCTGTATTTCGGTGCGTAAATAATTTTCTACCTCTTTAGCCGCTTCATTTACGGTCATAAGGTAGCCCCCGCCCTCACTTTCAGGACGCTTGAATACGTCTTCGATGAGATCCACCACCGCTTGCGCTTGTCCACTTTTTTTAATGAATGGAAACGCGTCTGAATTGTTTAGGAGGCGCTGGGTCTCTCCTAGGAACTGGCGCTTAGTCTCCTGGTAAGTAGTCTCGCTATTTTTAGTCTGGCCGTTGATAAGCTCGTCAATGCGAGCCTCGAGCTTCCTAATGCGCATTTCATCGGCGGATGGGGCGTTGAGGATGCTTTCGGTGATTTGGTCGCCGGTAATCCCCATTTCAGTGAGCTTAGAGAGTGGGTCCTGCCCAAGACCTTGTTTCCATGAGGCAAGCTCTGCATTCTCAGCCCTGAGGCGCGCCAGTTCTGCTTTCTCCGCGCGGTATTGGTCCTGTGCGGCCCTTCTACGCTGGTGCTGTTCAGCGATTTTAGCGGCTTTTAGTGCGATTTGATCGGTGTTATCGGGCGGCGGTAAATCATGGCCACCCGCTTCAACATTGTCGGTGGGTTGTGTAGTGATGCGCTGTGCTGCCTGTAGGTTACTGATAACACGAGCAGTTTTCTGGTCTCTAGTCTCTGCCTGACTTTGCTGAGGTGCGTGAGTATTTACAATTGGTGTTTCTAGTGCGGTGTTCATTAAAAATCCCCTTTTTAATGTTTTTTCTAGTTGCGCACCGCAAGAAACTAAGTAAACTAAGTTAATAGAGTAACAAATGCACTATTTCACGATGAAACAGTGTTAAACCAGCCTAAGAAGCACTAATAAGGACGTTTTTATGACTAAGAGATTTACCCCCGTAAGATGCAACCAAATGCCAGACTACTCTCCTTCATGGAAGGCGTTCGCAGTGAACCTAATTAAGGAGGAGTTAAAGTTTTACACCGATGAGTTGGATGACGAGGATATCAGCCTAGCTGCTACAGCGCTTCAAGCGTGGTCTCTTCTTATAGACGTACCTCTTCCTAAGTACAGCTTTGAGCCGTCGTTCCCAGCTTACCTTTTCCTTGGCGACCCTAATGGAGGATTTTACTTAGCCCCCTTCAGTGTTCGTTGTGCGACAATAGAGCAATGGAGCAATGTGCAGTCGGAGCGTTTTGAGTCTCGCATGAAAGCGGTGTCCTAATGTCGAAATCTATTTTCAGAGATAACCGGCCTTCTGCACAAACCGTGAAACATTGCCGCTACGATGCGTGTGGCAACCCAGCGTGTGACCGCCCTACGCTGCATAAAAGCGGGTTTTGCGTGGAGTGCCGCACTAGAACATGCTCGCGTTGTAAACGGGTTTTTTCGTTTAACGACATGGGGCCATCTCTCAAGTGCGGTACGTGCCGCCATGAGACAAAGGACGCCCGCCTTACTAGGGAGAATACTTAACATGCCAAAACCACTCGAGTCCTTGTTACCTGGTATTGGTCGCCTGACACGCTCTGTAAAAATGGGTCAGTCCTACCGCATCGGGGATGATATTGAGATTAGGTTTAACAAGATTACGGGTCACAACACTATCTCGGTGACGTTTGTGGCGCCTAAATCTCTATTTATCTCGCACTCGGATATGGGTCCTAACCTTTCGGCTGTCACTATGTTACCTAGCTCTAAAATAGAGTGTGACAGAGAAGACTAGCTTGCTACGGGCATAAGGTCAGAAACAGGCGGTGCAATCGGTTGTCCTATTGGAGCCGGTTCTCCGCCTGTCTGCCCCGTACCTGGAGGCGGCAGCGTCATGGCCGCTGCTAGATCGTTCACCTGAGTAATGAACCGTTCAATCTGAGTTAAGCGGTCAGGCTCCACGTCAGTCACGCTGTACATATTATAGTACTGCGTCGCAATTTTAAGCGCTTGGGCTAAGTCCATAAATTGGTCGGGCGACGTGTAGTCGCCTGTCTCAATAATGTCGTCGAGTACCTTGTAGATACGCTCCTCGGCTGCGGAGTCTAGTTTATCAATTTGAGAAATATCAGGGAAGTCGAGGAGACGCCTACCCTCTTGTGGACTCACTAGGCCCGCTTGCATCATTTCAGTGACACGCTCTAGTCGTGCAGCTGGCTCCCTTGGGAGGGAGGATGAGTTAAAGCACTGAATGACGTAAGGGTCATCCAGTGCTTTATAATCCTCAAGAGATATCTCTTGAATGCCCTGCGCCTTATCCACAAAGATCGTGTTATATTCGCCTTCTCGCTTCACAATATCTTTAGCGAGGTCAATCATTTGGTAGGCCATTTTAGTGTAGAACTGGTCATACCGTCTAGATAGGTCGGCAAAGCGGTCAGTTTGAATATCGTCGTACTCTCTAAGTGCCGCTCCTGAGTTCAGGCCAGAGGGTTTCTGGCTATTGGCCGCTAACTGAGAGATTCCTATCTGCTGATAGGCGTAGGTAACCAGGCGCTCAAGTTGCCCGTACATTTCCACAGGTACGCAAGGAGCCACTTCGTAGCTAGGTTTGGTGCCACGGTACTCAACGATGGTGCCGACTGAGCTGTTGAGTGCAGCCTTGAGGACCTTGCTACCGGCCTCGACAAACACGCGCGGTACACCGACCAGGTTCATGGAGTCTGTAATGGTTTTTAGGATGGAGTTGATTTCCATCTGAGTGCCAAAAATCTGGTAAGGAACGCCCCACCCGAAGAAACCAGTCAGCTCCGTGCTGTAGTCCATAACGACAAATGGGAATGACTCCTTTTCCCACGGCTCCTCAAATAGCACACCTTCGTCACACGCAATTACCCGCATCCCATCGGTCGCGTCTGGTCCGCTTGGAAGATGCCACCCTTCGTAGACGACGATCTGGTCCGCTACGTTAATGGAGTCACCCGAGACGTGCTCGCTGAAATTGGAATTGAGGCGGTCAATCATCGCGCCCTTACCTGAGAACATGGAGCGCGCCACGCTACGGGCAATGTATTTCTGCTCGTAAAGCTGACGTGGTTCACCATGGAACGCGTCAATCGGGTCAACAAACAGCTCGTGAGGTAGCCTACGCTCCAGGGTTATCTTGTGGTCCTGACCTTCTAGTACCTTCAAGATACCAGACCCAAACACGCATGCGTCTTTAAGGGTTTTTAAACCTAATTCATAGGCGTTAGTCCGGTAGAACTCGCCATTAATGAAGTTGGAAAGCTTCTTTGCTAAGTTGCGTTGCCTATATTTTCCGTTATCCGTCAGGAACACAGGCCTAGGCCGCTGCATGGACAACTTAGACACGAGTGTATCAATGCCGCTCGTCACCACCGACATGGTGGGTCTGTTTTTTGCTGGCCCTCCACTCATAGAGGAGGACCGCACCGACGGACTTCTTACGTTACGAAACAATGGGCTACCGCCGTACATCGTGGCGAATATTTCATACTTACGACGCCTAAAGTCCGCATCCGCCCGAACCGACACAACACTAGAGAGAAACTTTTCGTGAAGTTCGGCCTTACTCCCAGAGTTCCACCAATCGTTCACTTGCGGCGTAATTTTGGACTTGGCGCTGGTAGTGACTTTAATCGTATCCGATGAGGCCCGTGGTGTAATTTTGTGCATCGTTAAACGGGAGGATTATTCCAAGTTAGAATCTTGTACTCTTCCACGCTCATACCGAGTCTCTGCGCCTCGGAAACTACCTCTGGAGAGTCCTGGTCCTGCTCGTCATCCTCTTCCGCCTCCCTCAGTTTTAAATTTTTTCGGCGCTTCCTTGGAACGAGAACAAGCGCCTGAGGTGACAGCGTAATCTCCATGTCGCCGCTCTTATAGTTTAAAATACCCAGCCGCTTCATTTTAGACGCAAGTCTGCCAATACGTCTTAATTCGCTGTCTGCTATCATCTCTTATCCTTCCACGCGCTGCGGAGTGAGTTTTTAATGGTTTCTTTACGCCGAAGCTCCGCGTCCGGCTCATGGTAGTCAAAGATGTTTAAATGGGCGTACTCGGTATCTTCCTCATCCGATAGGAAGTCATTGTCTGGGTGTTCCTCGTAACCAAAGTTATCAATGGACTCATCCCCTTCTGGTCTAGAGTCTCTTGAGCGCTCATTTAACTTCTTTTCAAGGATCTTTTCTACTAAACCACCTAAAGCAAAGGTTTTAGGTGTTACGTCGGAATAAGGCGCAACGGTGGGAGTTCGCCCCATTTTCATATTGGCGTGCTCTGGCCTGCCCATATTATGGGAAGCGATAGTACCCCTGTTAGCAATTTCACCCGCTAGTCCACCATCTGCTAACTTTTGTGGTGCTCCATCGTCCTCGTCTTTTCGCCCGCGTCTCTGCATTAGATAGGCGATTGCCATTCGTTTTTTGTGGTCACTTCCAGTTTCTTTATTCACTCGTAACTCCCTTCATCATCGTCCATGTCGAACTCCTCATGGGGCTGTGTTTCGAGGTGTCGGAAGATTGCTTGAAGCGCCGCCGATAGTTTGATGACGGATTTTTCTTGAATAGCACTCAACATGTCGGTGGCGAGAGACCTCATCATAGGGTCATCCTCACCTTCTGGCTCTATTTGTTCGGACGCCAGCTCTACGCTTGGTTTTTTTTGGCGCATAAGAACTGCACCGGATAGCTTTTTGGAATCAAAAAACGGCAACATTGCACACCCGCCTTCCTAATGGTAGGCGTGTTGACGCTAGGAGTTACGCTCTAACTCTGAGAAGTAAGCCTCAGCGCTAGCCTCTAGGTCGCTTACTTCTCGGTCAATCCAAGGTTGTGAGCCTGGTTTCAGAGTAGGTGCCGGGTCCTGGTAGGACCATGAAGGGCATTTCTTGAACGCGTAAAGTACTGCGTCGATAATATCGGAGTGAAACCCGCTCTTAACTACTAGTCGGTCAGGGGTGCTTTTATCGTAGTCTATTTGCACCTGGTAGGAGTCCGAAACGAAACGCGAAGAGGCCTTCGCTTTAAACGTTCCACACCTAAGTGAGTCATTTAAGAGCGCCACGTTCTCCATTTTCCTGGATTTATCTGCGGCCTCAACAGCTATACCCTTGCGCCGCCTAAACTCCTCGCCAATCTTTTTCCCTAATCCACCCTCGTCCATAATAATGGAGTGTGGGTGGTACTTTTCAATTAAAGTGTTGAGCTGGCGCTCTAGTTCACTTAAGTCTTGACGCGCCGTAATAAGCTCATCCACTAGGTATGCCGTTTTGGATTTCTCACTATAAGCTATCACTGCGATGGCGTCTGAGTCCTTGTGGCCTATATCAACACCCAAGATATGGTGCCACTCGGTACTTTCTGGAATGGCAGCAAAGTTGTTAAGCGCCTCATCATATTGAATAAGGAGAGACTCAACGTCCAGTACCCATTTTCCGTAATACTCGCGCTGGATGGTAGGGTGTTCATCGGTTAGTCCGCGCTTGTTTTTAATCTTCTCGACAAAGCCGCGAGGGTCAGGAAGGTATGGGTTTTGGAAGAGAGACCAGCGATGAACGGAATAACCGTACTTTTTCTGTTCACTCATCTCGTAAAAAAGTCCACGAGGAAAAGGCCCTGGAGTCCCAGTTAAAGAAAGCCATGACCCATTGAAATCAGCTAAGGATGGTTCCAAAACATCATAAATAAGAGACTCTAGATGTGGTCCAAAATCCTGTGCCTCATCAATTGCGATAGCTGGGCACTTCACACCTTTTAAGCGGTTAATGAAGTTTTTCATATCCGCACCAAACAGCCTTAACGATGAGCCATTAGGGAGCTTCATAGTTAGGTTACTCTCAGTAAAAATAGCGCGCAGCTGAAAACGTTTATCTAGATCAAGTAACACTGGCCACATAATTTCATGTGCCGAATCAAAAGTAAGCGCAATATACCGACTACGTGTGTTTGGATAGGTAAGCATAGCGCGAATCAAGCGAAGCGCTACTCCAGTAGTTTTTCCAGCTCGCCGCGTACAGAGCGCCACTAACCTATCCGCTGGGTCGGTCACAAAGAGATGCTGTTGAAGATATTTACGATCATAGATGCGCGACGGGTGGCCTTGAGCCGCAACATGTTTAAAAAACGTGTCGTAACTATGCATCCTCCTCGCTCGCAATGTCTTTGGTGTTAACTTCAATGGAGTCCTGTTCGTAGGATTGACGTCCCCTAGCTTGAATAGATTTTTGTCTCCAGAGGAAAATAATATTCCGCTCGTCCTCGGTTAAATCTAAATCAGACGGGACGTCATCCATTTTACCATAAATGGTGTCTAGTAACTTAAAAAAAAGAAGCGAGTTCCCTGGAAGTTTCGAGTCCTCAATCGTCACCAGGAGTGACTTCACGATATTAGGTAGGTTTGGCTCCTGGAGGAGCTTGCGCGTTACATCTTCCGATAACCACAAAAGAGCATTACCCTTTCGTTTGGTCTCTAGCTTCTGGGCGCGTAAATCTTCGTTACTACTGGGGACAACACGATTATTATTAACCCCTGTAAGGTTGGTTTTTTTACGGGATTTACGGTTTATCGGTTTCAAACCAGATTTCCTGCAAATTACCGATAGGAACTAACCCCTCTTGCCCCTGGTAGGTAATATATACACCCTCGTTAGGTACATATTCCATAACAGCTCCATGAATTTTATGAAGCGTGGTGGCCATGGTGTTCCCAAGTTGAATAGCTTTATTAGAATAGACCCGCGTGCAAACCCTTCCTCGTGACAGTGTCTTAAGTGTATCAGTTGTAGAGTCTTTTTTAATCTGTTGACTGGTCATATTTTAATCTCCGCAAAAATGTTTTTACAGTCGTATGAGCACGGTACAAAGTGATTTTCAACCGTTTGGAAATTGTCTGAATAGGAACACCTGTAATAAAAAGACCCCAAATCTGTTTTTCCAAATCGTTAATGAATCTTAAACGTGATGTAGCCTGCTCTAATTTAGTAAAGTAAATTTGTGTCGCCTCGATTGTGATATTGTCCGATTGTCGATGTATTTTGTCACTAAAGTCATTTTTCAAACGGTTAAATTTAAATGAATCCCAGTGCTTTAGAGTCATTGTTTTAGAAGGATTTGCATCCGTCTCAATATCGTTAAAACCCTCATCCTTGAGGTGCCGATACCACTCATCCCGTAACTTCAGAAAATCCCGTGTCCCCGTCGTGGTCCTTATTTTGTGACGTTCGCCGTGGCTCATTATCTTCCTCCACAACTGCGTGTGCTGACAGGACTGCGTTCACCGAGTTTAGTCCTAAAATCTCAGCCTCCACCGCCGCCGCATCCTTGGACCACTGTTTAACCATAAGGGTGGCATGTGCATATTTGGCGCATAATTGAGAGTATTTTTCATTAAGGACGTTCGGGTCAAGTTTAAACACGTTAGATAGCTCCTGATAAGAAGGTTCGCTCAAATGGACGTAAATCAGCGTTAGGATTTTTTAAGTTTGACTTTACGGACGATAACTGCGTTAGCGTTCTCTCCAATTGCAATTGGTAGGTTCTAAGGGCGTCGAGCGCAACCTGGAGCCTGTCTCTGAGTTCATCCACTTCGTCTTGCGTTGTCATAAATACCACGCTCCGTTTCCTTCTGTTTTCATTTCAAAAGTTTTTTCCCTTGTAATTTTATCGAAACTAGTTGGGATAAAAGCAGCGCACCACTTTTCATCACCAAAGGCTATGGACTCTAGAAATGTCCCACGTTCGTTATTACGAAACGACAAGAGCGCATACTGCCCTACTGGTTCATCTGAAATGTCAACTAGTTTAAGTAATTGATAGGAAAGTAAATTATCACGATCTTTAAAAGCCGACATACACACCCCTTGAGGCACCAAGGTGCAGCTAGCGTGCCAACCTTAACACGACTCTAGGCGGTGTAAAATGGTTTAGTCGCATTGCATAACGCACTGAGTGTGCATTTTGGTCGATCGTTTTGAGAGCTGGCAGTTTACCGCGTCTCTAGGTTTCATCTCTAGGTTTCATCTCTAGGTTTCATCTCTAGGTTTCATCTCTAGGTTTCATCTCTAGGTTTCATCTCTAGGTTTATGGTTGTGTCTCTAGGTTTCGGTGGCCGCGTCGAGGTGGTTACACCAACTATTTTTCAAATTAGGACAAAACTTCGTATCGACTCCTGTTTTATGACGCTCCGGAGACGAACGTAAAGGCACCGCCAGTTGATTTTGTAGGTCTCAAACGACCGTAGGCCTCAGAGCGCCCACTAAAACGCTCATAAGCCAACCTGCTGCGTCTAAATAATTTAATCGTCACCTAAACCGAGGTCAATAGTGAGAAAAGGTTGCTCATGGTAAGGACCTTCGCAATGGTGTGTGCAATAAAACTGCGCCGTAAATTTTCTGGCTGGTTCGGGCCACTCGCCATGGTTGTCGCGCGCCCACTTCGCTAGTTCGCGGCACCGACTCCCTTTGGCTGTTTGTCCGTAACACCGGTTATTCTCTGGACTTCTAAACCATGCGAAAAAACGCTCACATTGCTGGACTGTAAGACCCCGTCTGGAAGCGGCCAGCTCCACCGGACGCGCTCCATTGGCTAGCGAACAAACTTCAGAGACGGTTAGTGGGCCGCCGTTAGTCCCCGAGAACGACACCTGTTCGCAAATAAACTCCACTCCAAATGCTTGAAGGCGTCTAAACAGGTTAACGATTGCTGGTTGCTCTGCTGCAGTTGTTTGCATTAGACATCTCCTAGTTTACGTTAACTTCCGTTTCCCACGCTGTCCGTAACTTGAGAGCTGCTGGGACATAGCTGGAAACACGAGCACACCAGACCGCTTTATCAGCGTCCGATAGGGTGGCCTCCCATGCCGTAAACCTCCGCTCTGCGTCGTTATCTTCGTTTGGTCGTTCAAAGAGACGAGGCTGGCATTGCTTTGGGGTGGGTGGGTCCATCGAAACATATTCTAGCCCCTTGCCAAGGGTCGCTAAAAACACTTTCACTGGCTCTCGCATGTTACCGCGCTTCGCTTTGACATCGGCTGACCACGCGGTAGCAAATTTAAAAATAGTAGCGGCGTCAAAATGACGCGCCCTGATAAGATTGCGAATATGAGGGAGCTTCAAACCATGCGAAGCAAAGTCCGACCAAGGGTATTTGGACAGCTCAAAATCACCCTCACCTGTGTCCGTTTCTGCGATTTTGTTTCCTGCTGTAGTAGTATTAGATTTACTACTACTACTACTACAGGGAGCCGCATCTCTAGGTTTATCTCTAGGTTTGTCTCTAGGTTTATCTCTAGGTTTCATCTCTAGGTTTCCTTGGTTAAGCGACTGACATTTAATGTCGGTTATTAACGCATTAGATAGCCTGTATCTAGTCCAACCACCCCTGCCAACCTTAACTTCCACACGCTCAACCGCAGAATCTAAAACAAGTTCTTTAATGGCGTTTTGTACTGTTAAAACACTTGCTTCGCATTTAATAGCCATCTCAGAACCAGGGAGAGGACGTGTTGCTAGAGCCTCACTTAGGATGCATTCCTTATAGATGAATAAAACGATACGTTTTTGAAGTCCTTGAAGTAAAGTAAGGCGCGTCTTATCTCTAGGTTTCCTCTCTTTTTTGGTGGTTTTTATCTCTAGGTTTATCTCTAGGTTTGTCTCTAGGTTTATCTCTAGGTTATCTCTAGGTTTCATCTCTAGGTTTAGAGCCGTGTCTCTAGGTTTATCTCTAGGTTTCTCTCTAGGTTTATCTCTAGGTTTCATCTCTAGATTTAGAGCCTCTAAATTGGATGTTTTTAGCACCTCATCTCTAGGTTTATTTGGACCTTCTTTAGTGGTATTTTCGACCACTAAAACAGGTTCATTCGGAACCAAACCCACCGTCTCATCTCTAGGTTTAGTCTCTAGATTTCGCTTCTCATGGTTTTTAAGTGCTATGGGTTTGTCGTATTTTCCATCCTGGAAATGGCCATCGTTCTCCATAAACTCATCCATTAAAGATAAGCCGTGGTTTTTTTTCCGTGGTTTTTTTACGTCGTCAGGAATGGTCAACACTAAATCCTCCAGGGGTTAAAGGTGGAACTCACTTCGTTAGACTTTGGAGTCTTTCAATTTCTGAAGTCACATCATCGGCTAATGTGCGATAGGCTTGCGCCGCCTTGCATTTTCCGAACCCTTCTGAGAGTAATTTTCTCTTAACTTGCGCTGTTTTTACTTTTACGTCCTTTGGAATAGGGGAGAAGCACCGCGATATTAACCCTTTCTCAGCTAAATCCTCTAAATCACTAAACACACTCTGATCTAGGGTTTGAGCCGCACAATACTGAGTGAGAACCACACCAAGTACGCGCGCCACTGGGTAGTTCAACGCCCCGTAAGGTTTCCTCATTTGATCAATGAAGTTGTTAGTCTGTTTGCATCCAACAAACGCTAGCAGCTCTGGTAAACATGGGATTAGAATATAATCACAGAATGTTATAGCATTAGCACTAAGTAGGGAGATGGCTGGTGGGCAATCCATAAGGATGTAATCGTACTCAGACACATCTCCTATATTGGCATTTAGGAGCATCTCAGCACCCTCAACGCAGGAGTTCCTAGATTCAAAATCTCTCAACTCACGGCCACCAGAAAGAACTAGATCTATATTTGGCCGCACCCGCACCCTAGCGGCCGCTAGGGTAATTGTTCCATCTAGGATAGACGCTAGACCACCGCGAGTGTCTGTCAGTTTCACACCGAAGATCGTTCGTTGGCAATTCTGTTCGTCGCCATCTAAAATGAGAATGCGTTTAGAGGGATCTTTGAAAGATATGGCGTCAGCAAGTCCAGCCACCGTAACAGTTTTACCGACCCCGCCCTTATGGCACATGACAGCAATTTTTTTTGGTTTCATTTAAAGTCTCGCTTTTTTTGTTTTGTGTGTTTATTTTTTGACTGAATAAAATCGTAACGTAAATTCGCACTACGTCAATATTTAATCGTAAATAGTTGGTCGAAAAACCTTTATTAAAACTAGGAGCCACCGTTTCCAGCGGCTCCTATTTTTTAACCGACCATGTAGTTAGGTACTGGGAGCCTGTGTTTTTTCATTGACTCCTCGATGGCCGCCCTCTGGAGGCGTGTTGCTATCTCACTAGCTGTCTCAGCTACCTTCAATTGACTGATTGGTGTATTGTGCGATTGTGCATCCTCAGTTACTCGAATCGCGGTCGCACCAAAGATATCCTCAGCAACACCCACGATAGGGTGGATGAGCGTCCCAAGATATTCCCTGAACGCAGCAGCTCCCTCCGACGTCAAGTCACGCATGGTTTGAAGTCCTGTGAACTTCTTAAACACCTCCACGAACTCAACTTGACCTAACCCCTTACTCACACCCAGCGCTGCCAAGTCGTTCAGGTCTTTAACCGTCGGCTTAGTTATATCCTGACTTCTCGGCTGAGGTTTTACGGCCTCTGGTTTCCGTTCCTCCTGTCCACCATCTAACCACTCCACCAACTTCTTACCAGTCGCCTCAGTCACCACACCGTTAAATCCGTCAAATAGACCCGTTCGGTCTTTTGAGCATATAGCGGTGTGATCAACGGCCACGTCTAGCACTACCGTGAATTCATACTCCATGCCGTCGCGCTGAATGGGAGCCATACCCACCTTGCGCGGCGCTTGTTTGCCGCGTTCAGTGCTTTCGATTATGTACTCCTGTTTAGAGCGCATGGTGCATATCGTGTGGATAGGGGCGTTAAGAAGTGCTGCTTTGAACAGCTCGTGCTTCTTAGTAATAGAGCCCCAATTAGTGAATGAGTTGCCACCTCTGGAGTCAAGCGCCTCCTTTTCCGCAAGTAACCCACCTTCACCAGACCAGCAGTGAGTAATAGAGTCAATTAACAGGACATCGTAACCACCAGCCACCGCTGCATTAATAGCGTCAATGTATTTATTAACGGTATAAGGTGCAGCGATCTCCAGAGTGTCGAACGCTACTTTATCTGAGTAAAGAGACGCTGACCCGTTCTCCGTATCAATGACAGCAATCTTTTTCCCGATGCCCGCCGCAAGTCTGAGTGCTGACATTGTTTTTCCAGACCCTGACGGTCCTATGATTGCGCTTTTCAGTTTAACTTTCTTCTTTACTGCTGTCTTAAACACTTACCACCTCCTGTTTCGCTTCTTTAAGTGCTTCCATTTCTTCCAAAAACGAGAAGTAGCCAAACCGGAAATGATACTCCAAACCCTCCTCCTCAACGTCGGTCCTGTAATCCAACTGCATAAGCGCAACCTTAGCGTGGTCTGACGCGCGGTCTTTTAGGAGTCTATATGGTTCTGGTTCGGTGTGTTGTCGTTTTGCCCACCTATAACCGGCGTCGTAAGCGCGCTCTAGCACTGCCTCATCATTGCGCTTACTTTCTGCTTTCGAGACCTGAAACTGAGTAGCTAGATATCTTCTGTTTAACATTTAAAAATCCTTCCGTTGTTCGTTGTTAGTTTTTGCTTCTTTAAATAAGTGTCGTCTGATTACGGCATCTTCTGTTCTTCTAGTGTGTGTATGTCCACCACTGACCGGCCTTACTCCATTCACGCTATAGACTAAACCACGCCGGGTCATGTCACACATGCTGGTTGCATAGTGAACATCGGAACCAGGCAGAACCCGAAACTCCAACCCGCACCCACATGCGCAAACCCTTGCTTCTAGTTGCGCCACGAGGGTAGTGAGGTTGTCCCTTACGGTCTGGTAGGTAGGTCCAACGTCTTTCATCAACCCAGCCGTCACAGCCTCTTTCCATTTCTGGTGCCTTGCGCGCTCCTGTTGTTCCACTTCTGCGATTCGTCTTCTTTGCTCATTAGTTATGCCCATTTTGGCACCCGCACAGTCTGGATAGCGTTGGAGTAGGATGGCCACTGATTTTCAGCAACGCACACGCTGTACTCAGCGAGGTACTGACGGTACTTGGCACGACCTAACTCAATATCCTCCGGAGGGAGCTCCATAACCGACACCCCGTAAGGCGCCGCTTTCTCAGCGACCACAAACAGGAAGCGATTCACCTGGAACGCACTCGCTAACTCAGGAGAGGCCGCCGCCGCCGCCGTCAAGCCATCCAAGTAAAACGCCGCCTGAATATGGTAGCCAAAGTTTGCGACAGCTCTCCCAAAATCCTCGCTCGTGGCATTCCCCGACGTGGTTTTTAGGTCTAGGATAGTGCCAGCCGTGTAAGCGTCCAAGCGACCCTTGCAAAACACGCCCGTTTCAGCGTCTGTCCAGAAAAATGCCAGCTCCTTAAGGGAATGTCTGAGCATTTCCGCCACCGCACTTTTCGCTACACCATCGGCAATGCCTGTGCAGGTTGCGATGTCACTCACGTTAAGAGGCGTTTTACCCGCGTTAGCCTCCTCCCAAAGTGCGTACTCCGCTTTTCCTGCGTTGCTGTTGCGCTTAATGTCAGGAGCCACGCAGTATTTCGTTGGAAACAACTCAGGCTCAAGGACCAGTGTGTGTACCGCAGTCCCTAATTCCTGCGCTTTCGTTGTCTCATTACCACCCTCCATCGCGGCCTTAGCGTGGGCAGGGGAGTATTTAAATTCCTTTAACAGAGACTGGCTAACGCCTGGTGCCGCTCTATAGACGGCCTCCTCTAATTCAAAGATTCCTTTCAGATGTCCAGTGCGGTGCAGGTCATTGACCCATTCAAGAGTTAATTTGTGTGTCATAAAAAATTCCATTTCTTTAGTTATTGTTAGGTCGTTATATTGTGCGATTGTCAGTTAAGTTAAAAACCATGCAGCGTGAAGTGAGATGATAGCTCGGCAAAACGCCTTCAGCAGCGGCTCAAAACTAAATACAAAGGTTGCGAAAATTAATCCTAGTTTCATGATACGGCCTCCTGGTTTGTAGCTCCAGCCGCGTAAATTTGTTGCAGCAGAGCATCGACGTTAATTTTTACCAGTTCATGGAAAATTTCGTCAGACTCCCTGACGATTTGAGCAATCTCATTAAACATATCTTCGTGACTCATTTCTTTTTCCCTCCGTTTTCCATAAAAGCCGTAATTCTAGCAACTGTCTCATCCACAGTTTCAAAACCATTTACGAGCGCCTGGATTCTATTGTAGGTGTCTAGCTTGATACGCACCAGCTTGGTAGCGAGCTCCTTTGTTTTAGTTTTTATTTTCGTGGTCATTTTCTTCCTTTCGTTGAGGGTGGTTTGTTTTAGTTGCTACCACCCTTCCCTTAAAACTAGATTAGTTGATCCTGTTAACGCGCGCAACTAAAAAAACGCAGTTAACAAAATTTATTTACGTTATTTCAGACGGTTTTTATAAGGATAGACCATGCGCGCAGCCGTAAACTCCACCAGCTCGACGGAAATTTGACGGTCAGCCTCTAAATAGTCGATGGACGCATAAAAATCTCCACGAAGTGCGCGCGCATATTTAGCGGAAATAGCCTTCATGGGGCATGGTTTCTTAAAAGTCTCAAAATATTCCGTCACGTCCATCACAATCCGGTTAATGATTTTCGTGATTTCCTGCTCTGGTAGCTGAGACGTGAAGGTTTTTGGGTAGTGGGTCGGCATGTGAGTGCTCCTGTGAGTGTTGAAGTTACGGCCACAGCTTCAAGCGTCATTGCGCTATTGTCAATCGTAAAACTGTTAGCTATATGGTGACTGTGTTGCTGCATTTAACTAACGTAAGGAGCCAGTGTGACCATGTTTAATTCACCCCCTAAAGATCTTTTGCAGCCGCTGGATGGCCACCGAACTTGTCTACAGAAATGATACCTAATATGACCAAAGTTAAACAAGGAATGGAGATTATTAGACGACGTTTAAAGTAGGGGATAAAATTAGAATCTACGGCGTGACGATCGATGGTGTCGAGCAGTCCTATGATGATTGTGTCGTCGCTATCCGTGAAGACGGCGTCCTCCAAACGACCGCGTTTATGGAGATCTACCCTGGCGAATGACGCAGGCTCGTGAAGAAAAAGGCGCCGCGAGTGGAGCGGAAGATGGAAGGAGCATTTAACCGCATTGACCAACTCATGATTGAGCTAGTGCAAAAGAAGGGGGAATAAATGACTAATGAGGAAAATATGAAGAAAAAATATGTGATGGTTCGGACTTACGCAATGGGAGTTTTCGCGGGAACGCTGGAGCCGGAAAGCACGGAAACGTGCAAGGTTTTAACGAACGCCCGCCGTATCTGGCACTGGAGTGGCGCTGCTAGCCTAAGTCAACTCGCAACTGATGGTACGAGTGATCCAGAAAATTGTAAATTTCCGTGTGAGGTTGCCCGCGTAGAGCTAACCTCGCCGCAGGGATTTGAGGTTTTAGACGTGACGCCAACGGCGCGGAAATCCATCGCGGAGGTGGAAATATGGGCAAAATAAATTCAGGCGCGGGCTCGAGTTCGGGTGGGGGCGCGGGCTCGAGTTCGGGTGGGGGTTCGGGTTCGGGCGATGGTGGGGGTTCGAGTTCGGGCGAGGGTGAGGGTGGGGGTTCGAACTGGTGCGATGGTGGGGGTTCGATCTGGGGTGAGGGCGATGGTGGGGGTTCGAGTTCGGGTGAGGGCTCGGACGATGGCGTGGGTGGAGAAGAGATGGATCATGACTGAACCGACCTGCCAGCGCCACGCTAAACAGATCGGCCCATCGGCATAGAAGATTCAAATATAGCGAGCTTATTTAGAAAATGATAGGTTAACATAATAAATCTTATCAGACGTTGATTTTAAACTGTAAAGACTGGAGATGCTCCAGGCTGTAGCGCGGATAAACGCCCATATAAATCGCTAGGACACCTGGTCCAAAGGACTTCCATAGTTTCTTCTTTAACCTCCAAACCTCTGTCTCATGGCCTTTATACTCACCCCATGTAGGTGTTTTGTTTTTGCCGTCGAGGTAAAAAAAATCTGCGACGTATGTAATCCCTGGCAGTAGCTGTACCCGCACCTGAGTCTTAAGCCCCGAAATATGTCCCACGCTTTGAAGTGTTTTCAGATAAAGATAGCACTGACCCTCAGCGCGCGAGGCAAACTTTAACCCGTCATGGCTGCACTTGGTCGCCCTTATCCTAGCGCGACCCATTACTTTACAGCTCCACCAATGACAGGCACCTCAGTGAAATAGATGCCAGACGCGACCCGCTCTTTCAGTGTGGCGGGGGTAGCAACCACCAAAAGGCTCGATCCCTCATCAAGTAATAAGGGGACATCGTTCGTGTTAATATCGGTGAACACCGCGTCTAGCGGCTGGTCATACTTAACGCTCGAAAAATGGTACTGCTGCGCAAAGGACGCGCCACCATCCAGCATAGCCGCAAGCGGAGTAATCGTTCGTGGCACACCGACGTTGTAAATCATGGGATTCAAGAAAAACTGGAAAAAACACCTACCGCCAAAGCTGTAGTAAAACCGCTTCCAGATATAGATGCGCTTCCCACTCCCTGCGGGGTTAACCAGGAGCTGGAGAGCCACCGCAAGCCCTATAGTCTCCAGGGTCAGCTCAGAATAGGCGCTGAAATTTTGGCCGTGAGTTAGTCCATCCCACTTGGATTTCACCACGGCGTTGGTGCTAGGAAATCGTGACCCTGCGTCTGTTTTTGGTTTTTGAGGAAACATATTAAAAACTTCACCCATTTTCTTCTCCTAGGCTCCTGACCCAATTTTCATAAGCTCATTAGTTGCTGCACCTACAACAATAGGCCAAGGGTTTAATGACGCCCCAAACGTATCACTAAATTCTATCGATGGGTTTTGTGTGGTGGAGGTGCTCTGAGCTGTATACGATAGGTCCGCTGTACCATTGTCGCCAAACCATAAGCGCCCAGTATCACTTGCGTTTGAGATGATAATACCTTGCTCTATCAGTAAAAAATCCCCAATATTCGCTGTTTGCGTTGTTAATGTGGACGTCTGGTAGTCACTTATGCGTGTTGTGCCGTAGAAAAAAACACCCTGACCAAAAGTCAATAAGTTGGATGTAATCACACCAAGCGAGTTACACACACTTATAGCGATAGCTAAGTTAACAGTATTAGTGAAGCTGGTGGAGCGCCCTGACGTGGCATACGAAACAGTACCTGTAAATGTAGTTGCTGTAGCAAAGGTCCTAGTTACAAAGCTTTTGAGTAGGTATTTATTCCCAACAGTGCCAGCTTGGATAAAATTAGTCATCACGGTAGAGGTCTTTGTCGTATCGGCTCGTATCCAACTATTAGACGCAGTAATTACAGTCCATGTTGCACTAGTCTCTGTTACAACGGGTACGGCAGCGCTTGAAGATGGTAAATAAAAACGCGTTGCCATTATGTTCCAATACCTCGCAACATAAGCCCGTTAGTGGAATCACTTGGCGCTGGGGGCGTTGGTTTGAATGATATGTTAGATGTAAACTCCACCCACGGAGCGTTCGAGGCGGTGTCACCGTTGGTAGCTGTTAAATCAATGTCTGGCAAATCCCCTATTTGTAGGTTTAACGTAGCACTCACGGCATTGTATTTAACGCATCCGAATTCAATTATTAAATAGTCGCCGTCCTGCACACCACCATTAGTTATAGTTGTGTTGCCTTCTAAGATTCTACTTGCCAGAGACGGAGAGTTATACTGAGACGCGCCCTCTGCGTTCGAGACCAATATACTTCTTAATGTGCCCGTACTTGTAAAGGACCGCACGATACACTTTGCATATGCGCCACCATACGTGTTTTGGCTCCCCCGCAACGAGCTTTGAATGGATCCTGTAATTGTCTGTGCCCCGTTAATCGCTGGAGAACAGAACTGCCAGAAACAATAGTCAGCCGTTGCTGCGGTGGTTAGTGGAGTTGACACTAGGACAGTACCCGCCTTAATGGTGTTGACATTTATCCTCGAAAGCGTGACGCCAGACCCAGTCCAGTTAGAGTTAATCGCTGGGCTAATAGGTGTCGCCGTCGATGAAGATGGTAGGTACAGCCTAGTGGCCACAACAGGACCTCCGTTAGAAGTTGTACATGGACACTGCAATAATATTAACTGAGGTAACCGCCGCGCTTAATTGAGCTGTCCATGGGGTGTTAGCAGTCACTTGAGGTAGTGGAGTGATAAAGGGGATAACCGCACCACCATTGGCTGCTAGTGAAATAATACCCATCGTTGTGCCACCAGTACCTGACCTAATAGTGACATTCACCGCCGTGGCAGAGGAGTTCGTGAGCACTAACTGCGTAAGATCACGAAAGACCGACGCCGTACCGCTCGCAGCGACAATAGCTGTTTCAGTAGTAGATGCTATGGTAGTAGGAGTGACAAACGTCATACCTCGCGGCGACAAGGTAGTAATTGCACGTCCAACCCTATCTAGTAGAAGGTCGGCCCGCTGTCCATTGGAGCCATTAATAGCCGCCGCAGTCGCGGCCACCAATCCACCTACTTTAACAGGGTTTCCACTATCAGTAGTGAGGGACGCAACATTACCCACCACCTGTGCATTTAAGTTGGAGGCGGTGGCTTGGCTTACCGTTAGCCCACCCTGGTCTGTAGGCAGTGTAACAGGAATTGAAAGCGCGGTAGTTTTCGCTCCCAACGTAACAGACGCGCCACCGACTTGTGTAATATCACTTCTAAGCCCTCCAGATAGGTTCATGGAGAAGGGATTAACTGTTGCCGTCGTGTATGTTGGAGCCGCAGAAGTGGATGACCCCATAACCATAGGTCCAACTTGGCCGGTAAGCGCCGCTCCCTGAGTTAGACTTAACGCGGTATTTGAGGTGGGTATGGCGCTCTGGTCAGCCGCCATAACAACAGCCAGAGAGCCTGTCATTGCCTTCTGGCCTAATGTGGTTGGTAATTTGGCGCTAATTTGGCCGAGTGTTAGTTCGGTCGCTGCGCCAGCTGGCAACGGTAGGGACGCCGCAGTAATTGGCAGTGATGTTTGGTTGCTTGCAAATACAACAGGCAGACTCTGTGTCATAACCTGTTGACCTATTAGGACCACACCGGCGGCGTCGCGCAGATTAACATGAAGTCCACGCGCCGTGGTAAGGCGCAACGTACCTTGTGTACCCGTCGATAAGTTCGCGGCGGAGTCATTATACACACCGCCCGTAGGAGCAAAAGGACTTACGCCTGCGGTCCACGCGCTCGCGTCAAGGACTGAAAACCCTGACCCAGTACCTTGGACGACATTCACGTCTAATGCGTAAGTCGCGCCGACTTGGCTAAGGTGCGCGATGTTCGTGCCGCCAACATCTACCAATTTCATGAACCACGCGCCCGATGCTGTCCCTGGTGACCCCTGCGTAACTGTCCCAACTGACCCACCAGAGCCGCTAGGTGGATAGGTATAATATACGTTTGCCATTTAAACTTCCTTTCCTGACGCCCATACTGTGAAGGTGCCAGTTCCACTAGTGGCGGAGTATCTAACGAGGAACTGCATTCCGCCCGTCGCTATGATATCTACAAAAAATGTATCGTTACTGCCTGTTGAAGTGAGGGCGGGGGTAAGGGGTAGGGTCGTCCAGTTTAACCCATCAAGCGAGGACCCAATCGTAAACGTACCGGCGGCGGTAGTCGTTGATGTGGATATCTGAAACACAACTCTATCCATCCACTGAGATTGGAGGATCACACTACTGGAGGTGGCCATACTTTGGCCGGTTATAATTCTAACTGGTGTTAAAACATTTTTCCTACCCATTAGTGCACCACTTTTCTAGCCGCTGCGTTTTGCGACGGCGTTCCATAAAGGCTGTTTGTCTTCCCGAGTTTATTTAAACCACTTTGTGTAGTTTTACCGACGGATGGCCTAACCTGTTGTGGAGCATCGACCGATTGCTTAGTTAAGGCCTCTTGAATTGCCATCATGTTTTCCGGTTTAAGAGACGACACCATTGGAGCCCCCAGAAAGATAGATAACCCTAACTTATGGCGTGCGGTTAGTTTTACGGGGTTGAACTTAGGCGAGGTAACCTCAGAAATAAGTTTTTCCCGCATCCGACTTACAAACGCAGGATGCACCTTCTCGGCAATAGCCATGTCTTCGCGTGTTATGTCGCCAGTCTTTATGCCATTCAGAAGCACCATGGGCTGCATAACCACTTGCAACCGGCGTGTGTATTTATCCTTCTGTGATTTAGTCTGCGTACTGGGCGCGTCCATAAGTGAGCGTGGCTGTTGGTTTCTCTCTGGGTTGCTATCCGTCAGGTCAGTAATGGCACTACTCGCTAC
>Ga0315288_10003105_pt1 | contig 21200 bp, 19 predicted proteins | sample YL17G11_20_MG_FD_203454 | JGI IMG/M metagenome (GOLD analysis project Ga0315288, IMG submission 203454) | Sediment microbial communities from Yellowstone Lake, YNP, Wyoming, USA - YL17G11_20 | ecosystem: Environmental > Aquatic > Freshwater > Lake > Sediment | place: USA: Wyoming | collected...
GCCACGGGCACGCCGACCGCAACCAGGTCGCCCGAGAGTCACAAGACGCCGACCCCTTCGGCCACAGCCTCGCGCACGCGCACCCCAACGCGCACGGCCAGTCCTTCGCGCACGCCGAGCCCTTCGCGCACGGCCAGCCTAACGCACACGCCCGAGGAAACGCGCACCGCCACAGCCACCCCCGGACCTTCGAACACACCCACCAACACGCCGACGGCCGTTTTCCGCGTGACCCTGATTGCCAACGCAGAAACCGTACCCGCGACGCACAAGATCCACTATAACGTGGCCGTCTTCAATGAGGGCGAGATCCCACTCACCAACGTGGTCGTCAAGGATCGCTGGTGGCCACGCGAATGCGTCTACTATGACCCCACCAACCCGCCGGAGCTGATCTGGACCGTCGGAACGATCGCGCCACACCGCTTCTTTGCCGTCGAGTTCACCCTTGACACCTACAGCAACGCGGGCGGTTGCGTTGTCACTGACGAGGTGGTCATGACCTGCGACCAGGGCAGTGGCCGCGCCACGCAGACCACCTTGATCGGCCCCACGCCGATGCCTACGGCCACGCAGACGGCAACCCTGCCGCCGGCCGGCGGCACGGCCACGCCAACCACTGCCTCCACGCCTGCCCGCACGCCCGTTCCGACCGACACGGCAACCTGCACTCCGACCCCCACCGACACCGAGACGCCCACGTCCGTCGCGACGCGCACCCTCCCTAATGGACTAAACCACGTGGCGACGTGGCTGCCAGACTGAGCGCATCGACAGCCGCTGTAGCTTCGGCGTGCCCCTGCCCGGCCCGCGCCCTTGCGCCGCCTTCCTGCCCGTCATCCTCACGCCCTGAGTTGACAACCGGTCCGATCTGACACATAATACCCTCAGATCCGCCATCTGAGGAGGTGCTGTAGTGAGCAAGCGCGCGCCCATCGTCCGACTACGCACGGTCCTTTTTCTCCTGGTTGGCGTGGTGGTGCTGGGCCTGGTGGCTTGCGCCGTGCGCTCGACGACTCCGGCGCCAACTCTTGCGCCGACAAAGCCCGCGCCGCCCACCGCCCCACCCGCCACAGCCGTGCCGACCCCCGGCCCAGCAACCCCCGCCCCGGCTCCGGCCTACCAGGGCAAACCGCTGGCCAACTTTAGCACTGACGACTTTTCTGGTTCGGCGCGCTGCGCCATGTGCCACAGTCCGCTCAAGGACAGCGCGGGTGTGGACGTCTCGATTGACGCCGCCTGGCGCTCAACGATGATGGCCAACGCCGCCCGCGACCCACTCTTCCTGGCCAGCGTGGGCCGCGAGATCGAGCAGACCCCCGCCCTGCGCGCCACGATCGAGGAAAAGTGCTCTGGCTGCCACATGCCCATGGCCTTCACGCAGACCAAGGTGCAGGGCGGTACGCCGGGCATGTTCGAAGCAGGCTTCCTCAACCCGCAGAATGCGCTCAACCCGGCTGCCATGGACGGCGTGTCCTGTTCGTTATGTCACCAGATTGCCGAGCGCAATCTGGGCAAGAGGGAGTCGTTCAGCGGCGGGTATGTCGTGGACACCTCCACCTCACCGCCCGATCGATTGGTCTACGGCCCCTTCCCTGCGCCCGAGCAGCAGATGATGCGCAAGAGCACCGGCTTTACGCCAGTGGAGGGCAAACAGATGGGCGATGCGGCGCTGTGCGGCGCCTGCCACACGCTCTTCACGCCATACGTGGATGCCACCGGCACGGTCCTGGGCGAATTTCCCGAGCAGACCCCATTTCTGGAGTGGCAACACAGCGCCTACTCGGCCCAGGCGCGCCCCTGCCAGAGCTGCCACATGCCCGCGGCAGCCAACCCGGTTTTGATCTCCACGTTGAAAACGACCCCTCCGCTGGTAGAGCGCAGCCCCTTCGTCCTGCACCACTTTGTGGGCGCCAACGCGCTTATGCTGAACGTGCATAGGGATAACGCCGCCGAGCTGCAGCTCACCTGCAGCATGGCCAACCTGGACGCCAGCCTGGAGCGCGTCCTTAACCAGGTGCAGGGCCGTGCCGCCGCGCTCTCCATTGCCTCTACGCAGGCCAACTCGAGTAACTTGGAGGTCGTGCTGGAGCTCAAGAACGTGGCGGGGCACAAATTGCCCACCGGCTTCCCCTCGCGTCGCATGTGGCTGCACGTCACGGTGACCGATGCTGCGAGCAAGCTGGTCTTTGAGTCCGGCCAGCCGCAACCCGACGGCACGATCGCCGGTGACGACGAGGACGCCGACGAGAAGGCATTTGAACCACACTACGACGTGATCACCCAGCCCGGGCAGGTGCAGGTCTACCAATCGGTGATGGCCAACAGCGATGGGCAGGTAACGCGCAGGCTGCTGCGCGGGTCGAGCTACGTCAAGGACAATCGCCTGCTGCCGCAAGGCTTTGACAAAACCACGGCGGGCGCCGATTTCGCTGTGCGCGGCGAAGCGGCCCAGGATGCCAACTTCCAGGGCGGCGCGGACCGCGTCACGTACAGAATCGACGTCGGCTCGGCCCAGGGCCCCTTCACTATCACGGCCGAGTTGTTGTACGAGACGCTGGCCTACCGCTTCGCGCAGGACGTCACCTCCGGCAGCGCCGACTCTGCCAAGCTCTTCTCCGGCTACTATGCCTCGGCTGACAAGGCGCCGCTCGTGATGGCGAGCGTGCAACAGACTGGGAAGTGATCAGGTGGGAACCAGACCTCTGGGGTCCAGAGACAGACCCCAGGGGTCTCTTTAGAGAGCCCCTTCTCTCTCGACACTCCGCTCGCATTGCACGTCGGACAGCTTGGCGTACAATAGCAGCAGACAGGCAGCAAGGAGAATCAACATGCGCTATAGCAGGCCGATCATAGAGGTCATCACGCAACGCTATTCGTGCAGAACCTACCTGGACGAGCCCATCGAGGAAGAGAAACGGCACAAGCTGTCGCAACATGCAGCGTCGCTGACCGTCGGTCCCTTTGGCACCCGAGCCCGCTTCCAACTGATCTCTGCGAGCGAAAAGGACCGCTCAGCGTTAAGCGGCCTCGGAACGTATGGAATCATCCGAGGCGCCACCGGCTTCCTGGGCGGGGCCGTGTCTGCCGGGCCCAAGAATCTGGAAGACTATGGCTATCTCCTGGAGGACCTGATCCTGTATGCCACCGCCCTGGGTCTGGGGACGTGTTGGCTGGGGGGAACCTTCAATCGCAGCGCTTTCGCCGCCAGAATGCGGATTCGCCCAGGCGAGCTCATGCCCGCCGTCGCCGCCGTGGGCTACGTCTCCGACAAACGCGGGTTCGTTGACAGGATGATGCGGCGCGGAGCGGGAGCGAGCACCAGGCTGCCCTGGGAGGAGATCTTCTTCGAGGGACACTTTGGCGTTGTGCTGTCGTCCGAGCAGGCCGGCATCTACGCCGTGCCATTGGAAATGTTGCACATGGCGCCATCTGCGTCGAACAAGCAGCCGTGGCGGGTAATACGGGATGGCGAGGCCTGGCACTTTTTCCTGCAGCGCACTCCCGGTTACAGACAGTCGCGCCTGGTGCACATTCCCGATCTGCAGCGCACCGACATCGGCATCGCCATGAGCCACTTTGAGCTGACGACCAAAGAAATCGGCCTGGACGGCCATTGGACGCTGCAGGAGCCGCCGTTGGAGAAACCGGGCGAGTTGGTGGAGTACACTGCCACCTGGGTGGCCGCGACGAAAACCCTGCGAGAGCTGCCGGCGGACCTTACAGACACAGAGTCCACGCAGGCGTTCCTGAATGCGACCCCGTGATCTCCGTGCTTCGTTGGGGCTAGGTTCGTTCGCCTTGCTCTGGCTGGACTGGTAACTGCTGCTGCGCCGGCAGCGTCCAACTGCGCTCGCCGCCCACGCGGATGTCACGGCGCTGGAAGAGGACCCACGCCAGTCCCGCCAGCAGCAGCGACGCTCCCAGCAGTCCGGCCAGCCAGCCCCAGTTGAGGCCATCCACAGCCGCGCCGCTCTGGTAAAAGTGCAGCGGGGTCCACTTCATGACTGACATGAGATCCTTGTTCATTGCTGCCAGGCCGCGCAGCAGCCAGTTGGCGGTCAGCAGCGCCCCGACCAGGGCGCTGGCGTTGGCGCTGGCCGGCAGCAACATGCTGAGCAACAGCGCCAGCGACCCAAACAGCAGCAGTTCCGCCAGCAGCGGCACATTGGGAAGCAGGAATTGCAGCCACGTCAGGTTCAACCCCACCCGGTGGGCGAAGGGCACCCAGCCGGCCCAACCCAGCAGCAGAATCAGGGTCGTGGCTGCGGCAAAGGCCAGCCAGCGGCCCCAGAACAGCGCCGTACGGCTCACGGGGTGCGCCAGCACCAGGTCCAGGATGCCCTTCTCCTCGTCAGCCGCGAGCAGAGCGGCGCCCGCGCCCACAGCAAAGATGCCCATGATCAGCGTCATGTACAGGTAGTAGTACGTGTCCAGGTAACCCTTGGGCGTGGTGGCCGTCATCATCTCGCCGAAGAAGGCCAGGAGGTCCTGCGGATAGCTAGACAGCAACTGCGTCAACACTGACGACTTCATGAACATATCAGAGAAGTAGACCAGCATCAGGGCGTACAAGGCCAGCCCGATGCCCCAGCCCCAGATCTGCCCGCTCATGCGGCGCAGGGTGTGCTTGAATTCGGCAAACATGTTACGTGGCCTCCTTCCCGGCGTCCTCATAGTAGGCCAGGAACACCTCTTCCAGCGACGGGTGCTCGGTCTCCAGGTCTACCACGGGCAGCGCCGCCAGCGCCTGGATCAACGCGTCGATCTCGCCCTCCACCTGCAGCGTCACGTGCACGCCATCGTTCGGCGAAAGCACCTTCACCCCAGGCACGGTCGCAAGACGCTGTGCATCCACTGGCTCACGGAATCGCAGGCGCATGCGCCGCAGGGACATGCCGGCCAGTTTGCTAGGCTGCGCCTCTTCCACGATCACACCCTGGCGGATGATGGCCACACGGTCCGCCAGCGTCTCTACCTCGCACATCCTGCGCGAGGAAAAGAAGGCCGTGGCCCCAGCGGAGCGCGCCTCGCGCAGCAGGCGCTAGACCTCTTGCTGCATCAGCGGGTCCAGGCCGCTGGTGGGCTCGTCCATCAGCAGCAGCTCAGGACGGCGCATCAGCGCCTACAGCACGCCCACCTTTTGCTTATTACCCTTGGAGAGGTTCTTGATCTGGGTGCGCAGGTCCAGGTCCAGTCGCTGCGCCAACTGACGCACGTGGCCCCAGTCTGCCTTGTTGCCGCGCAGGTCGTTCAGGTAATGCAGTGCCTGCTTCATCTTCAGGTTGGGCTCCAGGTTGAGCTCACCCGGCAGGTAGCCCACGCGCGAGCGCACGGCCACCGGGTTGACCCGCGGATCGAGCCCCAGGACGCGCACGCTGCCAGAGTCCGGCCGGATCAGGTCCAGCAGGCAACGAATGGTGGTGGTCTTGCCCGCCCCATTGGGGCCCAGGAAGCCGAACATCTCGCCAGCTCGGACCTCCAGGTTCACGCCCCGCAGGGCGCGTACGGGTCCGCAGGACTTGACCAGACCCTGGGTTTGGATGGCGATCGTCTCGCCCATGTGGCACCTACATTTGCCCTCCCGCGTTCAGCAAACGCGGGGGAAACGAAAACCTCCCATCGTGAAAGGGAGGCTTGAACCGCACAACGAGGACGAGTCTTGTTGGGCGAAAGTGTACGGCTAGTCGCGCCAGATGTCAAACCAGGCTCGCCGGGCGGCGCTTGACTGTTCCGCCTGGATGCGCTATATTGTGCCCGCGCCGCACGACGGATGAACGCGCCACGGCCGCCGACACGCAGAGCGGCTCACGGCCGATCACTCGTTGATCCCGCGGCGCTAGCAACCCTGTGTTCCAGTCACCTTCTTACCGGCCGAGACGATGCATTGACTAGCGGGGGAGGTGTGGCCATGCGGCGTTGGCCCCTTGCGACCTGTGTGCTCCTGGCTCCGTTTCTCGTTGCGGCCGCCCAAACTCGTGCGGACAGCCCGGCATCGCCGCCCTCTGCGCGCCAGCCTGTGATGAGTACCCCGGCAACCGCCGGTTGGCTGCCTCACTCGCCTGTGGGGCCATCCCTGGACCGCCAGGCGGCGCTGCGCTCCGCCCTGGCCGAGTGGACCGACAGGCAAGCACACGGTCAAGCCCTGTCACCCGATGGCAAGTCCCCTGTAGTGTCCTCTGACCTCGTCGGCGACAACTTTCCCATCGCCAACTTCCCCGACGCCGTCAGCGGCCAGGAGGATCTGGCCAATCCGGAGCTGGCCCACAACCCGGGCCGCGACGAGTACCTGGTGGTCTGGCAAGCCTACATGCGCGCTACAGGCATGAACATCTATGCGCGGCGCATGACGGCCTCAGGCACGTTCCCCGCGCCAGCCTTTGCCGTGTGCGAGTCTGCGGGCGACCAGGTCGCACCCATGGTGGCCTACGACGCCGGTGCTGACCAGTACTGGGTGGTGTGGACCGATTGCCATGCTGACCAGCCCTTTCAAGTGCGGGCACGTCGCGTGTCGGCCACCGGGGCGCTGCCAGGCGCCGAGATTGCAGTCAGCACAGGCACCAACCGCCAGTTCGCCGCCCGCGTGGCCTGTGGTGCTGGGCACGCGTTGATCATCTGGGTCGACCAGGTGAGCGCCAGCGCGTCATGTATCCTGATCCGCGGCTACGACAGTTCGGGCAACCCCTTCACCGGGCTGCTACGCCTGAGTGCCGCGGACGGTGTGGCGAGCGAGCCCGACGCCTGCTACAACAGCGATGATGGCCAGTTCCTGGCTGCCTGGGAGCAGTACAGTGCGGCCAGCTCATGGGACATCTGGCGCTACCGATTAAACAGCGACCTAATTGGCATGGACGGGGGAGCGCTACCGATCTCCACCGCCCAGGGTCAGCAACACACGCCGCGCGTCGCCTACAACCCACAATCCGACCTTTATTGCGTCGTCTGGGGCGACGGACGCAGCTTCAGCACCTGGGATATCTACGGCCAGCGCCTCGCGCACAGCGGCGCTCTCAGCGGTGGCGCAATCGCGATTGTCGCGGGCGCCTACCACGACACCAACCCGGTTGTCGCGGCCCAGTCCGGCGGACCGTCCTTCATGGTAGCCTTTGAGCGTGATGTCAGCGGCGGCGGAAAGACGCAGATCTATGCCTGCAGCGTCCCGGCCGGCGGCGCGGCGAGCGGCGCTTTTCCGGTGCGCGACTGGTACAACACGCGCGCTTCGCCCGCCATTGCGCACGCCAATGTCTCCACGGGTTACATGGTGGTCTGGGCCGACTCCGGTTGGGGCACTCAGCCCGACGTCCAGGCGCAGCGCGTCAGCACCAGCCTGTCCACTCAGGGAGGGCTGATCACGGTTTCAGCCGGGCGCAAGGGCCAGGAGGCGCCCAGCGTGGCCTACAACGAGGACCTGGACGAGTATCTTGTGGTCTGGCAGGACTTTCGCAGCGGAGTGGATTATGTTATCCGCGGTCGGCGCGTCTCACCCCAGGGCGAGTTGCTACCGTCCGAGTTCGTAATCGCCGCGACGGGCGCGGTCATGGGCGACCCATGCGTGGCGTACAACCCGCGCAGCAGCGAGTACCTGGTGGTCTGGGCAGAAGTTCATTCCCCCGCGACGGGCTACGACATCTACGCCCAGCGCGTGAGCGGCAGCAGGCAGCTTCAGGGCAACCCCATCTGGATCTCCAACGGCACCAACACGATCGACGAAGGTCGGCCGCAGGTAGTCTGCAACACGTTGTCCGGGGACTACCTCGTGGTCTGGCATGCGTTCACGAGCGACACTCCCAACCCGCGCTGGCACATCTGGAGCCAGGTCCTCTCTTCGGACGGAGCGCTGCGGGGCAACAACCGTCAGCTCTCTACTGGCGGTGGCGCCGAGCAGAACCCGCGCGTCGCCTACAACTGGCGCGCCAACGAGTACGTTGTGATCTGGCAGGATGCACGCAATTCCAGTCACGTCGACATCTATGGGCAGCGTTTGTCCGGTTCCGGCGCTCTGGTGGCCAGCAACTACTCGATTACCATCGCACCAGGCAACAAGGGTCGGTGCGACATTGCCTACAACGACGCCGACAACGAGTACCTGGCGGTTTGGGGCGACTCGCGCGCCGGCCAGAACATCTACGGCGTGCGTCTAGACTCGACCGGATGGGACGCTGGTTCTGACTTCCCTATCAGCGCGGAGGACATCTCGGAGTTGGCCCCCGTCGTAGCCTACGACCGGCGCAACCACGCATACGTCGCAATGTGGTGGGAGCTGCACGAGGCAACGGACTGGGACATCTACGGCGCGTGGGTCGCGGCCTCAGGTGGCGCTCTGGACCGCTTTGCTGTGTCCACGGCTCCTGAAGTCCAGAGCCAACCCCAACTGGCGCAGAACACCTCGAACGGCGAGTTCCTGCTGGTATGGCAGGACTTTCGCAACGGCAGTTACGACATCTACGGGCAGCGCTGGATTGGCGCGGCGCTCGAGACGCCCACACCGACTGACACTACCACGCCCGTCGCCACTGCAACCGGCACACAGACGCCCACGCGCACCCGCACCCCTACCCCCACGGCAACGCGCACCGCCTCCCCCACTGGCACGCAGGGACCTACTCCAACCCCAACTCGCACCCCGACGGCCACGATTACGCCCACTCCCACGGCGTGCATCGACGCCTGGGAGCCTGACGGCAGTCCTGCTCAGGCGCAGTGGGTGGCGCAGGGCGACCCGGCGCAGTGGCACAACTCAGAGCCGGCCGGGGATATGGACTATGTCCGCTTCTATGCCAAGTCGGGCTGGACTTACATCCTGCGCACCTACGGTTTGACCGGGCGGGGCAACGACACCCTGCTCCGGCTGTACGGCACCGATGGCCGCACGGTGCTGCGGGAGAACGACGACGACCCCGCCAACCCGCCCGCCAGCCGCATCGAATGGGTGTGCCCCGCCACGGGCGAGTACTTTGCCAGCGTGCAGCAGGTTTTCCCGCCCGTGCACGGCTGCGACGTGGGCCACCGTCTGGAGTGGTGGGGTGGCCCTCAGGCTCCTACCCCCACGCCAACGGGAACCGTGCACCGGGCGTTGCTCCCGATCGTGCTCAAGCCCTGGCCATAGGGGGCACGTAGTCTGACCCGCTACCTTGCAGAGACGGCCAGCCCGCGCAGCGCCTCCACGACCCGATCCACCTCCTCGGCGGTGTTGTAGTGCATGAAGCCGATGCGCACCAGTCCTCCCTTGTCCAACAGGCCCAGCCTCTCCATGGGCGCCACGGCGTAGTAGTGGCCGTCCCACACAAAGATGCCCTGCTCGCCGAGGCGCAGCGCCACTTCCTGCGGCGTGTAACCGGCCAGGCTCACGGCAAAGGTAGGCACGCGCTCACCTACGCGCTGCAGGTCGGTGACGCCATACACATGCAGGCCGGGCACGTCGGCCGCGCCTTGCAGGAAGCGCCGCGACAGAGCCTCGCCGTAGGCCTTGATCTCGGCCATGGCGCTCTCGAGCTGCGCCCGCCGCGTGCTGCCCTGGCCCAGCGTGGCCAGATAGTCCACCGCGGCGCGCACGCCCGCCAGGCTCTCAAAACTCTGCGTGCCGGTCTCCCACTTGCCGGGCGGGTCGGGCGGCGCCGGACGCACCTTGTAGGCCATCAGACGCTCCAGCAACTCGTGCTTGCCGTACAAGATGCCAGTATGTGGGCCAAAGAACTTGTAGGAGGAGCAGGCCAGAGCATCGCAGTCCCAGGCCCGCACGTCGATCAGCGCGTGCGGCGCATAGTGCACCGCATCCAGGTACACCAGCGCGCCGGCCTGGTGCGCGAGCCCAACGACGTCGGGCATGCGCGTGATGGTGCCCACGGCGTTGGAGGCACAGGTGATGGCCAGCAGGCGCGTTTTCTCATTCAGAAGGCCCGGCAGCAGGTCGTAGCGCAGGGTGCAGTCTGCCGGATCGAAATCCAGCCAGTGCACCGTGACCCCGCGGTCTTCGGCGGCCAGCACCCAGGGTGTGATGTTGGCGTCGTGGTCCAGCCGTGTCACGATGATCTCGTCGCCGGGCTGCCAGGTGCGGCTCAGCGCGCGGCTGAAGGCAAAGGTCAGGCTGGTCATGTTCTGCCCAAACGCGACCTCGCGCGGCTCGGCGTGCAGGAAATCGGCCATGGCCTCACGAGCGGCCTCGACCGTGGCGTCGGTCTCGCGGCCGGTCACGAACAGGCCGCCGTGGTTGCTCCCGCCGCGGCGCATGAACCCGCTCATGGCGTCGATCACGCTCTGCGGCACCTGCGTGCCGCCGGGCCCGTCCAGGTAGGCCGCCGGCCGGCCATTGACCGTGCGCGTCAGAGCCGGGAACTGCGCGCGAACGGTGTATGGATCGAATGTCATGCTGCCCTCCCTGTGCAGTCGGTTGTCTCGCGGCATTGTACCCCGCAATCCGCCCCTGAGCAACCGCGAACCCACCGGCTCCCTCCCTCACGAGGCGTGCTGCTGGAATCGGATCGGTCAGCTGGCCGATGCGTACATCCCCCCGCTGACCGATGCGCAGGCGCGTTGCCTGCCCTCTGCTGGGAGCATCTGGAGGGGAATGGTGTCCATCGAGACGCCTGACGATGAATCGAGAATGCGCTGCGCGTCTTGGCGCAGCGCCAGGCGGGCCTGGATGCCGTGGAAGAAGCCGCCGACGCGGAGGACCTCCGGTCGCGGGTGCAGTGCGCTTGCCCAGTCCTGGTACTGCTGGATTGGGAGTTGCCGGGACGTGGGGCAGCAGGGGAGCAGAGACCCTAGACGACCTGCGACGCGCCTGCCCTGAGCTGCGCGTCGTCACTGCTGTGAACGCGCAATGCCACAACGCCCGTAATCCCGCCATCAGCCCCAAGGGTCTGCTCGTGTGCAAACAAACACAGCTCCGTCAAGGTGACGGAGCTGTGCAATGCGATCTTAAGTCGAAACCGCTGGTCTAGAAGCGGTTGCGATTCGGTTCGCGGTCGTTGCTGCGACGGGGACCGCCGCGGCTACCACCCCGGAAGCCACCACCGTCCGCGCTCGGCGGGCGAGCCTCGGCCACCGTGATGTTGCGGCCTGCGATCTCCTTGCCGTTCAGCTTGCTGATCGCTTCCGCGACTGCTTCGTCCGTAGCCATCTCGACGAAGCCAAAGCCCTTGGAGCGCTGGGTCTCGCGATCCGAGATCACCGTCGCGGACACCACCTCACCGACGGCGCCGAACAGGTCGCGCAGCGAATCGGCAGTCGTGTCGTAGCTCAGATTTCCGACGTACAGTTTCTTAGGCACTTTGATCCTTCTCTCCTTTGATGCCAATTCCCCGGTTCCACCCAGGGAGTTGTGCATCCATATCTGCTCTACACGACGACAGTAACTGCCACGGGTCCACGGGACCTCTCCGCTATAGAGCGTCAGAACCTGGTAGGAAGTTGCCCAGAAAAAAGCCGGCGCTGAGAAGGTCTAGCCACTCAGCCCCGGCGAGATAACTGCACTTCCTACGTGCGAACATTCTATCACAGATGTTGGAAACGGTCAAATTGCCCCCTTTGACAAAACCATGTTTGGGGCTAAAGTGATACGCCATGAGACGCTACTACCTGTGGACTATCGGTTGCCAGATGAACGACGCGGACGCGGCCAGCATCGCGCGAGGACTGTGCGACCTGGGGTTTGCGCCCACGACCGACCCGCGCGAGGCGGACCTGGTCGTTCTGATCACGTGCGTCGTGCGCCAGAGCGCCGAAGACAAAGTGATCGGACGGCTCAGCTCCCTCAAGCACCTCAAACGCACGCGCCCGCAGGCAGCCATCGCGGTGATGGGTTGTTTCGTGGGCGACGAAGCCGCGCTACGGGAGCTGTATCCTTACGTCGACGCATTTGTCAAGCCTTCGGACATCTCCGGTCTGTTGCAGTTCGCGCAACAGCGCGCGGGAGCCCAGCGCGTACCAGCCGAGTCCATTGGCAGCCCGGCGCCGAGTGTGCTGGCATCTGTGCCCATCTCCTACGGTTGCGACCACCACTGCACCTACTGCATCGTGCGCTTGCGCCGCGGCGGGCACGTCAGCCGCCCCTTGCCTGAAGTCGTGGAAGAAGTGCGTGGCTGGATGGCGCGCGGCGCCCGCGAAGTGACCCTCCTGGGCCAGAACGTGGACGCCTATGGGCACGACCTGGGGCCGGGCGCGCCGGACTTGGCCGACCTGCTGGCCGCAGTGCACTCCATCGACGGCTTGTGGCGCATCCGCTTCTTGACCGCGCACCCCGCCGAGATGAGCGACACGCTGATCCGCAGCGTGGCCAGCTTGCCCAGGGTCTGCCCGCATTTCGAGCTGCCGGTGCAGGCTGGCGACGACGAGGTGCTGCAGCGCATGGGCCGCCACTACACGGTAGCGCACTACCGTGAGCTGGTGGAGCGCATCCGCGCCTGGGTTCCCGGTTGCAGCATCGCCACGGACGTCATCGTCGGCTTCCCTGGCGAGAGCGCCGCGCAGTTCCAGGCCACCTATGACCTGGTGGCCGGGATGCGCTTTGACGCCGTGCACATCGCCAAGTACTCGCCCCGACCGGGCACCCCCGCTGCCCGCCTGGCGGACGACGTGCCGCCCGAGGAGAAGGAGCGTCGCCGCATGGCGCTAGAGCAGTTGCAGACGCGCATCGCGGCCGAGATTCACGTTGCGTATCTGGGTCAGACGGTGGAGATTTTGGTGGAGGAACGCCAGCGGGGTAGATGGAAGGGCCGCACGGTCAACAACCGCCTGGTCTTCTTCGAGGACCCCGCCGACTGGCGCGGGCGACTGGCGCACGTGCGCATCGAGCAGACCGGTGCGTGGTCCATGCGCGGCAGCCTGGTCGGCTAGTGCCTGCCGGGTCGGGACGAAAAAACGAGCGGGAGGGTTGATTCCCTCCCGCTCGTCTTGATTCACACAGCCGCACCGCACCGCGTAGACGGGGCCGCACCGCCGCTGTGCTCCGAGAGAAGCGCTAGCTCTGCTTCTCCTTGGGCGGCTCGTCGCCCTCTTCCCCGCAGCACTGCCATGGGCCGTGGTGGCCACGAAAGCCCCACGGGCCAAATCCCATGCGGCGTCCCATGCGCATCGGACCGTGCGTCTTGATGTGCTGGATCCACTCGTGCATGGCTTGCTTGTCGCCCTTGATCTCGATGCGAAACCCATCGTCGGTCTCGACGATGCGCCACTCGCTGATTACCTTCTCCATGCTCTGTCACCTCCTTTCGCTCGAGGCCTCGACGGAGCTTGGCGACCGGCTCCTTGTGTGGTACAATCACCACGAGGGCGGTCGCCAGGTCGCGAGACCTCGGATTCGGCCAGGGCCGTACGGCTCCGGCGGTATCAGCCTCCCCGTCTCACCCCACCCGGGCTTCCGGGGATGCTGCTCTGACTCGCCTTCCCTTGGGCCGACATCGCGTCGGCCCATTGTATTGCCACGCTGCTGTGCCTGGGGGCCGGCCCAGCATGACCGCGACCCTCAGTGCGTGACGCCCGCGGCTGGCTGAGCATCCTGCGCATACAGGTCGTCGAACAGGGCACGCATCACGTCCAAGGCCTCGTGCAGGCCGGGCTTCATCAACTCCTTGAGGTGCACATACTCCTTGCGCCCTTCGTCCGTCAACTGGTACGTGCGCCGCGTGCGCTTGGTGGGGTCCTCCCATGCGCCGCTCAGCAGGCCCTGATGCTCCAGCACGCGCAGCAAGGGGTAAATTGCGCCCGGGTTGCTGGCCCACGTGCCGCGGCTGCGCGTCTCGATCTCGCGCATGATGTCATTGCCGTAGCGCGGACCCTGGGACAGCAGGTGCAAGACCAGCAGAGGAAGGAGACCGCCGCCCTTGCTGAGCATCAGGCCCACCAGCGGATTCACACCGCGCGGGCCGCCCCACCACGCCGTAAACCGCCGCCCGCCAAAGAACCAGTGCCCGCGCGGCTCGTGCGCCATGTACTCGCGCAGAAGCTCACGCCAGGCGCGCCCCCGTTCTGCGGGGCCCTGGCACTGGCAGCCCTCTTCGTCGCATGGGTCGAAGCCCTCATCCCAGCGACCCCAGCGCTCTTCCCTCTCATCGTCTGAGTGTGACCGCATCAAATGCTCCTTTGCTCCAATGATATTGACTTCAATATCATCATGACCAAGTATATCACGGAAGGCCTGATTTGTCAAGGGGGCTTGCGTTAGAGTTGTGTTAGATATCGTTCGAAGCGCTGGTACAGCTCGAAGAGGAACGTGATGCTCGCCACGCGCGGAGCGCCCACTACGAGCTGTTCGGCCCTGCGCCAGTAGAGGCGCGTCTCCTGGGCGTGGTGAAACTCGGACCAGGGGATCTGCAAGGCGGGGTTCCTGGGCAGCAGCGGCAGTCCCGGCTGAGCCGCGAGGTAGAGGCCATCGGGGTGGATGCCCACCGTGACGCAGCGGCGGTAGCGCACCATGCCGACCTGCACGGTCTGGCCAGTCAGCGTCGGCCCAACAAAACCGGCGTCTGCGGGATAGCGCTGCGCCAACGCGCTCCAGCCGCTGCCGCGCGCAAAGAGTTGCCACATCAGCGAGATCGCAGCCAGAACAATGACCAGCAGGAGCAGCAGCGATCCCAGTATGACGAGCGCACTCAGGCAGGCAGTTCCCATCCTCATTCTCCCTTCCCCCTGTGCAGTCCAGGGTGATGCGGCGGGGGCAATTCGTGCTCGACTGCCCTATGGCCTCCGCGCGTCCACAGCCAGACGCCCAGAGCCAGGATGCCTACGCCCAGCACGCCGGCCAGACCCAGCTCGATGCCCTCCGTAGTGCCTACGAACCAGGCCGGGCCGTGCACGCGCGTGAGGGCGCCCGCCAGCTCGGCCTTCTCCTCGCCGGGCAGGTTGAAAAAGTCGCGCTGCAGCCAGTCCCAGGCCAGGCCGATGCCCAGCGGGAACCAGGGCGACTCGGTGCGCAGGAAGGCCCAGGCCAGCACCAGGCTGGGCAGCGCAAACATGACCACGAACACGGGCCAGGGCGTCTCGCCCGCGCCCCTGAGTAGCCAGCGCGGAACGGAGAAGGCCAGGGAGACAATGATCACGCCCGCCCACTTGCCCCAGGCTTTTTCCAGGGCGCCCAGCAGGTAGGCGCGGTAGACGGCCTCCTCGGCCACCGCCGCAAATAACACGCCGATGAAGGACAGGTACAGAGCACGCAACCACTCGCCGGTCGGCAACGCTTGCCAACCCCACGTCTCCACCGTCAGCCAGCCTGCCGCCCAGTTGACGAAGACGACGGCCAGAATGGCCACTGCGCCCAGCGCCGCGCCCACCAATAGATCGGCCCACCAGCTCGTATAGTGCTTGTGAATCTCCTCGTGCAGGTGCTTGCCCAGTACGATGCGCGCCGCCAACCACGCCAGCAGCAATTGCACGGCCATCTTGAGGACGCCAACCAGCGTGCCGCCCAGCACCGAAGGCCCGCCCTCCCCTCCTGTAAACGGCTCCAACCAGCGTCCTAGCAGAACGTTGACCACAATGATGATGAGGAAAGCAGCAAGGGCCTTGATGCCCAGCCCTGCACCCCGCGGCCCTCCGGCCACGCCGTGCTCTCCATGCTCAGACACCGATCTACCTCCTTGGGACTGTGCTTCGTGCCTGAGCTCCAGCATGCGCCCAGCACGCGGCCCGGTAAAATCGTGGACTCGTATGTGACGTCTGATCGTCTGCGGGGCCTGCCGGCTCAGTTTGGGAAGAGCCGAGGCACGCGCCTGGCATACTCTTCGTACTCTGTACCAAAGTGGGCCGCCAGCTCGCGGTCCTCCAGAAGGGCCAGCAGCCACAAGGACAGCGTGAACAGCGCCCAGTTGGCGTCCAACGGGCCGTACACGCTTGGGCCGATGAAAGGATAGAGGTTTGGGTCGTAGAGTCGAAGGCCGCAGAAGGCGATGCCGATGGCCGAGAGGAACTGCGGATGGCGCACCAGCGCGTAGGGTCCACGCGCCACAAGCCGGTCGTCTACACTGCGGAAAAGGAAGGTCCGTCGCAACCCTAGTGTGACCACGCTCCACAGGCCCAGCGCAAAGAATAGCAGCGCCGCCAGTGCAAAGAGCACGTTGAGTGCGTCGACCTTGGGTAACCACGCCAGGCGACGCGGGGCGCCGAAGATCCAGGCCCTCTCGGGCGCATATAGTGCCAGCCACCCCAGGGCGATCAGCAGTACACCCAGTGGGCGGACGAACGCGGAGAACGCATAGTACAACCCACCCAGACGCTTTCCAAGCTGGTGCGTATAGCGAGTCAGCCACAAACAGATCACGCCACTCATCCAGATCAGCGTCGCATACTTGTTCAGGGACGTGAGCGCCTCGATGTAGATGGGAAAGATCGGTGGAAACACGCGTCACCCCTCCTTCGTCTGCAGCACGAAGCCTTCGCCACCGAACAGGCCCGCAAACAGCCCGCCCTTGGTGTTGGTCGCCATCTCGATGTCGCCGGTCTGCCAGGCCATGCCGCCCACCTGCGTGTAGACCGACTCGCCCTGCGTCAGGTGCACCTCCACGGACTGGAATACCGTGCCGTGAATCTCGTATTTCATGTTGCCCCTTTCTCAATCCAATTTCATGTGATATGCGAAGAACTCCGCCAGCCAACCGGACCAGTGTGGCGAACGGTGTGGTCTGCGCAGCCGCTGTGACAATCAGGGGCGAACGGTCTACGTCGTCTGCAGATTCTCCAGGTATCTGTGCTGTAGAACGCCCAATCCGTCGTCGAACTCGTAGAGCAACGGTACCCCGGTGGGGATGTTGAGCGCCGGGATATCGTCGTCCGAGACGCCGTCCAGGTGCTTGACCAGCGCGCGCAGGCTGTTGCCATGCGCCGACACCAGCACGCTCTGGCCGGCCTGCAGGCGCGGCACAATGGCCACGTGCCAGTAGGGCATCACGCGCAGCAGCGTGTCCGCCAGCGATTCGGTGGCGGGCAACTCGGACGGGTCGAGCCCTGCGTAGCGCGGATCGAAACGCGGGTGGCGCGGGTCGTCCGCAGCGAGCGCAGGTGGACGTACGGCGTAGGAGCGCCGCCAGATGTGTACCTGCTCGTCACCGTAGCGCTGGGCCATCTCGGCCTTGTTGAGGCCCTGCAACGCGCCATAGTGGCGCTCGTTGAGCCGCCAACTGCGCTCGACGGGAATCCACATCAGGTCCATCTCATCCAGCACGATCCACAGCGTGCGGATGGCGCGCTTGAGCACCGAGGTGAACGCGACGTCAAAGCGCAAGCCGTCCGCCAGCAGGCGCTTACCCGCTTGCCGCGCCTCGACCATGCCCTGCTCCGATAGGTCCACGTCGGTCCAGCCGGTGAAGACGTTCTCCCGGTTCCACACGCTCTCCCCATGCCGCAGCAGTATGAGCTGGCTACTCACTCAATCCCTCGCATGCCATTCTGCATTCTTCATGCTCGATTCCCTCGCCGTCGAACCGCGCGCACCGCGATGGGTGACGCGCATCCGTGCGGCGTCTGCCACGTTGGTCAGTATAGGACAAACGCGGAGGTCGGTCAATCCGATTTCACGCGCTGGGCGGGGATAGAGGACTGGCCTAGGGCTCATTCAGTCATCTGGTAGGCGTCTTGCAGGGCATAGACGTGCTCCTGCCAGACGCGCTGGAAGCGCGCCGTGTCAACGGCTGGTTTGCGGATCATGCGCTGGCAATAGGCCATCTGCTGCGCCGTGCTGCTCGGCTTGCCATACAGTTGCAGCGCGAACCTGGCCAAATCGCGCACCAGGACGTCAAAGACCTGCTCCACCAGGTCGCTGCCCGCGGCCTCGAGGGTGGCCTCCTCCAGGATGAGCTGCGCGTAGACGACCAGGGTGAAGAGTTCACCAATTGCCAGCAGAAAGTCGACGTCCTTCTGTTGTGCCTCGTCGGGCGTGGCGGTGGCCAGCAACTCCTTGAACACGGCCACCTGCTCCCCGAAGACCCGCACGTTGGGCACGTCCCATGCCGCCAGGGTGGGTGCGTAGTCGTGGAATTGGATTCTGCCCAGCCCGCGTGCGGGGCCCTGACGGAACAGGGAACCGTCATTGACGGGCTCAGCGCGGCGCGGCACCGGCGGGTAGGGCGCAGGATTGAAAAAGTAGTTGGCCATGAACTTGACGATCAGCGCGATGTTGACGTGCACCGTGCCCTCCAGCTTGGGCAGGGCGCGGATGTCGCGCGCGGCCATCTCAAAGTAGGTGTCCTTCTCAAAGCCCTTGGCTGCGATCACGTCCCATAGCAGGTTGATCACCTCCTCGCCTTGCGTGGTGACCTTCATCTTGACCACCGGGTTGTAGAGCAGGTAGCGCCGGTCCTCGGGGCAGGCGCTGCGCAGGTAGTCGGACGCGCGCAGTGCAAACCACCTCATCGCCACGAGGCGCGCATAGGCGTCGGTGAAGAGCTGCTTGACGTGTGGGAAATCCGTGACGGCCATGCCATACAGTCGACGGTGTGCGGCGTGGTGCATGGCCTCGTAAAAGGCGTGCTCGCAGATGCCAATCGAGGCCCAGCCCAGATTGTACTTGCCGACGTTGACCGTGTTCAGGGCCGCGTCCCAGGCCTCCTGTCCCCGCGAGAGGATGTCAGTCTCGGCAATGGGATAGTCGTGCAGCGCAAAGTTGGCTACGTAGGACTGGCTGTCGGTCACGTTCTGAATGAGCTGATAGTCTCGGTGACGATAGTCGGCCACGAAGAACACGTACTCATCGCTTCCTGCAATCTTGCCAAAAGTGGACACCATCGGCGCGCTGTTGCCGTTACCGATATAGTACTTTTCTCCGTTGGCGCGGTAGGTGCCATCGGGCAGCGGCGTGAGCGTCATCTCGGTCGAATAGATATCCGCACCGTGCTGGCGCTCCGAAAGGCCAAAGGCAAACACCTCGCCCTCGCGCAGCAGTTGCGCCGCCTTGCGCTTGAGCGCTTCGTTGCCGCTCTGCCAGATGGGGCCCAGGCCCAGGATGGAGACCTGCCAGGTGTACCAGTAAGCCAGCCCATAGAAGGCCAGAATCTCGTTGAACGCGCAGTTGCGCCAAGTATCCCAGCGGGAGTCCGCGTCGCCGTAGCCAGCGGGTGTCAGGAGCGTGGCAAAGAGCCGCTCGCGCTTCTGGAACTCGAGAAAGTCAGAGTACCACACACGGGCGTGGTCGTCGGCTTTGATGCGCTTCAGGCCCTTGTCCTCAAAGAACGCGATGGTCTTGAGCATGATCTCACGCGAACGCGCATCCAGGTGCGCTAGGCCAGGATCTTTGGGATTCAGCAGAATCATGTCGCCTCCTTGTCAGTGCCTGCTTCCGTCTGGGATTGGAGCGTTCGGGTGCTACTTGACGGCCTCTGCCAGAATCATCAGCATGAGCCAATCCCCCAGTCCATGCACGAGCACCGCCGCGGTGAACCCGCGATAGCGGTAGACCACGCCGTTGGCCAGCCCCATGCCAAACGAAGTGAGGATTGCGATGACCGGCGCCTGCGCGTTGCTGGCAGCGCTGCCGCTCAGCGGCGTCACGTGGTATAGCCCGAACAGGAGCGCTGAGGCCAGCAGGCCCCACCCCCAACGCCGAGTGAGCGCCCAGACCGGTGTCATGACCCCCACGCGAAAGAGCAGTTCTTCGAACAGGCCCGCGCCGATCAGGAGCTGCCAGAGCAGGATCAGCGGCCTGCCCACCGCGAACGACGACGTGACGCCCGCTGGGTCGGGCTCCGTCTCACCCAGGGCGCCCCCGATGGCGCGGGCCAGGCCGCCAAAGATGTGGCCCCAAATCTGGGTCAGCGCGGTCAGAAAGAGGGCGGCGACGAGCACGTAGAGGATGCGGCGGAATTCGCGGTGGCGCAGCACGGGGAACAGGTCCAGAGGCAGGCTGCGTTCCGCAACGACACCGAGACTTCCCAGCACAATGATCAACGCCAGGTCCGGGATGAAACTGGGCAGGGTATGGCCGCCCTGGCCGAAGCGTCCCGTCGCGATGGACGCCACGACCAGGACCAGCGCGCCGCACAGGACCGTTGGCGCTACGGCGGTCGCGGCACGCCGCACCCCGGCGCGCGTCATGGGCGCGACCTGCTTGGGTGGCAGGGCCATCGGCGACCACACCACAAGCGCGGCGTAGGCCACCGCGAGCGACCAGACCAAGAGGAGCTGGCCAGACGACAAACGTCCGCCGTTCGAGCCGACCATGCTGAGGAGGATGGGCACGCCCAGGGCCGGCACCAGAACCTCAACGCGTGCTGTGACCCAGGTGGCGAACCTGCGGAGTGTCAGAGTCCTCATCGAGTGCTCTCCTTCCGGCCATGCCGCCCCGTTCCTTGGGCCTGTGACGTCCACGAAAGCAGCAGAGTCGTTATCGCTCCGGGTTCCTTGGGCAGAGCCGCGGCGTGATCCTCGCACCCCGCACAGATGACGTCTCTACTTGTGGGGCCAGACCTGTCCGCTCTGCTCGATGAAGTGAATGAGGATGTCCAGCGTCGGGAGAGGGTAGCCCAACTGCGTGAGCACGATGGACAGCTCGCCCCGGTGATGCGTAGAATGCAGGATTGCCTGTGACAGCAACTGCCAGATGGGCAGACGGAAGCTCTCACCGGCGATGTCCACGCTCAGCACGCGCGCCAGCGCTTCCTCGCTGGATGCCACCACAAAAGCCTTCATCTCCTGCCCGATCTGCATGCTGTAGGCTCGAATGTCTGTCAGCGTACACAGGCTGGGCGGGTCAAAGGGTCGCTGTTGAGCGGCAGCCAGGAAGTACGCCTCGCCGCCCAGCATGTGCAGAAGCAGAGCCCGCACGTTCCCTTGACTGGGGCTGCACTTCCGCGTCAGCTCCTCTTCGTTCATCCTGGCCGCGGTATCCAGAACGAGCCGGTTGGCGTAGGCATTGTAGCCGGCGAGGGCCAGCAAGGTATCCTGGGTCATCGTGCCAGATCCTTTCATGCTGCTTGGCATGCGGAATGCCAGCGAATTATAGTCCCGAATTGGTCTACGGGAAAATCGCGCTATAATGACCGTTGCGCAAACGACGAACCTGGGAGGCCTGGCTCGAAAGGAGGGAACTCGATGTCCCGGAGACACTTCTTCTTGCTTTGGCTCACGGCGGCACTCGTGTGCCTCTCACCTCGCACAGCGCAGTGCGGGCCGCGCCCGCGTCAGCAGGGCGCCACGCACAGAATATTCCTGCCCTTTGTGGGCAAGCTGACACGATTGGCCCCGTCCGCTCTGTGCGCTGGACCACAGCCGCCATTGGT
>Ga0315288_10003107_pt1 | contig 21191 bp, 16 predicted proteins | sample YL17G11_20_MG_FD_203454 | JGI IMG/M metagenome (GOLD analysis project Ga0315288, IMG submission 203454) | Sediment microbial communities from Yellowstone Lake, YNP, Wyoming, USA - YL17G11_20 | ecosystem: Environmental > Aquatic > Freshwater > Lake > Sediment | place: USA: Wyoming | collected...
AGCCAGGGATGAAGAACGCGATGACGGCCTGTGCCATGCCTGAGCGAGCCAGGAACCACCAGATGAAGGCCAGACCCATGATCGCTGTCAGCAGCGCGGTCCGATAGCTGAATGCCTCTTCGCTGTCATCGGCGTGCGAGCGAAAGCCCAGCGCCTTGCGAAGGACCTGCACCAGGTATCGGCGTTCGAGCCACAGGAAGACCGCGGCCAGGGCGAGGTACGCTCCCATGACCTGTTGCTCGCCATAGGGGAATCCGCCCCACGAACTGACAGACCAGCCCAGCTGCCTGGTCGAGATGAGCTCGGCGCGCCAGAACAGGTTGAACGCGACGAGCGAGAACGCGAGATCAACCGGCATGAGGTAGGCCAGCCCCAACTGCCAGGGCCCCCAGGAGAAGTGCGAGATGCGTGTTGCGTCCCACGGCCTGTTGTTCGAGACGAAGGCCCCATAGTCGAACGAGGTCGGGACCACCGGAAGCGCGGGCGCAATGGTGGCAATCGCCTGGTTTATCCCGATCAGGCTCGAGGCAGCCACGCCGATCCAGAAGAGCGGGCTCTGAAAGAGCCCTCCCTTTTCCTGAGTCATCTGCAGGGGGAGCATCGTCATCGGGAAGGGGAGTTGCTCCTCCTGAGACCAGCGCCGCCGGACGATGACGTTGAGGCAAAGCGAAACCAGGAGCAGTGCCGTCGCCCATGCCGTCCACCAGAGTGCGGGCTGCAGCCAGGCGAGCAGGATTTGCCGGTGATACGGGTTGGCGTCCCCCCTGAAGAACCCCGCCAGCGCGTCTCGGTCGGTGACAAGCAACCAGCTTGGAAGGTTGGGCCACAGCAACTCCTCCCAGTGGTTGCTTGGTGTCGCGTTCCAGACGGGCCAGGTCATCACGCTGGCGACGTTGCCTCCCCAGTCGTATGCGCTTGCGCAGAGGCCGGTGCTGATGGCGAAAGCGCTGTACACTGCGATCAGCTCGCCCGGAGAGAACGCCCAGCGCGGGCGCCGGCGCACCAGCAGCCGGTTCACTCCCACCAGTACGAACAGGCCGGCAACTGCGGGCGCCACTAAGGACACTGCCTCGACACCGTTGCCCGTCCAGTTCCCCCAGACGGCGAACAGGACGTTGAGGGGAACGACGATGACCGCCAGGAGGAGCGCGCGGGGCCTGATCCCAGCAGCCCGGCGCGAAGTGGCGGGCGGTTGCTGTCCTTCCCTGGTCATACTTGGCTCGGATGGGACTCAGTTCGGCTGCTACTCGGCCCCGAACTCGAAGGCCCCGATGTCCGGCGCCTTGCCGGCATAGTCGAGCGAAACCGGCTGCCCGGCCTCCCAGGAGAGATCCCGGTCCACTTCCAGTCGGTTGCCCGTGAAGTCCACCTTCACGACCTTTGCCCGCTCCCGGCCCACGCGGATAACATCCGGTTCCACGATACCAAAGCCATCACTGAAGAAGAGTGCGTCCTGCACTTCGATCGCTGTCCCTCTCCCTGCCGACCTCGTCTGAGTCAACGGGCCACCGGCGTCGATGCACGGGCTATCCGGGCGAAGATGGAAGTCCCCGGCCGCCGCGTCGACGAATAGCGGGTCCTGCTCGATGTTGTGCGCCGCCCATTCGCGATAGGTCACCTCATAGTCGTCCAGTGAGAGCAGGTTGACCTCTGCGCCGGTCACAAGCGCGAAGACCCGCTCGCCGGGATTCTCGTGGATGATATCGTTGTAGAAGAACCGCGCGCTTGCCGGACGCGCCTTTCCCCCGAAGGCGGCCTGGACGCTCTTCGCCACACCCTCGCGCTGGCAGGTGTTGTGGTAGATGATGTTGTTGACGTGGACATGGTCGCCGTAGTCGGGCAGGGAGGTCCAGAACCAGAGCGCGCATCCGCCAGGCATGTTCCCGCAATCGTAGACCACGTTGTTGTAGAACCGGTTGTGCTCGCTGCAAAGCGCCTCGGGGTTGTCTCTCTGGGTGTCGTAGCCTGTCCAGTCCATGCCGATGCCACAATGCTGGAACACGTTGCGGCGCAGGATAGTCAGATTGCCACAGTACTGGATGCTGGCCATGCCCCGCTCGCCTGTGGACAGGTCGAACCAGTTGTCCTCGATCACGAGATGCTCGGATCGCCTCTGCGGGTCGGGGTGCTGCCGGGCGCGGGTGGTGAACACCTCCATCAGCTTCTGGATCGGGTTGCGGAGATGATTCCCACGCACGACAGAGCGCTTCACTCCCATCAGCACGAGACAGGTGTGCTGCGCGGTGTCGAAAGTGTTTCCTTCGATGAGGTGGTAGCTGCCGCCCTCGATGGTAAGCAGGTCACTTCCGTTCCGGAACACGTTGTTCTGCACCCGTACGTAGTCGCCCATCCGCCGCATCCGGCACGACTCCCAGGCGGGGGCCGTGTCGAAGGTGCAGTCGGCGATCGTGAGATGGCTGGACTTCTCCGCATAGAGGAAGTGGTCCACCTTCTCGACGGTGAGACCGCGGATGGTTACGTGCGATCGGTTACGGAGATCGACTCCCACCTCGACGCCTGTGATCCGTGGTCTCTCACCGGGCGCGGCGGCGAAGGCGATCGGCCTGCCCGCGAGCCCCGACCGCGCAGGCCGGATCGCGGCCTGATAGGTGCCCTCGTGCAGGAGCACGGTGTCGCCCGGCTGGACTGCGGCGTTCGCCTTCTCCAGTGACCAGGGCGAGTCCGCCGTGCCCTTGCCGGCTGCCGCGCCCATCGGCGAAACGTGGTATTCCGCGCCGGCGCTCGCTCTCGCGCATCCGGAAGCGCGGGTGAGCGCCATCAACAGCAGGAAGAGCACGGCTATGACGTTGCTGATCTGCCCGGGGCTTTCCACGACGTTCATGCGTTCTCCTGATCTGCCTCTGCGACTGGCAGAGATCCGTATGGTGCACGGCCGAGGGGGGCACGACTCCCAGCCTATTGTGGACGGAGCGCCCGACGGGCGCTCCGTCCACACGTGGATCCTGGTTACGCCGAGTAAGTCGTGACGACGCTAACGAATGGTTGGGACCCCTGGATAGACGCTGTTCCAGTCCGGGAAGCACTCAGTGGTCGGGCCCCAGGATCCCTCCATGTTCTCGAGGTCACCGGCCATCGTCATGTCGATGATCCGCTCGGAGGCGATCCACTGGGCGTGTCCATCCCAGAACCCGATATTGCTCCCGCCGAGATGGCGAGCGTACTGTTTGCGGTTAGATGGATCCTTCAGCAGGTAGCCGTCGATGGGGGCGTACCATTCCGAGCCGCCATTCTGCCAGTCTACCCAGCCGCAGACGGAATTGCCGCAATCGAGGGCGCAGACATCCGGGTACGCGCACACAGTCATCGCCAGCTCGTCGACGATATTGCCGCCATCGCCAATGATCGCACACCTGGCTGTGTCGCTGACCTCGGTCTCCTTCATCTCGATGTGATCGCTCACGGCGATGGTCTGGACGAAGGACTTGAGGGCCGGATCACCCTCGTTCCCGTACACAATGGCCTGTTTCCACTGGAGGAGACTGTCAGTGACTGCTCCCCCCCAGCCTTTCGGGAACTGCAGGTAGCAGGTGCCGAAGTTATCGCCACTCGAGCCACCCGCGTCGTTCATCTCCTTGCGCCAGGTGAACCAGTCCGGAACGCATCCGTTGATCACCGACGCGCCGCAGATCAGCTTCGCGCTCGGGCACCGCCAGACGTCGCGGTTCTTGGTGTACTCATCCAGGAGCACCGCCGGCCTCAAGTAGGGGTTCCCGTAGTAGGTGCCATGCTTGCAGTTCGTCCGCGGGTCCCTACCGTTTATCACGGACACCTCGTTGTCGAAGTAGTCGATCACCTCGGGGCGATGCTCCAGCACGAAGAAGACGCCGCCGTAATCCGACAGATACATGTTGATGGCCAGGGCGATGTTCTTCACATTCGACAAGCACACCGCCTTGCGCGCAGACTCCCGCGCGCGTGCGAACACCGGGAAAACCATCGCTGCCAGGATGCCAATGATGGCGATCACCACCAGCAGCTCAATCAGTGTGAATCCAGTACGCCGACCGCGCTTCATCCGACATCCCTCCTAACGCAAGTAGCTTGCCGCGGAACTCGCGGCGCTATCCAACCGCTTGGTACGACGTTCACGTCCCTCGCCACCGGCGCGCTTAGGCCCGCCGCCAGCTTCCGGTGAAGGCCGTCACTCCGAGTTACAGCCCAGGTCTTCTCTGACCACCTCCCTCCCGGCCTGGCCGCCCGGCCGCTCTCCGGGATCGTCCAGGCGTCCCCATACGTGCGCTGCCCGTCTGCGGCGTCCGCCGTCATCCCCCTGATGCGACGGAATCGAGCTTCAGGGCACACATAGCACACCGTGATATGATATCTCCCACGGTCTTGTGGGGATTGGACTTTCTGCTAGGCTTCTTGTACATTAGTCTACGTGGGCACTCTCAAGGAGGAAGAAATCAGAGATCTGGGGGCGCTCTCCGGGCCCGGGCTCAGCTCGCCGAGCCCGGTGACGCGGCGCGTCTACAGACTCACGACCGACCTCCCGGCGCGAGTGGAGTACGACTCCTACTCCGAGACAGTCCCGTGGGACGCGGATGTCCACGAGGAGTTCGAGTTCGGGATCGTGCTCGCCGGGCAGCAGGAGCGCACGGCGGGGCTTCTGACAGGAGGGGAGGTTGGTGACGCCAACGGCTGCGACCGACTGAGGGCGGGCGATGTATGGCTGTGTGCAATGTGGGAGCCGCACTGGTGGCGGGTCGTCGAGCCCGGGACATCGGAGGTCTTTGTGCAGTTCAGGGCGGAGTACCTTGGGGTGGAAAGAGTCGGGGACTACTCGTGGTTGGAGATGTTCGCATCGCCTCCGCGGGAACGGCCCAGGGTGAACTCACCCGCGCTCCGCGAGGCAGTGCTTTCCCTGGGTGACCGTTTGCGCGACGAAGCGGTACGGTTGCGCACGAGCTGGGAACGAGCAGTTCGGCTTGACTTGCTGCGCATTCTTGTCGAACTGGGGAGATACTGGAGTCCCTCCGGCGGTCGGGCGAGCAGGGGCACGGCACGGAACACCGACCCCCACCGCATCATGCCGGCGCTTGCGGAGGTGAACTCGCGGCTCCCGAGACGAGTCTCGCTCCGGCAGGCCGCGGCTCTCTGCGGGATGTCGCGAGCACTGTTCTGCTCGGTTTTCCGAGACTCGATGGGTGTGACATTCGCCCGGTTCGTGCTCCGCGCCCGCCTCGCCTGGGTATCGAGTCATCTGCTCTCAGATGATGATCCAGTCGCGTCGATCGCCGCTCGCGCCGGTTTCGCCGACGAGAGTCATCTCCACCGGACCTTCGTGAAACACTATGGCTGCACTCCAAGCCACTTCCGGCGCGCGAGCGCGACCCGGACGCCACGGCGCTGAGGGGAACCGCCGCGTTGACTCTCGCTAGCGTGGATGGAGCGTCCGCCACGGCGGACGCTCCATCCACGTGTCCATCCCGGTTGCGCCGAGCAAGGAAGCGAAAGCTCTAGCGCAGAGTGGGTACGTCCGGGTACTCGTCCTTGAACTTGCCGCCTCCGCCAGCGATACAGTAGGACCGTGGGCCCCATGCCTTCTCCATGCCCTGGAGCTCATCCGCTTCGACCATGTCAATCAGCTTCTCGGCGGCGATCCACTGGGCGTGTCCGTCCCAGAACCCGACATTGCTTCCGCCGAGGTGACGAGCGTACTGCCTGCGGTTGGTGGCGTCCTTCAGCAGGTAGCCGCTGGTGGGAGCGTAGTTGTAGAGGCCGCAGCCGGCAGCCGAGGCGACACAGGCTGAGTTCTCCCAGTCCCTTGAGCCGCACATCGAGTTGCCGCAGTCGAGCCAGCAGATGTCCGGATAGGCATTGAGCGCCGCGGATAGGTCGTCGATCACGTTCCCGCCGTCGGCGGCGACTACATACCTGGCCGTATCCTGGACCTGGGACTCCTTGACCTCATATTCGCTGCTGATGCCGATGCCCGCGACGAAGGCCTTCTGGGCGATGCTCATCTTCGTGCCCGAGTTCCCGATGTCGTTGGCCGTTTGCAGTTGGAGCATCGAGTCGGTGACCGCTCCACCCCAGCCCTTCGGATACTGGGGGTAACACGTGACGAACTGGCCCTCGGTATCCTGATCGTACATCAGCTTCCGCCAGGTGAACCAGTCGGGGACGCACCCGTTGATCACCGTCGCGCCCGTGAGCAGCTTCGCGCTCGGGCACTGCCAGACCTCGCGGTTCTTGACGTACTCGTCGAGGATCACCGGCGTTCTCAGGTAGGGGTTCGCGTAGAAACGGCCATGCTTGCAGTTGGTCTTCCCCCCGCCTACGATGTTGTCGTAGTACGAGATCACCTCGGGGCGATGCTCGAAGGTGAAGTAGATGCCGTTGTAGTCCGACAGGTACAGGTTGACCGCCAGGGCGATGTTCTTCATGTTGGACAGACACACCGCCTTGCGCGCCGACTCCCGCGCGCGTGCAAACACCGGGAAAACCATCGCTGCCAGGATGCCAATGATGGCGATCACCACCAGCAGCTCAATCAGTGTGAATCCCTTCTGTCGCCGAATGGTCATCAGAACCTCCTACTCCCAGAACTTGATGTTCGCGGGGATTCCAAGGTTGCCTCAACCCGATGACTGCCGGTGACCTCACCTCCTCCCTTGTTAGTGTCATGCTCTGGCGGTCCTGGACCCGCGGGTCAGGGCCAGCAGACACGCGAGGCGGGCCCGTCTATCTTCCGGCCCGGCCCCCGCGTCCGCGACCGCCTCGTCGCGCGCGCCCTGCGCCGGGTTTCATCCTGCTGCCGGCGAGACCCGTCGCCTGTGCTCCAGGCTTCTCCGCAGGGCCCATGGCCGTGCTGACCTGCTGGGTCCTCGCCCCCCTCGCGAACAGGTAGACGGCGACGATGACGACCACGACCACCACCGCTATCACGACAGCCGGACTGATCGTCTTCTTCATCTCCGTTCACCTCCAGATGGTTCTGCCTGCCTCACCAGTGTCGCCGTTCGCTGGCCAGACGGCCTCCCCTTCTCGTCATTCTGAGGGACTGAGGTCTGCCCAGCGGACGTCCGACTGAGATACCCAACCGATAGTGGACGGAGCGCCGCCGACGGCGCTCCGTCCACGCGTTCGTCCTCGCTGTGCACCCGAGCAATCCGGCGACAGCCCTAGCGAAGGGTCGGGATGCCCGGATACTCGTCCATGAACTTGCCGCCCCCGCCAGCGATGCAGTAGGACCGCGGGCCCCAGGTCTTGTCCATGCCGAGGAGCTCATCCGCCTCCACTTGGTCGATCAGACGCTCAGCGGCGATCCAAGCGGCGTGCCCATCCCAGAATCCGACGTTAGTCCCGCCCAAGTGCCGGGCGCGGTCCTTGCGGTTCGATGGGTCCTTCAGGAGGTAGCCGCTGGTGGGAGCCTTGTTGTACAGGCCGCAACTGCCGCCAGACGCGACACAAGCTGCATTCTCCCAGTCCGTGTTGCTGCACATCGAGTTGCCGCAATCGAGCCAGCAGATGTCCGGATAGGCCGCCGTGGCCTCCGTTAGGTCGTCGACCACATTCCCGCCGTCGGCGATGACCGCGTATCTGGCCGTGTCTTGGACTTGCGACTCCTTGACCTCGTAGCGGCTGTTGTACGCGATCCCCTGAATGAAGGCCTTGTTGTGGACAGGACCCTTCTCACCGACGGCCCCGCTCGCAACACGGGTTGCGCGGACGTGCTGGATCATGGAGTCGGTGACATCGCCGCCCCAGCCGTTAGGGAACTGCGGGTAGCAGCTACCCCAGATGTCATTGAGATCAGCCTCTTTGCGCCAGGAGAACCAGTCGGGAACGCATCGGTTGATCACACACGCTCCCAGGATCATCTTCGCGCTCGGGCACTGCCAGACCTCGCGGTTCTTGACATACTCGTCAAGGATGACCGGCATTCTCAGGTAGGGGTTAGCATAGAACCGACCATGCTTGCAGTTGCTGTCTCCCCCGCCGACCACGACATCGTAGTACTGGATCACCTCCGGGCGGTGCTCGTAGGTGAAGAAGATACCGTTGTAGTCCGACAGGTACATGTTGATGGCCAGGGCGATGTTCTTCACATTCGACAAGCACACCGCCTTGCGCGCAGACTCCCGCGCGCGTGCGAACACCGGGAAAACCATCGCTGCCAGGATGCCAATAATGGCGATCACGACCAGCAGCTCAATCAGCGTGAAGCCCTTCTGTCGCCGAATCATCATTCAAGCCTCCTGCCTCTCAACTCGAGATGTTACCGGAATCTCCAGAGTCGTCTCAACCACTTCGAGCTGTCTCACCTCCTCTCGCTGTGCCGGGCCAGAACTCGCTAGCCCGCCGTGGCACAAAGCGTCGCCCGCGCACAGCTGCGATGCGCTGCGAGCGATAGCATCGCAGAACATTCTATCAGACCGAGCCCCCACCGCCTTGCATGATCGCTCTCCATCTCTGCATAATCTTACTGGCGGGCATCCGCCGCGAGGGCCGCCGTGGGGGGCGTCGAGACGGGGCAGGACCCCCGCTAATCCTAGTGAAGAGGTCGGATAGCTGCAGGGACGACTGGGGGTGTGCGCGCCGTCGAACCGTAGCGCGGCTTCCGACAGGCGACACGCGGTCGGCTAGACGCCGAGGCATGCTGCCAACCGCGGAATGGTGGGTTGCAGGGAACTGCTGAATTGGTGTATGATCTTGCAGGTCGCCCGGTGAACGCTGGCGAGGTCAGTGTGCAGCACGGAACATTCGAGTCACCGCAGTACGAAGCCGATCGGCCGGGTCCTTCAGGCGTGTGGGCACAGGCCGGCGAGGGCAAGACCTCGGGGCCCATCCACGCGCACTCCGGTGTCGAGATCGGGATCGTGCTCCGGGGCGTGCACGAGATCGAGTTCAGCTCCCTCTCACTGACATGCGGGCCGGGAGACGTCTGGCTGGCAAGCATGTGGGAGCCCCACGGGTGGCGCATCCCGCCCCCCGGAGACACTCACGTGATCCTGGTTCTTGCTCCCGAGTTCATCGGAGACGAGCTGGCCGGCGAGGTGCCCTGGCTGAGCCTGTTCTCCGTCCCTCCGCCCGAACGCCACCGCATCCTGTCGACTGAGATACGATCGGCAGTGCTGGACATCGGCCGCGCCATCTTCCAGGAGGTCGAGCGCCAGCGGCCATACTGGAGGAGCGCCCTGCGCCTGGAGGTGCTGCGTCTCCTCGTCGAGCTGAGACGCTCCTGGGGCAGCGGAGCCATCCTGCCGATGACGCAGGGGGGAACGCATGCCCGGGCGTTTCAGCGGGTCATGCCTGCGTTGTCGCTGCTCAACACGGAGCCGCGGAGGAGGATCAGCCTGTCGGAGGCCGCGAGCAGCTGCGGCCTCAGCCCGTCGCGGTTCCACGCTCTCTTCCAGAGGGTGATGGGGGTGTCTTTCTCGACTTTGGCTCTGCGAAGCCGCCTGGCCATGGCGGGGCAGCTTCTGGCACACACTGATCGCTCGGTCGGAGCCATCGCCGCGGAGTGCGGCTTCGCGCATGACAGCCACCTGCACCGCCACTTCGTGCACCTGTTCGGCTGCACGCCCAAGCAGTACCGGGAACGCCGGGATCTCGGGGAAGCCCGAGCTGCGAGCCTGGCGAGGAACCTGATCAGAGAATGAGGCAGTCCCCGGGGATCGCGTCTCACCGGCGAGAGCCGCGGCGGTGAAAGGAGTCAGGCATGAGGTTGCTCTGGGGCGAGTGCACGTGGGAGGAGATCGGAGAGGCAGCGCGGGCGGACTACCTCGTCGTCTTTCCGGCTGGCGCGATCGAGCAACATGGGCCGATGCTGCCGGTCGATGTCGACGCGCGGCTTGCTGAGAGGTGGGCGATCGACGGCGCGGAGCGCGCACACAGCAAGCACGGCCTCAATGTGCTGGTGCTGCCGCCGCTCCCCTATGGCCAGTCCTGCATCCACATGAAGTTTCCGGGGACGATCTCGCTGCGCTTCGAGACTTATATCGCGGCCCTCTGCGACATCATGCGCACTGTGGTGGACTTCGGGTTCCGCTCGATCGCGGTGTCCAACGGGAACGGGGGCAACCAGACCTCTATAGAGGTGGCGCGCCACAAGCTCATGGAGGAGTTCACCCGCGACAACAGGGATGCCAGGATCTACATCTGGCCAGGCTGGGCTGACTCGTACTTCCAGACGGAGCTCGCCAGGATGCGCGAGAGCGGCGTCTACGTGGGGGAGGAGTTTGGGATCCACGCAGCGGCGACGGAAACCGCGGAGATGCTCGCAGACCGTCCTCATCTGGTCAACGGGCAGAAGATGGCGAAGCCCACACTCAAGCGCACGACGTCGCCGGGATATGCATGGAGAACCGACGAGCTGTCCGAGACGGGGGCGTTCGGCGATCCCAGCGTGGCCACCGCGGAGCTGGGCGAGCAACTGTGGGAAGCCTTTACCGAAGGCAGGGCGCGATACCTGGTGGCGATCAGCGAGGAGACGGGATCTGGCAGGTAGGGGCACAGCATGCGATGCCCCTACGAGGCGGTCAGCTCGCGCCGATTCGCCAGGTGCTGCTCGGGGGCTCCCAGCGATTCGAGCATTCGCACGTGTTCGGCATGGAGCCGGGCCGCGACGTCGCGATGCTGGGGGAAGACGTTGCGCTGCTGTCTGGGATCGGAAGGAAGATGATACAGCTCCGGCCCGCTCGCGCCCTGATAGAGGGCCGCGTGGACGCGCTTGATGCTATCCACCGCGCGGTCTTCGGCGGTCCCGGCCTCGTACTTGGCGCCAGGGTAGATGAGTGCCCACTCGTCGTCCGTGATCGTCGTGAACTGGCGGGAGCCGACCCCGTAGATGAGCGTGCGCGAGGTGATCGCAATGGGTCGGGTGCTATCTCGCTCCCCCCGAAGGATCGGGACCAGCGACTGTCCTTGCACCGTTTCCGGGATCGGGATGCCGGCGAGTTCGAGAATGGTGGGCATCAGGTCGGGGGGCTGGGCGAACGCCTGTCGCTTGCCCGCGGCCTGGCCGGGAACGCGAACCATGAGGGGGATGTGCGCGACCTCTTCGTAGAGGGGAACCGATGCGGAGTATTCCTCCGTGAGCAATGACTTGCCCATCAGCCCGTGCTCGCCGTGGTAGAAGCCGTGGTCGGTCGTGAAGATCACCGCCGTGTCGTCACGCAGGCCTAACTCGTCGATCCTCGCCAGGAGCTTGCCGACCCAGGCGTCGACGAGGGAGACCTCGCCCGCGTAGAGGGCGCGCACGTGCTTCAGCTCGGCCTCGCTGAGGAAGTCGCAGGGCGCGTACCGCGGGTAGATGACCGCCTCTCCCTGATAGCCGGGATCATAGAGGTCCACGTACCACTTTGGCGGGTCCCAGGGCTCATGGGGATCGAAGGTATCCACATAGAGCAAGAAGGGCTGAGAGCCGACGTTCTCCTCGAGCCAGTCTGCCGCGCGGCGCATGGTGCGAGCGACGAAGTAGTCCGCCTCGCCGCGCCGGTCCGAGACATTGCGGAGGTACTGCTTGACGGTGGTGTAGGGCATGCGGAGCTTGTCCGGCGCGCAGGGCAGCGCCGGATCGCGCGGGGTCGTTCGCCACTCGTCGTGCTCCTGGCCCCGGATCCATTCCCATCCGTCGAAGCCGCGGCTGAAGTTGTACCCATGGGCGAGGAAGTGGGGTGTGTCTGCCACGAGCATGGTGACATATCCCCCGCCCTTCATCACCTGCGCGAGCACGACCTCATTCTCCGGCAGCGGCGCCCAGTCGGAGTAGGTGAAGCAGAACCGGCCCGTCAGCACGTCCCGGCGATTTGGCACTGTCGGAAACGACGCTGCATAGGCGCGGTCGAATACAATCGACTCGGAGGCGAGCCGATCGAGGTTGGGAGTATGGATCCAGCTATTGCCATAACAGCCGAGATGATCGCGCCGAAATGTGTCCGACACTATCACGACGAAGTTCATGGCTGCCTCTCCGCGAGCGCTTCCTCCCAGTGTAGGGGCACAGCATGCTGTGCCCCTACGTTGCCCGCCGCCGGCGGGTCGCCCCTGCATCAACGCGCCGGCTTCGTGAGCGCGTCGATTCGCTGCAGTTCCTCCGCGCTGAAGGCGAGACCCTTCAGAGCGGCCACATTCTCCTCGACCTGCTTCACGCTGGAGGCGCCGGTCAGTGCACTGGTGATCCCCGGCAGGCGGAGTATCCACGCGAGCGCCATCTGCGCCAAGGTCTGCCCTCTCTGCTTCGCCATCTCGTTCAGCTCGCTCAGCGTCGCCCGGCGCTTGGGGCCGAGGTTCTTGGCGACCCATTCCTTGCCCCATTTCTGCGCGGCGCGACTCTCGGCTGGGATGTCGCCACCCAGGTACTTGTCGGTGAGCAGCCCGGAAGCGAGGGGGCAGAACACGATCACCCCGGTGCCTGCGCGCTCGGTCTGAGAGAGGAGGTCCCACTCGATGTCGCGCCCCAGCATGTTGTAGTAGGGCTGGTGAATGGTAATCGGCGCCAATCCCTTTCGGTCGCAGACGCGCACGGCATCGGCGAACTGGGCGCCATCGTAGCTGCTCACGCCCGCATAAAGGGCCTTTCCTTGCTTGACGAGATGATCCAGAGCGGCCAGCGTTTCCTCAACGGGGGTTCCGGGGTCGGGCCGGTGGTGGTAGAAGATGTCGAAGTACTCCAGCCCCGTCCGTTTGAGCGATTGGTCGCAGCTCGCGATGAGGTACTTGCGGGAGCCCCAGTCGCCGTATGGTCCGGGCCACATGTCCCATCCCGCTTTGCTGGAGACGATCAGCTCGTCCCGTGGCATCTCTTTGATAATCTTCCCGACGACGATCTCGGCGTTGCCGGGAGGCGTGCCGTAGTTGTTGGCCAAGTCGAAGTGGGTGATCCCGAGGTCGAAAGCGCGGAACAGGCATTCCCGGGCGACGTCGGGGCCGCGGTATCCACCGAATGTCTCCCAGGCGCCGAGAGATATCGCCGGAAGCTGGAGCCCACTGCGGCCACAGCGACGATACTGCATCCGCTCGTAGCGGTCTGATGCAAACTCTCTGGTCATGCTGGCACTCTCTTTTCCTGTCTGATGCAACGCATTATACCGCGACCCTTCGCCCGAGGCCGACCAACCCGTTCTCCAGGTGGTCGCAGAGCCTCGGTGTGTATGGATGTCGCCCCATCATGAGCGGCACGCCATGGGCCGCGTAGTCTCCGCTGGTGGGGGTGAACCGGTCGATGGTGGGGGCATAGCCCTCGTAGCCGTTGGTGTAGCCGACTACCCAGCTGTCCTCCCTGCCGAGGCGGTCCCTGATGTCGAGTCCGATCTGAGTGAACATCTCAAAGGGATGGAATACGAGCGTGTGCCCGCCGACTGCCAGCGCCGCGATCGGCGCTTTGCGCTGCGGCGGCCGCATTCTCCGCAGCTTCGGCGCCTCCTCGCGCAGCGCGGCAGTCGAGATCCGTCGCAGGCGCGCCCATCCCCCGCCGCCCAGCAGTGCATTCGCGTCGAAGGCGTCTATGGTTTCGTCGCTCAGCACCGACACGGGCAGGGCCAGCCGCTCGCTCAGCGCGTTCACTTTCCCCGCGGCCTCGGAGCGCGCCGCCGCCATCGCCTCTTCCACGGCCACGCGGAACCGCCGGGCGTAGTGGGCGAGGTGGACGATCGAGCGCTCCTGCTGCATGTGCGCCAGCACGGGGTTGATGTCGCCGCAGTACCCTTGCAGGAAGCTGCACACTGCGCCATCGTTCGCCGCCTCCAAAGCCTGCATGGCGACCCCGCAGAAGTCCGGGGATACCACGCGGCACTGCTCGCACAGCAGCACCGGGTGGCAGGTGTAGTGGGCCCAGAGGCCGAGCAGCCTGCCGCTTCTTCTCTCCCTGAAGGCCAGCGTCCGGAGCCCGACATCGCGAGGTCCCTCAGGGCCGTAGACGCGATTGCGGGTGAAGTCGTCGAGGGTGGTCGCGCCGGCCTCGAGGACTGCGTCCGCAGCCGCGGACCTGGCCGCCTCTGCGGCCTGCGCGGCGAGTCCCGGTAGCCGCCCGGCGGTGGCCTCGTCGTACTCGCCGCAGCCGAGGATGGGCATCACCGACGGGGCGGAGTGCGTGTGGGTGCAGGCCGCGATCACCCGATCCGTCGGCAGCCCAACTGCTTTTCCTGCCGCTCGCCTGATGGCGTCGGCGAGGTCCTCTCGCAAGCCGCACAGGTCAAAAGACAGCAGCGCCGACGCGCTTCCCTCCTCATCCTCCAGGTAGCTTGCCCGCAAGTGAATCGGCTGCAGCACCTCCAGCGCGGTGCGGCCGATGAACGCGCCGAACCCCATCATCTCCGGGTGTTCGCCGGCCCGAGGTGTGATCTCGACCCGCGAGAATCCTACGCGCATGTCAGGCCCTCAGCTCATCTTGGTTCCTGTGGATCTTGTCGATGGCCTCGCCGATCTTGTCCATGTCGGCTGGCGGCAGGAGCAGGTTCACGTGGCTCGTGACCACCGCCTCCCGGGATGCCATACGCTCGGTGTTCGGCAGGTCGTATCGCGCGGGGTTGATCCTCGCCCAGTACTCGTCATTGATGCGGTGCCGGTTCTTGGTGTGCGGCTGATAGAGCTCCGAATGAGTGAGCGGCGCGTACACGCCGCCGAACCCGATGCCGACCTCCGCAGTAAGGGCCTCGCAGAACCGGCCGCGGGCGATGCCATCCCACTCCTCGGGGATGAACCGGAATCCATAGCAGTAGTAGCTCTGCCTGGTCACGCCTTCGTGTCGCTTCAGGGGCCGCACGCCCGGGGCCTTCGCAAGGAATTGATTCAGCCGCTTGGCGCTCGCCTCTCTCCTCTCGAGGTGCTCTGGCAGTCGCTCGAGCTGGCCAAGCAGCACTGCTGCCTGCCATTCGCTGATGCGGAAGTTGCCTGACTGGAGGTAGCGTTGCTCCTCATCGGGCAGGTGGGGCGAGAATCGCCCGCAGTTCCTGAGCCGGTCGAGCCGGCCGAACAGCCCATCGTCCTGCACGAGTATGCCGCCCCCCTCGCCCGCGGTCATCACCTTGCTCTGTTGGAAGCTGAACGTTCCGATGTCACCGATGGTTCCCACGCCCTTGCCCCGCCACTGGCCACCGTGCTGATGGGCGCAGTCCTCGACGACAGTGAGTCCGTGTCGGTTCGCGAGCTCCATGATCGCGTCCATGTCGACCATACAACCATAGAGATGAACGGCGGCGATGCAGCGGGTGCGCGACGTGATTGCGGCTTCGGCCACCTTCGGGTCGATGCACCATGTCTCCGGGTCAACATCGACGAGCACCGGGACCGCGTTGACGTCCAGCACCGCGGCCGACGTGGCTTGCCACGTCGTACCGGGGACCAGCACCTCATCACCCCACCCGATATCGAGCGCCTCATAGGCCATCTGCAGCGCGTGCGTGCCGTTCGTCACCAGCAGCGAACGTTTGGACCCGTGGAAGGCGGCGAAGGCCTCGTTGAACGAGGTCTCCATCTCTCCCATCCACGACCACTCACCGCTTTCCAGCACCTTGAAAAGCCTTCGCTTCTCCTCTTCGCCATGTACAGGCCATGGGGGGGTCTGTAGCTTCGCAACTGGACTGCCACCCGAGATTGCCAGCTTGCCCATCGTTGGGCCTCCATGCATCAGTTGTGTCCCTCGATCCGCATCCACATGTGCGCGCACGTGATCGTCACTGCTTCACCAAGCGAGTCCTCCTATCCTTCGATGGATGGGAGTCACCGACCGCGTAAGCGATGTGCCTGTTTCGGTGGCGCAAAGGCGACGGTCACCGGTTCGTTGCAGGCGACCTCGAAGCGCGCCAATCCTCCCCGGCGGCGAGAGCGAACGGCCGCGCCGCCCTGCAGGCACGTCGCGGCCCGGGCCTTGCCCAGGTACACCGTCACCTGTGACCGGCCTCCTGGGGCGCCTCTCACGGTGAAGGAGAGCTGCCGTTCACCGCGCTCGCGTTCGAGGAGGATCGGAAGAACTACGGCATCGATCTCGCCGCAGTCCGCAAGGCCCTGCCCGGCAAAGTCCTCTTCGGGAACGTGGACGCGGCGTGGCTCGAGAAGGCGACAGACCAGCAAGTGCTGGACGAGGTCAAGCGCCAGATCGACGTAGCCGGTCCCGAAAAGTTCATCCTTTCGGTCGGCAGCCCGCTCACGCCCGGCACTTCGCTGGAACGCGTGAGGCTGTTCTGCGGCTCAACCCGGTTGGTCTAAACGGGAGCGAGGTCACCCGGCACACACGGTGCCGGGCGACCGCCGCGTCGATGCGCTTCTTCGTCCGCAATCGTCTACGATGCCGTCCGCTTGCGCGCTCGCCGGAACTGGGGAAGCAGGTCGCCATGCACCTCCAAGTAGTCATCCAGTATGGCTCTGGCTCGTCCGATGTCGGTCATCATCGGATCCATGAGGAGTGCGTAGAACGCAAGCTTCTTGTCTCCCGTTGCCGCTGCCTTGACCGCCAGCTCGGCGATCACAGTCTGACGCCGGCAGAGCTCGGCCACCGGCTCGGGTAGGTCGCCCATCGACATCCCTCTGATACCGATCGCGCTGACTGTGACAGGGACCTCGACGATCGCTCCCTGAGGCAGGTTCCGGATGTAGCCGTCGTTCGGGATGTTGATCGCCAGCTCATAGGTGTTGGAGTTTCCAGCGATAGCGGCGGCCACGTGACAGGCGCGCTCGCCCGATCCCTCGCGATACTCCTCGACGGGCTCCGCGCCTGAGGCCTGCGCCGTCACACGACGCCACAGCGCCTCCCGCCGGCCTTGCGAGCGGCCGCTGTCGAAGCGCGGTGGATTGAGCCTGTACTTCTCCCAGGGCTTGGTGACGGGGTCGGAAACCCATTGCAGGTACTCGGCGATGTGGCTGTCACCGCAGAGTGGGAAGATGCCGAAGGTTTCGAAGATATCCTTGGTGAGCGGATGGAAGTCGGCCGGCCAGCTCTTCAGCTTCCGCCGCAGCGCCGGATAGACGTCCTCCCCGGTCGACTTCCTCCTCGCGTCGAGGACCCAGGTGAAGTGGTTCAGTCCGGCCGCCTTCAGGTCCAAGTCCTCGTCCGGAATGCCAAGCAGGTGGCCGATCATCTCGGCTCCGATGCCGATCCCGTGGCAGAAGCCTGCCGCCTTCACGCCGCCGTACTTCCACGCTGCGAGCGCGATCCTGGGCACGGGGTTCGTGTAGTTGAAGAACCAGGCCTCCGGGCAGAGCTTGCGCATGTCCTCGCAGATCCCCATCACCGCGGCGATGTTGCGCGCGGCATGGGCGAACCCGGCGGGCCCCCCATTCTCGGAGAACGGCTGCCGCAACCCGTGCCTGAGGGGCACTTCGAAGTCGAGGCGCCAGCGCTCCATGCGCTCGACCTCAATGGCCACGATCACGAAGTCTGCCTCGGGGAGCATTCGCTTCCGATCCACACTGGCCTCGATAGTCACCCCGCTCGCCCATTCGCGGTTCATACGCTTCGCCAGAGCTGTCACCAGATTGAGGTGGTTTCGGTCGATGTCGACCAGTCCCAGTGTGCTGCCTTTGAACGCCGGATTCCCCAGAACATCGCCAAGGATGCCTGGTCCGAAGTCAGCGCTTCCCGCCCCGATAACGACGACCTTCGTTGCCTTCATGATGCCTTCTCCTACTACGGATTCTCTTGCATTACGGTGAGGACCGTAATGCAAGAGAATCTGCCGTGTGAGCCGCACGCTGTGCGCTGTAGAGTTTATTGCATTATGGGTGCTCCTAACCATAATGCAAGAAACTCTATAATCGATCTGCGATCACGCTTAGGTTTCGCTCTGCCCTAGGCTTCGGCCATCTGCCTCCAGGTGTTCACGAACACCTGGACATTGCGCCACGACAGCTCCGTGCGCTCCGTGACGTTGTCCACGGGAGATAGGATGAAGCGTCCCGTCGGCGCCAAGCTCGTCATAGCCGCTTCCACTGCGGCGCGCACGTCCTCTTCAGTTCCCCGCTCCACCGTCAGCGGCCCGCTCACACCGCCCCACAAGCCGACTTTCCCACCGAGACTGCGACGAACAGCTTCCAGCGTCGTTCCCTTGCCCTCACCTGGATCTATGCCGACGACGACGTCCACGCCTGAATCCAGGATCATGTCCGCAATGGGAAGCATCCCGCTTGTGAGGATGTACGCAAGGTAGGCGCCTGCCTGATGGCACAGTTCCGCCTCCCGGCGCAGACCGGGCAGCACGAACTCCGCGTAGAGCCGCGGCGACCAGAACTCGGTCCCCTCGTACCAACCCCGATGGAAGACCAGTTCCACGCCGGTTTCGAGGTGAATAGCCAGTCGCCTTCGGTTGAATGCCTCCAGGAGAGAGATGAGATCAGATAAGAACTCCGGTTCGTCGTAGGCCCATAGCAACGGCTGAGTCGCCCCGCACAGCCACATCAGCGCGTCGACTATGGTGCCGGTGCCGTAGTCCGATCCCACGAGGCCGCGGTCCTCCTGCAGGGGACGGCGCGCAGTGCTCCAGCCGCCAGTGAGCAGGAGCCCGTGGTCGTCGGCGAACTTCGCACGCTCGGCCGCGTCCTCTCGGAAGCGCTCAATGTCGTCGGCCGTCGGCTCGCGAAGAAGGTGGCGCAGGGCGTCGAGGTCCTGTGGCCCCGTCACCAGGAACTTCGTAGCGCGCGGCGCGATGTGGTCGCCGAACAGAGGAAGCCTGTCTCCATGGGGCCAATCATCGGTCTTCCTCACGCTCGCGGTCAGAGTGCCGACGGGGGTCTCGTAGGTCCGATGAATCAGCGGAGGGGCGTCGGACGACATGGACTCCATACCTTCAGTGATGCGGACCTCGGGCGCGAAGCGGATCGGCAGGTCGGCCATCGGGACGCGCGCGTCAAGCCCCAATGCCATCTCTCGCGTCGCCAGCTCGCGGTAGTCGCGGTACTGGGCGGCGAGGGCAGTGAAGATCATGAACGAGCACGCCGTCGGTGCTCCGGCTGCCCCGGCAATAGCTGACAGTAAGCGCTCTCGTGACGTCACACCGATGCCTCCCGAAGCGGATTCCCGATTGTTCCCTGCTCACCAGCCATACGAGACGACAGACTTGACCCCGAATACGGCAGACAGGCCCGCCAGTCCCGCCCGCGTGAGATAGTCACCGAGGATCAAGCCGAGGAACGCCGGACGGGCCTGCCGGTAGAGCTTCAGCCCTCCGTATCTGCGCACTCCCGTTGATAAGCCCCAGCCTATGAACACGCTCCCCCACAGCAGGAAGTTCGTGCTCCACGAGCTGGCGATGAGGAAGCCAATCGGACTCAGCGGCCACCAGACGAAGCTCGTGTTCAGCCAGACGAGGATCAGCGTGAAGACGGCGCCTATGCCCAGCGCCAGCCTGAGCCAGCCCTCAGGCATCTCGGGAGTGCGCATCGTGGATTCGAGCTCGCCGAATGCCCACTGGGGATAATCCCACAGCCACGTGCGATTGGCTCCTCCGTGGTGACAGATGACCCAGACGAGCGCCGCCCAGCCGACCACCAGCATGACCGCCACGGACAACGCCGCGGCCCATGGCCAGCGCCTGCCCTCCAGGCGACCGGAGCGGAGGAGCTTGAAGCTGTTCATGATCTGGGGCATCGCCAGGTTCATCGGATCGTACATGTAGATCAGAGAGAGATAGGTGTACATGGTGAGAGATGCCGGGTTCAGCGGGCCGGCGCCAAGTGTGCGCAATACCACCGCTCGTGGGAAGAAGCCGGTGTCGACGAACATGACGCCGCCGGCGGCGATCAGCCGCGAGGCCCCGATCAGCACCGCGTAGAAGAGGCCGATGAGGAGCCCGAAGGACCACCAAGACATACCGGCCTTCATCACCCACCAGAGCATGAAGCCGTTGCAGAGGGCGAAGCCGACGAGGGCCCAGCGACCCTCCATCGGCTCGTAAGGGTCTGGTTCCGAGCGCGCTAGGCGGAGCAGGCTCACGACGGCCGCGCGGATGGCTCGTCGAGATTGATACAGTGTCATGATGCTCAGCGCGATGAATCCCCCGGCCTCCTCGAAGTTGATGAAGGAGCGAGCGCTGATCGCGCCGGCGGCCTGCCCTCCCTCTGTCACTCCGAAGCTCGCCCAGATGACAAGCTGCACGCGGTACAGGACATAAAAGAGCCAGAGGCTGAGTGAGACCTCGCCGGGGAGCAGACAGCTCACCCCGATGACCGGGAAGAGGATGGAGAAGACGGCGTCGGAGAGCACGGTCCACGATGAACCCATGCCCGCGAAGTAACCGCCGAGCCCGATGCCTGTGAGCTTCGCATCGGGGACATCGGGGAAGATCCGGTTCAACCATGCCAAAACGGAGAAGAAGGCGGGAAGCGAGAACCCCAGCCAGAAGATGCGGCTTCGCAGTATGCTCCCCCGGATCGACGGCCGAGCGTCATCCCCGGTCATGGCCAGAGGCACCTCGACGAGCGGGAACGTCAGCCGCTGCCGCTCGACCCAGTCCTCGCTGAGCAGCGCGCCGAGACAGAACATGGCGCCCATCAATGCGAGGGTGAAGGAGAACCAGGCCGCCATTGGCGTTGCCCAGGCGGCCCAGTGGATCGAAGCTCCCTCCGGAAGCCCCGCCCAGTACCAATCGACTGCCCGCAGATCACTTAGCTGAAGCCATAGCGGGACATGGGGGAGGATCAACTGCTCCCATTCGTTCTCGGGGCTCGCCATGTAGAAGGGATAGGTGGTGGCCCCCACCATATAGAGCAGCCCCCCCTGCATTGCCAGGCCCACGGAGACGATTATCATCCCGTAGACCACCAGCAACTGCCCGCGGGTGAACGCGTGCCTCGATGAGAATCGCAGCAGAGCACCGTTGAGCAGGAGAACCAGCAGCAGCATGACCAGTGCCCCGCTCAGCAGTGACCCCGACCCGACGGACCAGACGCGATAGACAAATGTCAGATACGGGTTGGCGGCGGCAAGCGCGGCGACGCACAGGGCGCCAAGCAGCACAGGCCGCAGGCCGATGCGTCTGTCGGGTGACTCCTGACTTGGGCTCACATGCTTCTCGGTCAAGTGCTGGGCCCTTGTTCCCAGACCGGTGCGGCGGCCCCCGGAGCAGTTACGTGGGCGGAGTGTCCGTCAACTGACGGACACTCCGCCGGGTCATCCCACACGGTCGAACGTCTGCCTGTGGATGCGACTAGTCTATACTCCGGCCATTCCGTGAAGCAAGGGATGGCGTAGGTGGTGAAGCAGGTGATTTTTGCGCTGGAGGGCGGTTTTGCCC
>Ga0315288_10003108_pt1 | contig 21191 bp, 15 predicted proteins | sample YL17G11_20_MG_FD_203454 | JGI IMG/M metagenome (GOLD analysis project Ga0315288, IMG submission 203454) | Sediment microbial communities from Yellowstone Lake, YNP, Wyoming, USA - YL17G11_20 | ecosystem: Environmental > Aquatic > Freshwater > Lake > Sediment | place: USA: Wyoming | collected...
GCTCCAGGACCAGCGGAATCCCCGCTTCCTCCTCGAAGAAGCGCTTCTGTCCCTCCAGGGGCCAGGAACGGAGGATTTTCCTCAGGGCGTGGGGCGAGGAATCGGAGACGAAGCGCGACGGCTCGAGGAGGGAGGGAAGGATGTTGCAGCGGCCCCCTCCGCTGATGAGTATCTTCCTGCCGCCGTCCCGGGTCCGCTCCAGGAGCAGCACCCGGCGGCCGGATCGGGCCGCGAAGATCGCCGCCATCAGCCCCGCGGCTCCCGCGCCGACGACAATCACGGGAGAGCTCCGGGCGGCGGGATGACTCATCAGGGGCGGCTCCTCCGAAATCGGTCACGACTCCTGCGCCCGTCCCGCCGTAGGGCACTCCCCGCGGTGCGTCCGCAGGTTTGACAGCCCGAGGGACCGGAGTCTAAGATGCGTTGCTCTGGAAACCGCGGCCGAAGTCCGTTCCGAACGAACGGTCCGGGCCCCCTGGCCCGGCCGGGGTCGGCCGCCTCACTCGAAGAAGCGACTCCATGAGACGATTCGCGGCGGCCGCTCTGGTCGTCGTCCTCCTCCTGGCCGTCTTCTCCGCGGTCAGCTATGTCGGCGGCAAGGAGTCCGCCGTATTGGATCCGCGTTTCGGCGATCCGGTGGTTCTCCGTCCCGGGTTCAGCATCCACGCGCCTTTCCTCAGCCGCGTCACCCACTATCCTCTGGACCCCCGCAAGGTGGAGGGGCAGGTCAAGGTGGAGACCCGCGACAACCTGAATTTCCGGGTCCGCTACACCCTGACGGCCTCCCTCGAGCCCGAGAGCCTTCTGGCGCTTCACGCCCGCCGCGCCGGGCGGCCCCTGGATCCCGTCCTGCAGCAGCTCTCCGACGAGACGGTGCAGAAGGCCGCCGCCTTCCTCCGGGCCGACGAGATTCTCGGAACAGCCGCCCGGGAGCGGTGGCTCGGGGCCCTCTACCCCCCGGCCAGGGAGCGGGGCTTGAAGGCGCTGGAGATTCAGGTCGCCCCCGTGGACTCCCGGGCGCTGGTGAACGCCGCCCTGATCTACCAGGACAGAAACCTCCCCAACGCGGCCCTGCAACTGCTCAACCTCGGCGTGGAGCGCTTCCCCCAGGATTCCCAGGTCCGTTACGGTCTCGGCCGCCTTTACGAGCACCAGGGAAAGCAGAAGGAAGCGGAGGAAGAATACCTCCAGGCCCTCCTGCTGGACCCCGTGGCCAGGGAGCCCATGGGGAGGCTCATCGGGGCGCTCCTGAAGCGCCGGGAATTCGACCGGGCCCAGCGGCTGCTCGAGGCGGCGCTGGACAAGGACCGTGTCTCGGCACCCCATTACGGCTGGATCGGGATTGTCCTCCAGCTGCAGGCGAAATATGACGACGCCGAGAAGGCCTTCCGGAAAGCGATTGAGCTGGATCCGAAAAACGCCGAGTACCGCGCGGGGCTCGGGGCCCTCTTCCTCTCGAAGGGGGATCCCGCCGGGGCCCGGGAACCGCTGAAGGAGGCAATCCGGATCAAGCCCAACCTCACCCTGGCCCTTTACAACCTCGGCATCGCCCTGGCCATGGAGGGCAAGTCCTCCGAAGCCATCCCCTTCTTCGAGCAGGCGGCGCGGACCGGCCCCCCCTCGGTGGGGCTCCTCAACGCTCTGGCGAATGCCTACCGGGAGACGGGGCAGACCCCCAAGGCCATCGCGGCGCTCCGGCGCTCCCTGAGGCTGCAGCCGGACCAGAAGGAAGAGCAGAAGCTGCTCCGGCAGCTCCAGTCGGGACGCCCCTCGACACCCCCGCGCAAGACCTCCTGAGCACCCTCTCCGGGACCCGCTTCCCCCTTCCAGGCCCTCACGCCGATGTCCGGACCCGCCGCCTGAAACGGTACCTGAGGAGGGTGAAGGCCACGTATGCCAGAAGGACCAGGCCGATCACCCCGGTGTAGGTCCGGAAAACCTGCTGGAGTCGGTCCCAGGAAGTGCCGAAACGGTGACCCACCCAGGCGATAAGAAGGACCCACGCCAGGTTGCTGGCGTTGGCGCAGAGGAAGGTGCTCGTGCGCGACATCTTCCCCATTCCCGCCGCGTAGAGAAAGAAGCCTCGGAGGATCGGAAGGAAGCGGTTCACCAGCAGGAGGCCCGTTCCGAACCGGGCCAGGTAGTGCTCCAGCGAGGGGAGGGCGGCGGCGGTGAGCCTCGACCGCCTGAGGAAGAAGTAGGACTTCCCCAGACGGGCCCCGAGGCGGTAGGCCGCCTCGGCCCCAACCAGGCTTCCGGCCAGGGCCGCTGCGAGGACCCCCGCGAAAGGGAGGTCGCCGTGCCCCGCCAGGAAGAACCCCAGGAGCATGAGGGTGTCCCCCGGAAAGGGAGGCAGCAGGTACTCCATCACCGCCGCCAGGGCCACCAGGGTCAGCCCGACCGCCGGCTGGTCCAGCTGGAGCAGCCGGACCCATTCCTCCATCAGAAGGCCACCTCAGATCCGATCCACGAAATCTCCGAGGAAGGGGACGCGCCATCTCTCCCCCTCGAAGGCCTTCAGGATGCAGGCCACGACCAGTGCCAGGACGCCGAACGCCGAGGTGATGAGGAGGATGAGGAACAGGAGTCCCAGCACCCAGGAAAGCTGCCATAGGACGACGTTCACCAGGATCATGCAGAACAGGCAGACCAGTGAGACCCCGAAGAGGAGCAGCCCCTGTCGGGCATGCCAGAGGACAAACTCCTTCCGGGCCGTGAGGTAGGGCACCAGAGCGAGGATGCCCACGTAGGCGAGGACCAGCAGGACGCGGTCCTGCTCCGTGAGCGGGAGCTCCGATTCGGCCGCGCGCTCCTCCCCTTCCTCCTCGCGGTCCTCGTCCTTCTCGTCAAGAGAATCGGCGATGGTCCCTTCCACCCGATCGGAATCTTCGTTGGCCAATGGCGGTCCCTCCGGATGTCCTTCCCGCCGGTCTTTATAGATGAGACCCCGGGCGCTGTCAACGCTTCGCCCCCGGGCCCCTCGCCTCCCCACCGGCGGGGGGCGGGGCCCGGCCGTGTTAAACTCTCCGCCTGCCATCTCAACGAATCTCCCCGGGGGTGCCTCCTGGAAGACCTGACCCCGATGCTCCGCCAGTACCACCGCCTCAAGGACGAGCACCAGGACGCCATCCTGATGTTCCGGATGGGCGACTTTTACGAGATGTTCTTCGATGATGCACTCCGGGCCTCCCGGGCGCTGGACATCACCCTCACCGCCCGGGGAAAGGGAACGCCCAACGCGGCCCCCATGTGCGGGGTCCCCTATCACTCCGTGGACGGTTACGTGGCCCGCCTGGTCCGTCAGGGGTACAAGGTGGCCATCTGCGACCAGACGGAGGATCCCGCCAAGGCCCGGGGACTGGTGAAGCGGGAGGTGGTGAGGGTGGTCTCCCCCGGGACCTTCGCCGACCCGGATCAGCTCGCTTCGGGCGAGCACAACTTCCTGGCCTGCTTCTTCCCAGGCCGGGAAGGGATCGGCGCAGCCTACCTGGACCTTTCCACCGGCGATCTCACCCTGTCGGAAGTCAGCGGCGAGCGGCGATGGGAGGAGCTCTGGGACCAGATGGAGCTCTTCTCCCCCAGGGAAATCCTGGTTCCCGAAGGATCCCGGGGAGCGGAGCAGATCCCCCCGGAGCTCCGCTCGAAGGTCCTGGTCAACTCCGTCGAGGAATGGGCCTTCTCCAGGGACTCGGCGGAACGCGCCCTCCTGGGGCTCACCGGAGCGGGCACCCTGGCGGGGTTCGGCGTGGAGGATCGGCCCCTGGCGGTGGCGGCGGCCGGAGGCGCCGTCCATTACCTCCGGGAGACCCAGCGGTCCGACCTGAAGCACCTGCACCGGATCTCCTTCTACACCCCATCCGACCGGCTGATTCTGGATGCCATCACCCGCCGCAACTTGGAGATCACCGCCGGCCTTTTCGACGGCAGGCGGGCGGGGTCCCTGCTGGAGCTGCTGGACCTGACCCGCACCCCCATGGGCTCCCGGGCGCTGCGGGACGTTCTCCTCCGGCCCTTTGGACGCGCCTCCGAGGCGGATCCGAGGCTGGACGCGGTGGAAGCCTGGACCCGCCACGGGGACGATCGGACGCGGCTTCGGGAGACGCTGGGCCGGGTGAGGGACCTGGAGCGGCTCCTTTCCCGCGTCACTCTCAGGACCGCCTTCCCCCGGGATTACCTGGCCCTGAAGGATTCCCTCGCCGCCCTGCCCCGGCTGAAGGAGACGGTCCGGAGCCTGGACGAGATTCCGTCTCTTCTCGCGCAGTCGGAGGCGAGGATCGATCCCCTTGCGGACGTCGCGGTGCTCCTGGAGTCGGCCATCGCCCCCGATCCTCCAGCGCTGCTTCGTGACGGCGGCTACATCCGGGACGGCTTCCACGCGGAGCTGGATCGCCTCCGGTCCATCCGCCGGGACGGGAAGGGCTTCCTCGCCTCCCTCGAGGCGCGTGAGCGCCAGCGCACCGGCATCGCCTCCCTGAAGGTCCGCTACAACAAGGTCTTCGGGTATTACCTGGAGGTGTCCCGATCGAACCTGGGGATGGTGCCACCCGACTACGAGCGGAAGCAGACCCTGGTGGGCGCCGAGCGGTTCATCACGCCGGAGCTGAAGACCTACGAGGAACAGGTGGTCTCGGCGCAGGAGCGGATGGAGGAGCTGGAGAGCTCCCTGCTGGAGGAGGTCCGGGAGCGGGTGGCCGGCGAGGCGGTACGGATCAAGTCCACCGCCGTGGCCGTGGCGGAGATCGACCTCTTCTCCGCCCTGGCCGAGGCGGCGGTCCAGTACGGCTACTCGCGGCCGGTGCTGAGGGACTCGGGGCCGATCCGGATCCGGGACGGCCGCCACCCGGTGGTGGAACGGCTCCGCTCGGACCAGCGGTTCGTGCCCAACGACTCCGACCTGGATTCCGAGAGCCGCCAGATCCTGATCATCACCGGTCCCAACATGGGGGGGAAATCCACCTACCTCCGGCAGGTCGCCCTCATCGTGCTCATGGCCCAGGCCGGGTCCTTCGTGCCGGCGGCGGAGGCGGAAATCGGGATGGTGGACCGGATCTTCTGCCGGGTGGGTGCCTCCGACAACCTGGCCCGGGGCCAGAGCACCTTCATGGTGGAGATGCAGGAAACCGCCAACATCCTCCACCATGCCACGCCCCAAAGCCTCGTGGTCCTGGATGAGATCGGCCGCGGAACCGCCACCTTCGACGGCCTCTCCATCGCCTGGGCGGTGGCCGAGTACCTCCACCAGGAGCCCCGGGTCCGGGCGAAGACCCTGTTCGCCACGCACTACCACGAGCTCACGGAGCTGGCCCTCACCCTGCCCCGGGTGCGGAACTGCCACATCGCCGCCCGGGAGTGGAACGACGAGATCCGGTTCCTCTACCGGGTCCTGGAAGGGAGCGCGGACCGTTCCTACGGGATCCAGGTGGCCCGCCTGGCGGGGCTGCCGCCGGAAGTCATCCAGCGGGCGCGGGAGGTGCTCCACAACCTGGAGGTGAACGAGCTGGATCGGGAGGGAGTGCCCCGGATCGCCGGCGAGGGGGCCCGCCCGGTGGGAGAGGCGCGGCAGATTCTGCTGTTCGCCGAGGCGGAGGATCCTCTCCGCGAGACCCTGAAGTCCTGCCGGCTGGAGGAGATGACCCCGCTGCAGGCGATGAACCTGCTGGCGGAGCTGAAGCGGAAGGCGGAGGACCCTAGAAGCTGACCAGGGCCTCCTTCTCGTCCGAGAAGATCTCGAAGACCTGCTGCAGCTTGGTCAGGGAGAGAAGATCCGAGACCCGTCCCGAGGGGTTCAGGAGCTTCAGCCGGGCGCCGGCCTCCGCGGACCGCTTGAAGCAGGCCACCAGCTCGCCGATGCCGGCCGAATCCATGTAGGTGACCTTGTCCAGGTTCAGAAGGATGCTCTTCCGGTCCGTCTCCAGGAGCTTGTTGACCTCTTCGCGGAGGATGACGTCCCCCTCGCCGATGGTGATTTTCCCGGTGAGGTCCAGCACCGAGACTTTGCCGATGTTCCTGACTTTCGTCTTCATCCGACCTCTCCTCCTTCTCTGACCCGGGCCCCTCCGGCGCTGTGCCGGCCACCCCGGCCGTTGTCCACCCGCTTTTCCATCCGGACCTCCATGCCGCCACGGCCGAGGCGCTGGAAGGCCACGTCGTCCACGAAGCTTTTCATGAAGAAGATCCCGCGGCCGTTGGCCCTGAAGATGTTCCTGGGATCCAGCGGATCCCCCAGCTCCCGGGGATCGAAGCCAGCCCCCTGGTCCCGGACGGCCACCACCAGCTTCCGGGGAGAGAGCCGGAAGATCACCTCGACCCGCTTCCCCGCCTGTTGGCGGTTGCCGTGCTTGATGGCGTTGACGACAGCTTCCCTCACCGCCAGGCCGACGTTCAGCATGGTATCATGCCGGAACCCCTCGACCCGGCAGACATCCTCGGCCATCTGCTGCACGAGGTCCAGGAACTCGAACCGGCTGTCGATCTGAACGCGGATTTCCCGCGTGGATGTGCTCGTCCTCACGGCGACTCGAAGGGTAACGGAGGTGACCCCGTGTCCGGCGCCGGATACCAGACGCTCCCTCCGCCGCCACGAGGGGGCGAGATCGTATCCGAAACGGTTGGGTCAGTCAACCGCCCGCCCTTCCCCGCCCTCCCGGGCGCCGGCGGGACCCGCGGCCGGAATTCAGGGGGTCACGGAAACGGGCGTCACCACCGGCCGGAGGATCAGCTTCCCGTTGCCGGTCTCGTTGACCTGGACCGAGGCTCCTGCGTCGAAGTCCAGGGTCACCCCGGTCTCCGCCCCCTCCAGGACGTGGAAGGGAATGGGAACGTCCACCTTGTTCGAATCGATCTTCAGGGGTTCGGACGTGCCGTCCTTGTAGATCAGGGTGGCGTCGGAGACCTCCAGCCGGATCCTCTCGTAGTCCCCCGCCGGCACCTCTCCGGAGGCCAGAAGCGCGGTGGCGCCGCCGGTCAGGGTCAGGAGATCGAAGGTGGCCGGGTGGGTCAGGAGCACGATGGGCCTCAGATTGGTCCCTGCGGGATCGGACAGGCTCGAACCCATCTCCTCCCGGGGGTAGACGATCACGCCGGTCAGCGTGACGTTGACGCTCTGGACGTCGGCGAGATCCAGGGGTGCGTCGGTGAGGCGCACGGCCAGGGTGCCGTGGCCGTTCTCCACCCGGACGCTCGCGCTCCCGCTGCATCCGCAAAGAAGAAACAGGGTGACGACGGCGGCGATGCTGAACGAAACGAGAATGCCGTGCTTCATGGGGACCCTCCCGCGAACCGAGGGCGCCGGGAAGGCCCACCCCTCACGTCCGCCGAATTCTGTTGGTTTCGTCCGATGTTAGCACATCTCTCCGCCGATTCTCCAAGCCCCGCGCGGATTTCCGACCCTCCCCTCCTCCCTTGTGGGGCGCCGCCGGGGATGGTATTCTCCCCCGCCTGACCTCCCGCATGGAAAGGGGCCATGGCCGAGACTCCGTCCCCGACAACGGTCCCCGGAAGGGACCGGGCCCTCCTCGCCTTGCTCGCGGCGGGGCTCCTGCTCCGCCTCCTCATCGCCTGGGCCCCCTTCTCCTACCTGGCCTCCCGCGGGCCGATCCTCGACGACGCCTTCTATTCGTTCAGCGTTGCCCGGAACGTCGCGCAGGGGCACGGTCTCACCGCCGACGGGATCCACGCCACCTCCGGGTTCCAGCCTCTCTACACGCTCCTCATCATCCCCTTCTATCTCGCCTCCGGTGGGAATCCCATTCTCCCCATCCACCTGGCGCTGACGCTGCTGGCCCTGGCCGGGGCGCTGACCGGGTGGTTCGTCTTCCGGATCGTCTCCCGGGTCGCGGGGCGCCGGGCCGCCCTCTTTTCCCTCTTCCTCTGGACCTTCGCCCCCTACTTCCTCTCCCAGGGACTGAACGGGCTGGAGACGGGGCTCTTCGGGCTGGGTTTGGCGGCCACGCTGGACTATTACCTGGGAAGCGTCCGGCAGGATCCCTCGCCCCGGAGACTCGCGCTTCTCGGGTTCCTGCTGGGACTGACGATCCTGGCCCGGGTGGACGCGATCCTGTTCGCCGCCGCCATCGCCGCGGACCTGGCGCTGCGGCGCCCGCTCTCCCTACGAAGGCTCGGCCATGTCCTGGTAGCCGCCGGAGTGGCCCTGGCAACGGTGGCGCCCTATCTGGTCTTTCTCCGGGCGCGCTTCGGAGTGTTCCTCCCGGAATCGGGTCCGGCGGTCCGCTTCCTCTCCCTCTGCTACGGCACCCTCTTCGTCCTGGGGCCTCGCTCCGCCTTTTTCTTTCCCCCCGAGCAGGTCCCGTTGATCTACTACGTCGGAAGCCTGCGGAAGGCGGTCCAGATCCTGCTCGCAGAGCCGCTCCTCTTCCCTTCGTCCCTGGTCCTCTCCGTCGCCTCGGCGGCGAAGCTCTTCAACCCGCGCGCCGTCCTCCTGGTGCTCGGCGGCGGGGCGCTTCTTGCCGCGAACCTCCTTCTCCTGCGGCGCGCCAGGGGCTCGCCCGATGATCCCTGGAAAGGGCTCGCCCGGGTCGGCACGCTCTGCGCCGCCCTCTGGCTTCCCGCCTACGCCTTCGGGGTCCTGGGGCAATGGTGGTTCCACCGCTATTTCTTCCCCCTCTTTCTCCTGATGGCCGTCGCCTCGGGGCCGGTGGCGGACCGGATCGCCCGGAGCCACGAGATCTTCCGGCGAGCGGGGCCCGCCCGCTTCCTCGCGGCCGCAGCCTGTCTCCATCTGCTCCTCTTCGCCTGGCAGGTGCCCGAGCAGTTCCTCCGGAACAAGCCTTACCTGAACGTCTCCGAGTACATCGAGGCCGCTCGCGTGCTGGACCGGTCTCTCCCTCCGGGGAGCCGGGGCGGGGCCTTCCAGTCGGGGACCGTGGGCTACTTCGCCCGCCATCCGGTCATCAACCTGGACGGGGTGGTGAACCGCGGCGCCGCGCAGGCGCTGAAGGAGAAGAGGATGGCCGACTACATTCGGGGAGAAGGGATCGAGGCGATCATCGACTGGCCCCTTTGGTTCGAGGCCCTGCTGGTCCAGCGCTCCCCCGCAGGCGCCGGGCGAAACCTGGGCCCCGCCCGGCCGGCGGGACGCTTCCTGCTGATACGGGTCGAGCCCTCCTCCAACCGCATCGCCGTCCTGGATCCTCAGAGGTAGCGCATCGGCCCGAAGACGAAATAGCGGATCAATTCGACGGCATCGTAGAGACCGTGGCTCACCACCGGGGCCACGATGCTCCGGCGGCGGAGGAAGAGGATTCCCCAGACGAGCCCCAGGACTCCCGCGATGATCGCCTCGTCCGCTCCTTGCACCCGGTGTCCGAAACCGAAGAAGATCGCGAAGAGCAGGGCGCCGAGCCAGCCGGGACCCCAGCCTGCCTCGAAGCGGCGGATCACGAAGGCCCGCTGGACTTCCTCCTTGATCCCCCCGGTGAAAATCGCCACGAAGAGGAAGAGGACCAGATCGGCGGGACTGCGCATCAGCTCCTCCAGGACGTTCCTCTCGCCGCTGTAGATTCCCGGCACAAGGTGGCGGAAGAGAGATTTCAACGCATAGGAGGCCGTGAAGACCGCCGGCACCCACAAGAGCCCTCGCACCGATTCCCAGCCCCATGTCCCCCTTTCTCCCAGGATCGAAGCCAGGAAGGGTTCTCCCCGCAGACGCTGCAGGATCGCCAGAAGGGCCAGGAGCAGGAGGGAGGAACAGGTTGTGAAGACCGCCAGCGCCTTCACCGAGCTCAGTGGGTTGGAGACGGAGCCGAAAGGAGCCAGAAGAGCGATTGCCAGGAAATCGGTCAACAGCCCCAGCGCGAGGAGGATCTCGAGAAGCGCGAGCCCCCGGCTTTTCCAGGACCTTGTCCGCATTCGTGCCGCCCCGGTGTTGGAGCCCCGCTCGACCGTCCGCAACTGCCATCAAGCCTGCGCGACGAGGAACGCCGCCTTCTTCCGGGAAATCCTGCCCGCTTCCTGAGCAGAGCGGGGCGGAGCCTCTGGGCCTATTCCAGGCTCCCCACCACCTTCTCGACCTCGGAGAGGATCTCGCACGACTTGACCAGCTCCTTCATCCGGTTGTGGTCGGGATACAGCGGCCGGTCCTCGTCGAGATGCGCCACGTGCCGGCGGACCGTCGCCCGCCCCGCCTGGACCCCGCGGCCGGGGGTGAACTCGCGGAAGTCCAGGGCCTGGGCCGCGGCCATGAACTCGATTCCCAGGATGCCGTAGGCGTTGTCCAGGATCTGGTTGTTCTTGATCGCCGTGTTCATCCCCATCGAGACGAAGTCTTCCTGGTCGGCCGCGGCCGGGATCGACATGATGCTGGCCGGCGCGGAGAGAATCCGCTGCTCGACGATGAGCATGTCGGCCGTGTACTGGCTGAGCATCATTCCGGAGAACATGCCGGCGCCCTTGGTGAGGAAGGCCGGCAGGCCGACGCTCAGGGCCGGGTTGGTGAGCCGGTTCAGCCGGCGCTCCGAGAGAACGCAGACCATGGTGATGGCGGCGCCGGCCATGTCCATGGGCAGGCAGATGGGCGAGCCCTGGAAGTTGGCGCCGGTGAGGGTGAGCTTGTACTCGGGAAGGAAGATGGGATTGTCGGCCACCGCGTTCAGCTCGATCTCCACCTGCTTGCGCGCCCAGGCGATTGCGTCGTGGGCGGCCCCGATGACCTGGGGCGACGAACGCATGGAGTAGGCGTCCTGGACCTTGGTCTTGAGCTTGCCGGTGACCAGGTCGCCTCCGGCGATGCACTTCAGGATCGCTTGCGACGCGCGGACGGCGCCCGGGAACCCGCGCAGCTCGTGGAGACGCACGTCGTAGGGCTTCATGTTGGCGAATAGCGCCTCGAGCGTCATGGCGCAGGCGATCTCGGCCTGCTTGAGCCAGCGGTTCATGTCGAAAATCTGGAGGGCGAACATCGCGGCCATCAGGTTGGAGCCGTTGATGGCCGCCAGGCCGTCACGCGCCTGGAGCCCCGGGACCGGAATTCCGGCCTTGTCCATCGCCTCCCGGCCGGTCAGCCGGCTGCCCTGGAGGAAGGCCTCCCCCTCCCCCATGAGCAGGAGCGCGATCTGCGACATCGGCGCCAGGTCCCCGCAGGCCCCCACCGAGCCCTTCTGGCACACCACCGGGGTGACCCCCCGGTTGAGCATCTCCACGAGCGTCTGCGTGATCTCCGGACGGCACCCCGACTTGCCGCGGGCGTGGACGTTGATCCGGCTCGCCATGGCGCCGCGTACCGCCTCGATGGAGGCCGGCTCGCCGATCCCCGCAGCATGGTTGTAGATCAGGAACTTCTGGAAGTCCTTCACCTGGGAATCATTGAGCACAATCTCCGAGAACTCGCCGATGCCGGTGTTGACGCCGTACATGATTTCCCGCGCCTGGATCTTCTCCTCCAGCATGGCGCGGCAGGTCTTGATCCGTTCCAGCGCCCCCGGGTGGAGCTCCACCTTCTCTCCATGCCGGGCAATCTGAACCAGCTTCTCGATGGTCAGGCTCGAACCGTCCAGGACGATGCTCATCGCTGTCTCCTTGGGTGCGGAAGCGGCGCCCGACCGCAGGCACAATCCTGCCGATCACAGCGGACGCCGACGGCGGCGCCGCCGCCAGGCGGTCGGTCCCTCTATCCGCCCGGACGCTGGGCGCGAAGCGGTATTCTACCGCTTTTCGACCGCCGCTTCCTGCGCGTCAGAGTGCCTGGCCGGAAGCGCCTCGACGGCCCCCGATTGCCGCTTCGACAATTCCGCCGCGCTTCATCATGCTGCTCCGGAATGCCGCATCCCGCGCCCCCGGCCCGGACGTTGACAGGGCCTCCCGGGCGGCGTATATCCTCGGTCAAAAGCCAGCACGGACTCCTAGCCATGATCCTTGGGGGAAACAACCATGACAAGTCAGACATCCTGGCGGCGCCTCCTCCCTCGATGCGCGATCGCGATCGCGGCCCTGCTCATCCCGCGTGACACTCCGGCCCCGACGCTGGAGAAGGTCCAGCCCATCGCCACAGCGCGCAGCGGACACAACCTCGTCGTCCAGCAGGACGGAAGGGTGGCCGCATTCTTCGGCAAGCGACCTTCCAGCAACACGCTGGCTTCCACCCTGGAGATCTACGATCCCCGGACAGGTTCGTGGACGACGGACGGCATGGACTCCCCCCCGGGCACGATGCTGCGCCGCGGCGCCACGGCGACGCTGCTCCAGGACGGAAGGGTCCTCATCGCCGGGGGTGCGGACGCTTCAAACGTCATCCTCCAGACGACCGTCTTCTACGATCCTCGCGCGGTCGCCGTCAGCAAGTGGTCGGCGGGACCCTCGATGGGGTACCGGCGCACACGCCACACGGCGACGCTTCTCAAAGATGGCAAAGTTTTGATCGCGGGCGGGGCCAGCTGCTCGGCGATGGGCACATGCACCGAGTCCCAGGCCGCATCTCTGGGAACGTACGAGGTCTACAACCCCGCGACGGGGACTTTCCCGCCGGCACAGTCCATGCCCCTCGGCTCGGATCGCTTCGACCACGCCGCCGTGCTCGTGGCGAGCGGGCACGATGGCGTCGCGGGCGACGTGCGGCTCTTCGGCGGGTTCCAGGGGTCGCCCCTGGGCCCGCACGTGGCCCTGGACTCCACGCTGCTGTACAGCTCGGGCACCTGGTGCTGGGGCACTTCGCTGGGGCTGGGCTACCAGCGCGCCCGGGCCACGGCCACCCTCCTTCCCGACGGGGACATCGCGGTGGTGGGCGGGACCACCAACGAGAGCAGCCCCGTCTCCAGCCTGGTGGTCTATGACCCGGAGGGATACTGCGGGACGGAAGTGGTGGGCCACCCGCTCTCGCCGGGCGCGTACCAGGCGCGGTGGCGTCACACGGCGAGCCTGCTCCCCGACGGGAGGTTGATCATCACCGGCGGCAGCACCAGCTCGACGAGCACCGCCGACTCCGTGCAGCTCCTGCGGCTCGCTTTTTCCTCGGCGACCGTCGACGGCGTCTGGACCGGGTCCAAGCGGACGGACCATGCGGCGGCCATCCTGCCGACAGGCGAGGTTCTGATCGTAGGCGGGCAGAACCCCGACACCGGCTCGCCCCCTCCGGCGCCCGACGTCACCGTGACCGAGCTCTTCGATCCTCGCGATGGAGGCTTCTGCACCCTCGCGCCGATCGGCAATGCGGGGACGGAGAGACCGCTTCAGGCCTCCACGGCCCAGATTCTCTCCGACGGACGCGTCCTGGTGGCGTTCGGCGAGGGATCCGGCGGCCTCACGACGGACGCGTTCCTGTTCGATCCGGCCGCCGGATTGCCGGGGAGCTGCGCCGACCAGCCGGAGGGACTCTGGATCGCGGTTCCCGACCGGCCCATCTCCGAGGGCGGCGCGGCGGCGGACGACGGGGGGGTCGCCCGCCGGAATGCTCCCGCGGTTCTCCTGCCCAACGGCTCTCTCCTGGTCATCGCAGGGGAGGGAGGAGGGGGTGGAGGCGGCGCGGTCTCCCTCTCCAGCGTCCGGATCTTCAACCCCCTCGACACGACGGCCGGACCCGACGGGACATGGCGCGAGGCGGAGCCGATGCGGGAGGAGCGCCGGGGGCACACCACCACGCTCCTCAAGGACGGAAGGGTGCTTGTAGGCGGCGGCCTGAACAATTCGGGGACGGTCCTCGACACCTGGGAGGTTTTCGACCCGATGGCCAACACCTGGGCCGACTGCGCCAGCGTCAATCCGCGCGGCCGCTACAGCGCTTCGGCGACGCTCCTGTTGGACGGTCGCGTCCTCATCGTCGGCGGGCGTGACTCGGGGGGGATTCCACAGACGGACACCGTCCTTTTCGATCCAGGGACCGACCCCGTGAACGGGAGCTTCACAGTGGGGAATCCGATGACGACGGCGCGGGCCGGACACACCTGCGCGACTCTGCCGGGCGGCTGCGTGCTTGCGGCCTTCGGGGACAGCACCACGGGACCGACGAACACGTCGGAGATCTACGAGCCGTCCTCGGGAATCTGGGTGGCGACCAACCCCGCCAAGGACGGCCTGCTGGCACGCCAGGAAGGACACCGATCGGCCCTGCTTCTGAACGGGAAGGTCCTCGCCGTGGGCGGCTTCACAACGCCGCCCGGCCCCGGAGGCCCCCCCGAGCAGGAAGTTTTTGATCCGGAGCTGGCGCAGTGGTTCGGCACCGCGGAGGGCGAGTGGATCGATGTGGCCTGGACCGACATCGCGGCGACGGTGCTCCTCCCGAACGGCCGCGTCCTCGTCGCGGGCGGAGGCGGCGGGGGCGGGGGCGGTGCCCTCTCCACGGCCCGCGCCTACGACCTCGGCCACAACCCGCCGGAATCGCGCCGGCCCGTGATCACCTCCGCCGGGTCCCCCGACGGGCGCGGCTATCCCGGCCTTGATTTCCGCGTGACCGGTTCCGGCTTCGGATCCTACGAGGCCAGCGGGGGCAACGCCGCGCAGCACTCCTCGACAGGCTACCCGATCCTTCACTTCCAGCGGATCGAAGACGATCTGGTCTACAACCCGCCGCCCAAGCCGGCGACCTGGACCCACACCGGCAGCACCACCACGCTTCCGCCGGAAATGCTCCTGGGACGCTACCGGCTCAGCGTCGTCTCCTCGGGAGTGCCTTCGGTCTCCCGAATCCTTCGAATCGAGCCGGCATCCCCTCCGGAGGACCCGGACAGTGACGGCGACGGCTTCGGCGTGACCACGGACTGCAACGACCTGGACCTGCTGAACTGGGCAACACCGGGTGAGGCCAGGAGCCTGACCGCTCTTCACGATAGGGCGACCGGGAAGACGACGCTTCACTGGAATGCCCCGGTGGTTCTGGGCGCGGTCTCGGTTGTCTACGACACCCTGCGGTCCTTGAGCCCCTCCGACTTCGTGACCACCGCCGCGTGCTTGGAGACCGATGATGGGACGGACACCCAGGCCGCGACCCACGAGGCGCCCCCTCTCGGGCAGGTCCTTTACTACCTCGTTCGCGCCCAGAACAACTGCCCCGCGGGCGAGGGCTCCCTGGGAACTCGCTCCGACGGAACTCCGCGCATCGGGCGCACCTGCCCGTAGCGCGGGGGCCGGCGCCGCGGGATGGCATGCCGTCGGGGGCTCGGGGATAAAGGGTTACTGGCCCTCAAGAAGCGACCGGGAGGACAGGGGCGCTCAGCTCGCTTGAGAAACCGATCCCGGGGGGAGAGTGAGTGAAGAACCGTATCGGGTCGTGATGCGGCCTACGGCGGCGGGTTGTCCTCGCTCAGATGTGGATCTCGACGATGTCCCCTTCCAGGAGGAGATGTTCCTTCTGGACGGTCTGGCCGTCGAACGTGCCGGCGCCCCAGATGCGGGCGAACTTCATGCTGGCGAGGAGGTCCTTGTGGATCCGCTCCGCAAGGTCCCCCACCCTCGCGCCCCGAGGGAGCGCGTACGGGGCGCTGCGGTCGGCGGGCTTCCCCGGCTGCTTCGTGTAGACCCTCACGATCTCCAGCGCCTGGAAGGTCCGTCGCTTGAGCGCCTCGATCCCCACGCCGGTCAGGATGGACACGGGGACGACGGTCCATCGGTGCTCCAGGAGGTCGTCCAGAGCCTGGATCTCGCCGGTGGCTCCCGGCCTGTCGGCCCCGGTCGCGACGATCAGCGCCTTCTTGACCGTCCGGCCCGCCGGATCCGCCGGGAGGGATGAAGAGGCCGCCGGCCTCCCGGAAGGCTCTGCCGCCGCCGTGCCCGCCGGGGCCGGCACCGCCTCGATGCCCCGCTCTGCCAGGATCTCCCGCACGGCATCCATCTCTCCCAGGGGGTCGAGGCCGTCCATCACGAGCCAGAGGAGGTCGGCGTGCCGGACCAGGTCGAAGACCCAGGCGTCCATGTGCTCGCGGCTGAGAGGCGGAAGATCGACGAGCTGAAAGGAGATGTCCTCGAACCGCATCATCCCCGGCGTCGCATCGCGCGTCGTGAAGGGGTAGTCCGCCACCTCGGGCGAGGCGTGGGTCAGGCCCGCCACCAGGGACGACTTCCCGGTGTTGGGCGGCCCCACCAGGGCGACCTGACCGGCCCCCTCCCGGGTGATGTAATGGCTGAAAGTGCTCCGGGACCCCTTCTTCGCCGGCTGCCGGCGGAGCTTCGAGATCCGCCCCCGGATGTCCGCCTGGAGATGGTCCGTGCCCTTGTGCTTGGGCATGATCCGGAGCATCTCCTCGAGAGCGGCGATCTTGTCCTCGACCGTCCGGGCGGCGCGCAATCTATCTTCGGCCTTGTGGTAGTCAGGCGGCAGATTGGCAGGCATGCTCGGGCCCCGAGGATTATGGACAACGCTCAACCTAACAGAGCCCGCCGCGCGCTTCAACCGTCGCCGCCCGATCCAGCAGGCGGTACTGGATCGCCTCAGCGAGGTGGCGGGGGACGATGCGGGGCTCCCCTTCCAGGTCGGCGAGGGTACGGGCCAACTTGAGAATCCGGTGGTGGGCCCGCGCCGGGAGGCCGAGCCGCTCCACCACCCCGGAGAAGAGGCGCTGGCCCGCCGGATCAAGCGCGCAATGGCAACGAACGGCTCAGAGCGTTCTTGTCCCTCAGGGGTGTATCCTCTGCCCAGGACATCGCGTCGCGGGCGCGGACCTGAGGAACGCCTGAGGTGGAGGGCACGATCTTGGCATTGAAGACCGCCATCGGCATGTTGTTCCTGATCCTTCTGTTCTCCTCCCCTCTCATCGCCCAGGGACCCGATGCGGAGTGGATGACGCTCGAGACAGCCCACTTCCGGGTCCACTACCCCGCTGACTACCAGGCGTGGACGCTCCGCCTGGTCCCCCGGCTGGAGGCCATTCATGCCGCGGTCATGGGGGAGGCTGGCTATGCCCCGACAGCGAAGACGGACATCCTCGTCATGGATCCCCTTTCTGAGTCCAATGGAGAGGCCCTCCCCTTCCTGAAGCACCCGCGGATCGTCCTCTGGACGAGCCCCCCGGAGCCCGGGTCGTCCATCGGGCACTTCCGGGACTCGGCGGAGTTGATCTTTCTGCACGAAGACGTCCACGTGGTCCATCTTTCCAGGCCGGGCCGCAGTCCCTGGGCGAAGTTCCAGCAGCATCTTGTCCCCTTTTCGATCATCAGCATGAAGACCCCGCGCTGGGTGAGCGAGGGGTACGCGACGTATCTCGAGGGAAAGATGACGGGAGTGGGCAGGCCGAACGGGGATTTCCGCGCCGCCATCCTGCGCCAGTGGGCTCTCCAGGGGAAACTCCCCTCGTATGCACGGATGGACGCGGACTTGGAGTCCTGGATGGGGATGTCCATGGCCTACCTCATGGGCTCAGCCTATCTGGAATGGCTGGTGGAACGCGCGGACGAAGGAGCGCTGAAGCGGCTGTGGGCGCGCCTGACCGCCCGGTCCGGACGCTCCTTCGACGAGGCGTTCGAGGGGGTGTTCGGGGAAGAGCCGGCGAAGCTCTACGATCGGTTCACCACCGAGCTGACCTGGCGAGCCATGGAGCTGGAGCGGCGGATGAAGCCGGACCTGGCCGGCGGGGAGTTGTGGGCGGACCTCTCCTGGACCACGGGCGAACCGGCCCTCTCCCCCGACGGAACGAAGATGGCGGTGGTGGTGGGTTCGAAAGACGGCCCCTCGCGGCTGCAGGTCTGGCAGACATCTCCCGACCAGGAGGCTGAAAAGCGTCGGAACGAGGCCCGGGAGAAGACGCTGAAACGGGACCCCGAGGATGTCGCCCCCGTCCAGGCCAAGCCCTTTCCGCGCAAGGTCCTCTTCACCCTGCCCGTGGCGGCGGCCCGCAAGCCGACGGGGGTCCGATGGCTGCCCGACGGGAAATCGCTCCTGTTCGTCTCCTACGAGCCCGACACCGACGGCTTTCTCAGCCCCGACCTCTTTCTCTGGACGCCTGAGACCGGAGAGGTGCGCAGGGCGACGAAAGGCGCCGCCGTTCGAGAGGCCGACCCCTTCCCCGACGGGAAGCGCGCGCTTGCGGTCCAGAACCGCTTCGGCTTCACGCGCCTGGCCGTGGTCAATCTGGACGACGGAGGCCTGAACTTTCTGACGGAGCCGTCGCTGGACGCGGTCTACGCCCAGCCGCAGGTGAGCCCCGACGGCAGCCAGGCCGTGGTCGTCAAGCACGAGAAGGGAAGGTGGGCGCTCGTGCGCCTGCGCCTGACGGAAAACGCCATCCAGGAGGAGAGCCCGATCGGCGCCCCCGAAGGCTCGCTGACCGCGTTCCCGGCCTGGAGCCGTGACGGCCGAAGTCTGTTCGCCTCCATCGGAGCCAATGGCTTCGTCGACATCTACCGGTCCGATCCCGACCTCACCCGCATGGGCGTTCCTGTCACGCGGATGATGGGGGCGGCCCTCGGCGCCGAGCCCGATCCGAACGGGGACGGGCTCTATTTCCTCTCGCTCGAACCGGACGGGCTGGACATCCGGTATCTCGCCTTGAAGCAGAGCGCCCCGCCCGTTACGACGCCCATGCCGGGGCCCGAATTCGCCCCCGCCATCCCGCTGGCGTCATCGCCGGGAATTGAATTCAAGGCTGCCGAGACCGGAGCGTCCCGCCCCTACGGCGCCGGGCGACAGGAATACTCCCCGCTGGTGGGGGGAGCCTACACTGCCTACGCCCAGTCCTGGCAAGTCGGTGTGCGCGGCGGAGACGTGCTCGGGCGATTGAATTACTTTGCCGTCGCGGGCGCCGGCCACGGCGGGGCACCTGAGGGGGGAACCCTCGCCTTCGGGTGGCGCGCGCTGCCCGTCGCACTTACCGCCCAGGCGTACGCGGTCGAGGAGCGGCCCTCCGCCCAGAGCGGCATCGGGTTCGATCCGGGCACTGAGCAGGACGCGAAACGGCGGGGGATCGAAGCCACGGCTTTCAGGAGCTGGACTCTTCGCAGGACTTCCCTGGGCATCAAGGCCGGAGCGCTGTTCGAATCGCGCCTTCCCCTCGAAGCGGAAGGGGGTTCCTGGCAGGATCTTTGGCTCGGCTTCGTCGAGGCGCGGATCGCGCATTCTCACCCGTGGGGGGCCTGGGAGTGGATGGCGGGGCTCGAGGGGCGTGCAGAGCGAGGCGACCGCGAGGGTGAGGCCTTCTCGCGCTTGCGGGGGGAAGCGAGGACAGGCCTGCTGAGTGAGGCGGGGTCTCTGGTCCTGTCCTATGAGCGGCGCCAGGCGGACGACACCGGTCCCTACGACGGCCTGCGCCTCGGGGGCGTCGCGACGACGCTCCTTCCCGAATCGGCCCGGTACGGGACCATCCTCTCCGGCGCGCTACCGGAGAATCTCCTTCTGGGCGACCGAAGCGAGCGATGGCGCGCCGACGTGGCAATCGGGGGGAGCCCCGCGTTCTTCTACGAGCGAAACCGCCTGTGGACCGCCGGGGGCCCGAAGGGGGAGTGGCTCTCTCTGGCCGGGTTCGAGCTGAGCGAGACAAGCAGCGGGCCCCTGGGACTCATGCGCCTGCCGGGGATCCGGATCGCCCTGGGCGGCGCCTACATCTTTGACGCTCCTTTGGAGGGGAAGGCCCGCCTCTGGCTCAGCCTCTCCTGGACGCCTTAGGACCCGCACGCGCTCCTGGGGCTAGGCGTTCGTGCCGCCGGGCCCCGCCCCGGGTGCCCGATTCAGGTCCGCCGAGCGGCGGCGGTATTCGGCCAGGATCCCTTCGCGCAGCCAGGGGAGGTAGGAGAGCAGCGGACCGAAGTGGATCCGGTGGATGCTGAGGACCTCCAGGTCCGTCGCCGCCCGGACGGTGGCCATGCGCGGCGCATTCCCGATGATGCCCATCTCGCCGAAGAATTCCCCCGGACCGAGACGCGCCAGGATCGTTTCCCCCCGGACGGGATCTTCGCGGACGACCTCGGCCTCTCCCCGGCCGATGGCGTAGAGGCAGTCGGGAGGATCTCCCTGGCGGAAGATGATCTCGCCCTGCTTGAAGCGCCTTTCCACGACGCTCCGCAGGCGCGCCCGGATGTCCGAGGCCAGAACCCACAGGAAAATGCCGAGCGCGGCGAGGAGCAGCGTCTGCCCCGCACCCAGGAACAGAACCATGGTGTACGGGGTGGAACGCACGATATAGAGGAGGGCGGTGAGGAGGCCGAGCAGCGCCAGGAACCCGGCGAGGCAGAGGTGTTTTTCGTGCGCGTAGGGAATGCCGGTGTCCATGGGTGTCACCCCCTTTCCTGCCGCGGAGGATGGCTCAGCCCGTGACATTGGGTGCAAGTCGCCTCCCCGTTGAGAATCCTTTCAACGATCCCCGCGTGGGCCTTCTGAGCGATGAACTTCTGCGACTGCCCGTGGCAGTTGAGGCAGATCGTGAACCGGTACTGCTCCTTCATCCTGACCGGCAGACTGTAGGTGCCGGCCGTTGCCCTCCAGACATGGCCCAGCCCGCCGATCTTGGCTTCCACGGTGCCGAACAACCCGTAATCCGTGTGGCAGGCGTAGCAGTGATAGTCCTGGATGTAGCGGTTCTGATAGTGCAGGGCGGCGAGTCTCACGCTGACGGGATTCTCCATGTCGGCGACGAAGGTGTTCATCACGTGGCAGGACTTGCAGAAGCTCACAGCCTTCGCCTCCTCCAGTCCGACGGCACTGCTGAGAACCATCACCGGGAACGGCGCCACGCAGACGCCGAGAAAGAGGAGCCACCGGGACTGGAGCGCGGCGAGGCGATGACGGCGAAAGATGAGCGTGTAGAGGATCAACCCGATGGAGGCGACCGTGAAGGCCAGGGCGATGTCCCAGGCCCAGTCCTTGGCGTAGTCCTTGGGTGGCTGGTAGGTCCCGGTCGCGGCGTGGGCGAGCAGCGACGACGCCGCGAGAACCAGGAGCGGGGCCACCCGCCACGCTCCGGGCGACGGAAGAAGACTCCTGGTCATGCGAACCTCCTTTGGAATGGCGCCGAACCTCCACAATCCCGGGTCTGCTCCAGTCCGGGGCGCGCCGCCCGCCTACTTCCTCGTCTTCTCGACGAGCTCGGAGAACCAGCCGGCGACGAGGCGGAGATAGTTGTCGCGGCTCCCGAAATCGCCGGCCTGCCGGACGAGGAAGCGATCGCCGTCGGGCATGACGTCGACGAGCTCTTTCGGACCCTCGAAGAGAAGTCCCGGCGGTTCCGCGGAAAAGGTGGGGGATGTCCTGACGCGGACGCTCATCACCTTCCGGCCGCTCTGGAAGATGATTTCATCCAGCTTTTTCCAGTACGCGGCGGCGGACC
>Ga0315288_10003109_pt1 | contig 21190 bp, 25 predicted proteins | sample YL17G11_20_MG_FD_203454 | JGI IMG/M metagenome (GOLD analysis project Ga0315288, IMG submission 203454) | Sediment microbial communities from Yellowstone Lake, YNP, Wyoming, USA - YL17G11_20 | ecosystem: Environmental > Aquatic > Freshwater > Lake > Sediment | place: USA: Wyoming | collected...
GAAGGCGATCGCCCTTTGTTTTCTGGAACTCATCGGAAACTATGAATCAAGATACGGAAACAAAGGAAAGCAAGATTGTATTCAATGGATCGTTATGACCGATGAAAAGCTTGGAGAAAAAGGGTTTGGAGCGCCCCTGATTCTAGCCTGGATAGAAAATGCCAGCCAGGGGAATCCGGATGCTGTTTCTCCTGTCGGCGGGAGGGGGCTTACCCATATGTTTGACTATCAGGCTTGGAGGGTTTTAAATTCCCTTGGCTACCCGAGCTATGATCTTAAATTAATACTCGACCCCGTCGTCAACCTGGAAAGCGGTGTTTATTATATGACCAGCCTCATGAAATATTGGGAATGGAAAGGGGTGTCGGATCAATCCCTTTTGCTGTTTTATACTCTTCACAGCTATAGATTCGGCTCAGAAAGCACGGAAGAGCTTTTCACCAAGGGAATGAAACCGAGCGGCCCGGCCGAAGAATATATCGCCGAGATTCTTAACCGTCGGGATTATTGGGCGGCCCGGCTGAAATATTGGGTCGAAGACGCTCAAAAACTGGCCGCGAAATCCAAATAGAGCTCATTCAAGCCAAATTTATTGGGCTATGAGTGGAGACGCTGATTTGACGAGCGCAGATATCTTAGTCGTTGATGATGATCCAGCCAGCGGCCAAATTTTACCCAAAATATTCTTAAACGATAATTATCATATCTCGCTGGCCCTCAACGGTCCTGATGGAATTTCCGAGATCCAAAAAGAAAAACCCGATTTAGTCATCCTGGATCTATGCCTTCAGGAAATGAGCGGCATCGATATTCTCAGAGAAATAAGAAAGTTCGATAAAAATCTCCTGGTCATTATCCTTACGGGATATGAGACCGTAAAAACGGCCGTGGAGGCCATGAAACTGGGAGCCTATGATTATCTGGTCAAGCCCATCGATGTTGAAACCATAAGAACCGTTGTTCATAATGCTCTCAAGGCGCGCGCCGTTCTTAAAGAAATTGCCCCTGTGCGAGTGATCAAAGAGGAGTTGAAGGAAGACCGTCTCGTGGGAAACAGCCTGCAGATGCAGGAAGTTCTAAATCTGATAAAAAAACTGTCCGCATATGACATCACCGTGTATCTCCAGGGAGAAAGCGGGACGGGAAAAGAAATGGTCGCCCGGGCGCTTCATCAAGGAAGTAAAAGAGCCGGCAAACCCTTTATCGTCATCGATTGCGCGGCGCTTCCTGAAACGTTGCTGGAAAGCGAGCTTTTCGGTTATGAGAAGGGGGCGTTCACGGGAGCTCAGGCCAGGAGTTTGGGAAGATTCGAATTGGCCCAAGGAGGGACCGTTTTTTTGGATGAAATCGGGAATCTGAGCCCCAATGTACAAATGAAACTGCTCCGCGCTCTTCAAGAAAAAAGAATTGAGAGACTGGGCGGGAATAAGCTTATTGTCATTGATTTCAGGCTCATCGCAGCCTCGAACATCAATCTCGATACGGCCTTGAAAGAAGGGAAGTTTCGTGAAGATCTTTATTACCGTTTGAATGTTTTTTCAATCATCCTCCCCCCGCTCAGAGAGCGAGACGGGGACATCGATCTTTTAATAGATCACTTTTTAAAAAAGTTCACCTCTTTGTACAAAAAAGATGTGAGAGGTTTATCTCCGGAAGCCGGACGGTTGCTGAACGACTATGCTTGGCCGGGGAATATCCGGGAACTGAGAAATGTGCTGGAAAGCGGCGTGGTTTTAGCGGAAAATCGGATTGAGGCCTCGCACCTGCCCCTCAAAATCCAGATGATCCAGGAGACGACATCCCCGTTTTCGGGATCCCTGAAAGCCATGAGCCGTGAAGCCAGAAAAGATTTTGAAAAGCATTTCATCGAAAAGGTTTTGCTGGAGTTCCATTGGAATAAGAGCAAGGCCTCAAAATCGCTCGGAGTGGACTATAAAACTCTTTTAAACAAAATCAAAGAATATAAAATAGCCAAACCGCTTTAAGGCCCGAGCGGCGCGGCGAACGCAGGCCGATTTATTTGAGATCGCCCGGGTGTTCAAAGCGCAGGAACTCGGGCTCAGGTTAACACCGGAAGAAGGGCGAATGTGGAAATATAATCATAATATATGGAAAATATACCCTATTCACGAAAGCCATAATGAATCGATATGAATCCGACGGTTGACTTCGGCTGGTTTGATGGTGGCCATGTCCTGACGGCGACCGATTAATATTTGCATATTCGCGTCCGCTCCCGCCTTTTCAGATATTTGGCATAAATCTTGCTAATATAAACATCGCCACTAACAATCATCGTCAAAGCGATGGATATCTTAAAATAGAGCAAGCGTGAATATCCAGGCCGAAAAAAGAAGGAAGAGGGGGACAGCGGACCAGACGACCGGATCCCTTATCATCGGAGCGGAAAAGCCAAGCCGCGCTCTGGTGGAGGGGATGATCAATTCCTACGAATCAAAAGTCAAGATTGTCCATGGCCTTATCGGCCAGGCCGTTGAAAAGATCCAGTCTTTTCACGGCGATCTCACCCACATGACCGAGGAGCTCAAAAACATCTTTGCCCAAAAGCGCAGCCTGAGAAGGAAAGACTTTGATCATATGCTCGAGGCGGTGCAAGTCCGGCAGGCCAGGATAGAAAAAGATATATCGCGAATGGTGGTTTGTTTTTATCAGGAAGAGGGCGAGATGATCGCCATCATGAGAGAGATCGTCGCCGGCAAAACGCCGTTATCCCTCGAAGAATTTCAGAACCTGAAAAAAAAGATGCTGGGGCGTCCGAAAGAACGGGAACAGGTGTTGAGCCGGATGCTGAAAAATTTTCATGAAGAGCAGAAGGAACTCCTGGCGGGCTTGAGGATTCTTCTGGAAAAGGGCTCGTCCGTGCGGCTGAAGGATTTACGGGTCTTGCTCAAGGCGTTTCAGATCGAGACTCAGGAGGAGTTCAAAGGCATCGACGCCGTCCTGGAAGAGTTCGGCAAGGTCAAAGACGAGGTCAGGGCTCAGTGGAACAGAATCATGGCCGGGGACGGTCCTGTGCAAAGAAACCCATTCCTTGAATCATAGATAAGGAAAATCCGGGTATGAAAGGAGGTGAAAAAAATGGCGGTCGAAAAAACTATCGCATCTTCGAGCTTGGTTGAGGTCGTTGACAGAATCCTGGACAAGGGAATCGTGATCGATGCTTGGGTGAGAGCTTCTTTAGTGGGCATCGAGCTGTTGGCTGTTGAGGCCAGGGTTGTCACGGCGTCCGTGGAGACCTTCTTGAAGTATGCCGAAGCGGTGGGCCTGACGGCAACAGCCTAAAAGGACCCGCAGGGTACCAAGGTAAGGTGTCCTTAGGTCGATAGAGGCACGGGGAAAAAACGTCCCTCATCGGAGCAACTCGCTGCATCCTGAGCACATCTTTTCAACAGTCCAATGGACGAAAAAGGGAGTGAAAAATGTCTTGGGGAGTAGAAATGGCGAATTTGGCGAGTGCCATCTCCGTCGATCGTACATCGAGGGCCCGGTATATGAGCCAGTTGCAGAATGATATTCTCCGCATGAAAAGCGACTGGAAAACCGAGAAAGATGGCCTCCAGAGGGAAATATCCGATAGAAGAAACAACATTTCCGACCTCAGAAACGAAATGTTGAATTCGTTGGATCAATTCAAACGAGGAAGAGCCAAGTCGATGAATGACCTGATGGCGAACTTCAAAAAATGGGACGGCGGAAGGGCGAAGGACCTTTCCGATTTCCGTTCCGGTGCCCGCTCTTTCATGATCGGCCTTACGAACGGCGATAAAACGCGGATGAAAGAGGTGGGGGCGCTGAAGGGCGGCGTCAGACGCTTCTTGAAAGAATTCCAGGATGTCGGCATTGGCGGGTTTAAGAAGGAGAATATCGCCAGAAACCGGTCCATGAATCAGTTCAGAACGGACGTGCGGAACCTGATGAAAGACTATCAGGATGTTCGTGAGGCGGCGGCTTCCGTCTGGAAAAGTCTGTCGGCAGACACGGGACATGGGCCAGCGCGCAACACCGCGGAGAAAAGCCGGCCGAAAGCAGCAAAAAAGAACGCGGGGAAAAAGAAAACCAAAGCTTCCGTAAAGGCGAAGGAGGAGAACAACGAAATCCTGGCGGCGATCAAGAGCACGGCCAACGGATTGACGGTTTCCGAGATCTCTTACCTGATGGGGACGACGGCCGCCGCCATCAACCCCGACCTCAAGAAGCTGTTGGGCAAGGGCGCCATCCGGAAAGAGGGGAACACTTACTTTGCGGATTGACGCCGGTTGTGTCTTTAAGATTTGAGCGATACCCGTCTTTCTTCATAAGAGAGAGGAAGAGAGAAATTTAAGGGAGGAAAGGAGGTGAAAGAGAATGGCAGTAGAAAAGACAATCGCGTCTTCCAGCTTGGTTGAGGTCGTCGACAGAATCCTGGACAAGGGAATCGTGATCGATGCGTGGGTGAGAGCGTCTTTGGTCGGCATCGAACTGTTGGCCGTTGAAGCCAGGGTCGTGACGGCGTCCGTTGAGACCTTTTTGAAGTATGCTGAAGCGGTCGGCCTCACGGCGACGGCTTGAGCACAGGCCAGGCGTGGAACGGAAGGAAGATGTCCTGGGAAGGATAGAGGCACAAGGGAAAAGATAGGGTTGTCCCTCTTGAGGGTGACTGTCCCCAATCCGAGCACATCTTCTCGCTAAACTTCCGGTCCGTGAAAGGAAAAAAAATGTCTTGGGCCGCGGAATTCAAGAGTTTGGCAAGGGCGATTGCCGAGGATCGAACCTCCAGATCCCTCTCCAGGAGCCGGTTGCAGAACGATGTTCTCCACATCAAGGGCGAATGGAAAGCGGAAAGGGCAAAATTAAACAACCATCTGATCTCGGATTTCAAAGCGTGCGAGAACGCGAGATCCGGCGAAGCCGATGAGCTGAGAGCCGCGGCCGCAAACCTGATTGTCGGTTTTAAAAAAGAGCGCGAGGCGGCGGCTGAAGCCTGGAGGGAATTGTTGGAGAATGTCAAGCGGCATGGGGGGACACGCTCGGGGTTGCGGAAGGCGCAAAAAAGCGGAGAGCCGTCCGGGAACACGCGGAGGGGACGAACATGACCAACGAAGAATCGATTACCGTCCTGGAGCCCAGACCTCTCGCCAATTTCGTGGAAACAGACCAGGTCAAGGCGATTTCAGAAAGGGTCATGGCCTATTTGCGGGCAGGATTTCCTATCCATTTCCGGGGAGCCGCGGGGACCGGGAAGACCACGTTTGCCATGCATCTGGCATCAAAACTGGCCCGGCCGGTGGTGATGATTCACGGTGATGAAGAGTTTTCCACCTCGGACCTGGTGGGGGGAGAGTATGGCTACCGGATGAGGAAAGTGGTGGACAACTTCATCCACACCGTTTTGAAGACCGAGGAGGATATGCAGCGGCAGTGGGTGGACAACCGTCTTACGGTGGCCTGTAAATACGGTTTTACGCTGATTTATGATGAGTTCACGCGCTCCCGACCGGAGACCAACAACATCCTTCTTTCCGTCCTCCAGGAAAGAATGTTGGATTTGCCCGACGTCCGTCAGGGGGAAAGCTACATGAAGGTGGATTCCAATTTTAACGCGATTTTCACCTCCAATCCCGAAGAATATGCGGGCGTTTACAGATCCCAGGACGCCCTCCGGGATCGAATGATCACGATCGATTTGGATCACTTCAATAAAGAAACCGAGATCTCCATTACCCAGGCCAAAAGCGGTTTATCCAGGAAGGATGCCGCCAAAATCGTCAATGTTCTGAGGGGACTGAGGGAATCCGGCGAATGCGAATATCTTCCCTCCATCCGAACGGCCATCATGATCGCCAAGACACTCAAGGTCAGAGGAGCCTCGGTTTCCAAAACCAATGCGGTTTTCCGAGAGATCGCCCTGGAAATATTTTCCTCCATGGCTTATCGATCGGGGTCTAGAGCGCACAATGAAAAGATGAGAAAAGTCGTCGGGAAATTGATTGAATCCAATTGTTGAAAGGCCCTTGTGGACAGATTGCGGAGAAGCCGAGGCCTGAGTTGATACATATATTTTTTCATCGTCCGGAGAAAGGGGGAACACACCCATGAAGCCATCCAGATCTGAACTCAGTCAATTTGCTCCTTGGGAGCTGGAAACGCGGGACAAAGAAAAGCCCGAACGCAAAGGGATCCCGCCCAGCAATCAAAGGCTCCGTCTTCATACGAAGCCGAAAGCCAAAGACCATACCCACCTGGAAATGTATGTCCTGGCCAGGGAAAAAGAAAGGCTCGAAAAATATGGGACGACGTTGGGACGCAGAGTGAAATCGATTGCGGCCACTTGGAAAGAAGTGAAGTCGACCATGTATAAACTGCAAAATTCCTCGGCCGCGATCAGTAAAGAGGGAGTCGAGGAGCTGCTGGAAAAGGAGAACGCCCGAAAACAGGCGGATAAGAACGCCGCCAAGGGCAAGGTTCAAAAAATGAATTGGCGCTACTAATGTTCAAATCCACGGACAAAGACACCAAGAGAGCCAGGGGGCTGTCGGGCCTTTACAACTGGAAAAAGGAGATCGACTCTTGCCGGAAGAGCCAGTCGCTCTCCTTGAGTCCGAGGCAGAAATTCGAGAAAATGGATTTCAGTTTCCCGACTCTTTTAGCCTGGCCGAAAATCTCGGAGGGCGTTCCGCAGAGACCCGGGGACAAGGACTGGAAAGCTACGAAATATTCATCGGAAAGCGCGGACCTGAAAGAAACTGTCTTGGTGAACTCAGCGGCCGTTCATTCTTTGGCCAAAAAACTCATGGCCAGGGAAAAGGCTCGCATCCTGGATACATCGGGCAGGTTGAAATCGGAATTTCTGAAGCGAACAGCCTCGAATCGGAAGAAACGAAACAACGCGGAAAGGTGAATTCATGATGACACAATCTCGGAAAGGAGGGAAAAAAATGCCTGACAAAAAAAAGCCAAAGGAAAAAGAAAAAGCGGAAATGGATGTGGAATTCGGGGCGGGCAATGTCTTAGGGGGCCTCTTCAAAGGGATCGGCGATCTGTTGGAGACCGCCGCCAAGCTGTCCCAGAAGGGCGATGAGCTGAAAAAGCAGGGTGAAATCAAATTCGGCAAGGATATCAAGGGAGTCTATGGATTCAAGATCCGGACGATGGCCGGAGGAGCGCCTTCCGTAGAAACTTTCGGCAATATAAAGAAAACGCCGCAGGGGCCGGTGGTGGAGGCAGAACGAGAGCCCGACGTCGATGTCTTTGATGAGAAGGATCACATCCTCATGATCGCGGAGATCCCCGGAGTTTCAGAGGATGACATCCATCTCGAGGTGAAAGGGGACATCTTCAAGCTGAGCGCGAAAACGGGAGACCGGACTTACGCCAAGGAGATCCTCCTTCCCGCAAAAGTCAATGCGGACAAAATGGAAAAATCCTACGGAAACGGAATTTTAAAGATCAAGCTTCCCAAAAAAGGGCAATGACGAGTCATGAAGAGAAGACATCCCGGCTGCCCGCCCCGCCAAGACGCCCACGTCCTTGATCCGATCCTCCGCTTCCTTGGAGTTGAGTAGGACGGCAAGAGAAATCATGGCCAAGAACACGAATTCCATCAGCCTCAAAGCCGCCGAGGCGCGAACCCAGGATGTGGGACGGGGTCTCGCGCGGATGGACCCGAATGATATCAACCGATTGCAGATCTCCGTGGGAGATATCATCGAGCTGGAGGGGAAACGGAAGACCGCGGCCAAGGTGATGCCCGCATTCGCCGAAGATCGGGAGAAAGAGATTATCCAGATCGACGGCATCACCCGGGAAAATGCTCAGATAAGCCTGGATGAAAAGGTTGAAATCCGGAAAGCGGCCGCCAAACCGGCGATCAAAGTGATCCTGTCCCCGATCAACATCCGTTCTCTGCATTCCGACCGGGATACCAGGTACATCGGGCGGCTGTTGGAGGGACTTCCTCTCATGGCCGGGGATCGGGTCAGGGCCAATCTGTTCGGGACCAATTCCTGTGATTTCAGGGTCATGGACACCATTCCCAAGGGCACCGCGGTCATCCTTCAAACGAACACGCTCATCGCCATGAAAGAGGTCGAAGTCGTAGATAAAAGAAGGGATCATAAAATTTCGTATGAGGATATCGGCGGCCTGACCAAGGAGATTCAACGGATCAGAGAAATGATCGAGCTGCCCCTCAAATATCCTCAGCTTTTTGAGCGGCTGGGAATCGCCCCTCCAAAAGGCGTGTTTTTGTATGGGCCGCCCGGCTGCGGGAAGACCCTGATCGCCCGGGCGGTGGCCAACGAGACCGATGCCTATTTTTCGAGCATCAGCGGCCCGGAGATCATGGGAAAGTTTTACGGGGAAAGCGAGGGCCGGCTGCGCAATTTGTTCAGCGAGGCTCAGGCGAACGCCCCGTCGATCATTTTCCTGGATGAGGTCGAATCCATCGCTCCCAAGCGCGAAGACATGGGGGCGGAAAAGCAGGTGGAGCGCAGGGTCGTGGCGCAGCTCCTGTCTCTGATGGACGGACTGGCGTCGAGGGGGCAGGTCATTGTCATCGCCGCCACCAATATTCCCAATGCCGTCGACCCGGCCCTGAGGAGACCGGGCCGGTTTGATCGAGAGATCAGCATCCCGATCCCCGACCGGAACGCCCGTCTGGAAATCATTCAAATCCATACCCGGGGGATGCCTTTAGCGGACAACGTGAATCTCGAGAAGCTCGCTTCTATCACCCATGGATTCGTGGGGGCCGACCTGGAAGCTCTGGCCCGAGAAGCGGCCATGACGGCGCTGAGAAAAATGTTGCCCAAAATTGACTTTGATCTGGAGGAAATTCCCTACGAAACGCTCCTGGAACTTGAGGTCAACATGGAGGAATTCCTGGAAGCCCTCAAGGAAATCGGCCCGTCCGCCATTCGGGAAGTTTTCGTCGAAGTCCCCGACGTGAAATGGGGGGATGTGGGAGGGCTTCAGGAAGTCAAGGAGACATTGAAGGAAGCGGTCGAATGGCCCCTCAAGTTTCCCGAGGTTTTCGACAAAGCCAAGACACATCCTCCCAAGGGGATTCTCCTTCATGGGCCTCCGGGAACGGGAAAGACCCTGATCGCCAAAGCCGTGGCGAGCGAAAGCGAAGTCAACTTCATTTCCATCAGCGGCCCCTCGCTGATGAATCGATACGTCGGCGAAAGCGAGAGGGGAGTCCGGGAGGCCTTCAAAAAGGCAAAACAGGCGTCTCCCTGCATTCTGTTTTTTGATGAGATCGACGCCTTGGTCCCGGAACGCGGGTCGATGGGAAACGCGTCCGGAAGCACGGAGCGGGTGATAAGCCAGTTTCTCGTTGAATTGGACGGCATCGAAGAGTTGAAAGGGGTTTTGGTGCTGGCCGCGACGAATCGAATTGATATCATCGACCCCGCCGTCCTCCGGGCGGGGAGATTCGACATGATCATCGAGATGCCGATTCCCGATCAAGACGCGAGACTGGAAATACTCGCCATCCACACGAAAAACAAGCCCTTGGCCCATGATGTGAATTTGAAGGAATTAGCCCGAGAGCTGGAGGGCTGGACGGGGGCGGACCTTGAGGCCATGGCGAGGCGGACATCCCTGTTGGCCATCCGGGAGTTTATTGAAAAATACAAGGGGAAACATGGCGATAAGGAAATCGGAGGCCTTGTCCTGAAAAAAGCTCATTTTGAGGAAGTCATTCCCTTGATCAAAACCCAGAAAATCCGGCTCAAAGGAAAAATCAATTGAGCAAAGCCGTTTATGTTTATGGTGTGATTGATTTCACGGAAAAAACGACCCCGGGATTTCCCCGGAGCCCCGATGGAAAAGATGCCTATGCCGTTCCCTATCATGATATCGCCTGCATCGCTCGTCCCTATCCGGAAAGCTTTTTCAATTCCGCCGTCCGGGAAAAGGTGGCCAGGGAACTCCTCAGCCATCAGACCTTGATTGAAGAGATCATGAAAAGTCATTCCATTCTCCCCTTCAAATTTGGAACCCTTTTGGAGAATGAAGATGAAGTCCGCAGGGTTCTGGAGGAAAACTATCTGGAATTCAAGGAAAAGCTTATGAAAATCGAAGGGAAGATTGAGCTTGACGTGGTGGCCTTTTGGCCTGATATGTATTCAGTCATTCGGCAGATGGGAGAAGAAGACGAACAGATCCTCAGCCTCAAGCGGAAAGCGGCTGAAGGATCGCCGGCCGATAATGTCCAGGATAAGGTCAACCTGGGACGCCTGATCAGCCTCGCCTTGCATCAGAGAAGGATGGTGATGCAAAAGGCCATGCTGGAAACGCTCAACGGAAAAGTGAGGATCGACGACTGCAAAGCCCACGAACTGTTTGATGATGCGATGATATTTAATTATGCTTTTTTGATCGACAAGACGAGGGAATCTGAATTTGACCGGGCGCTGGGCGAGCTCAACGCCTTGTCCAAGGAAAAGGTCCATTTCAGATGTGTCGGTCCGCTTCCGCCCTACAGTTTTTTTACCCATGTCATTCAAAAAATGAACGCCCGTGTCTTGGACGACGCGGCCCAAACCTTAGGGCTGCGGGGCCGAGAATTTGACCTGTCCGATATTAAAAATGCTTATCGGCAGCTTGTCCGGGAAAAGCATCCCGATAAACATTCCGGCAGGCCCGCTGCCCAAGAGCAATTTAAGGACATCCAGGAATCCTACAAACAGCTCCTGGCTTATTGCCGGGATGTCAAAAAACCTCAGCGCCAGGAGGAGGTCAAGGATTTTTATGTTGTCAAGATCTGGGAAATGGGACACGCTCAATGAATGGCTTCTTCCCGAGATGGTCCGGCGCGGATTTCGGCCCGCTTCATTTAAAAATGTTCGAAAGGAACTCCGGGGAAACTCTGATCGCGTTTTCTCTGCCATTTGAGCGTCGGGACAGGGACAAACCGCATGGTTAATGAGGGGAAGTATTTATATTGCGTCATCGAGGAAACCTCGTTCCGCAGTTTTGGCCCCATCGGCATCGGCGGGAGAGGGGATGACGTCCAGACTCTATGCTATCGTGATCTCGCCTGCGTGATCAGCTCGTCTCCAACGACCGACTATCTCGTCTCAAGAAAAAATTTGATGTCGCATGAAAAAGTCATTGAAGAAGTCATGAAGGAATACACGGTGCTTCCGGTCCGGTTCAGCACCGTCGCGGAGGGTGTGGAGGATATTCGACGGCTTTTAGCCAAGAGCTCTCAGGGCCTCAAAAATCTCTTGCGGGCCATGGACAACAAAGTTGAGATGGGGCTGAAGGTTTTATGGCGTGATATGGATCGAATATTCAAAGAGATCGTCGTCGCGGATAAAGAAATCGCCGACCTCAATGAAAAGTTGCGAAAAAAGACGAGCCCCGTCTCTCTGGAAGAAAAAGTGGCTTTGGGAGAGGCCGTGAAACACGCCCTGGAGGCGAAGAAAGAAGCCGAAGCCCAGAGAATTGTCCGGGTTTTAAGGCCCAAGTGCACCGATAGCCGTCTGAACGAAACGATCGTTGACCGCATGCTGCTCAACGGGGCGTTCCTGATCGATCGAATTGTCGAGCGGGAATTTGATGACCTGGTGAACGGCTTGGAAGAAAAGCATAAGGACCGGTTTCAGTTTAAATTCGTCGGTCCCTCACCACCTTTCAATTTCGTCAACCTGGTGATTCGGTGGAGGGAAATTTAGGGAGGGGGCGTGATCATGCCTGAGGAAGGCAAGTATATTTACTGCATCATCCAAACAGACAGGGAGGAACATTTCTCCAGCCCGGCTATCGGGGGGCGGGGAGATCGGGTTCATTCCATCGGATACCAGGATGTCGGCGCTGTGGTCAGCGCCTCGCCGGTCGCCCAATATTCGATCTCACGGGACAACACGCTGGCGCACATGCGGGTCATGGAAGAAATCATGGCCGGCCGGGTCATGCTCCCGGTGAAATTCAACACGGTGGCCTCGGGAAACAAAGACGGAAGCGTGGAAGAGAGAATCCGGCGGGAAATTCTCGCGGCCAGATACAAGGAGTTGAAAGGTCTCTTGGCCCGAATGACCGATAAGGTAGAATTGGGTCTCAAGGCCCTGTGGGTCCAGATGGAACCGGTCTATATGAAAATATTGGATGATCATCGGGAGATCAGGGAGTTGAAGCAGAGAATCATGCAGGGAATCTCCCTCGGCTCCTTGGATCAGCGGATCGAACTTGGGGACATGGTCAAATCGAGTCTCGACGAGAAAAGGAAGGCCGAGGAAGAGGCCATTTTAAAAAACCTCAACGGATCGTTCGGCGATTTGCGCCGAAATAAGATCTTCGGGGAGAGCATGATCATGAATGCGGCCTTTCTCGTGGATCGGAAGCAGATCCCGGCGTTTGACGCCGGGATCGAGAGGCTGATTTCGGCCCATGCGGAGAAAATCAGATTCAAATATGTCGGTCCCGTTCCGCCCTGTAACTTCGTGGAGCTGGTCATCAACTTGACGGACCGCCGGGACGAGAGAAGCGTCGGGAGCTCCCATGGAATCTAAAAAGGGTTTGGGGCTGGGTTTGTTGGACCTCGCTTTTCCCTTCTTTCTGCCCATCAAAGGAATCGTCTGGCTGGCCGAGGAAGTGCAAAGGTCGGCCGAACTGGAGCAGACGGATACCTCGAAAATCCGCCAGAAGCTGTTGGAGCTCCAGATCCGCCTGGAGATCAATGAGATCAGCGAGGAAGAATATGACGTTGGCGAAGCGATACTTCTCGAGAAGCTGGAAGAAATAAGAATATATGAAGAAGAAAAAAAACGGAACAAAGACGGTCAATAATCATCCGGGAAGGAGGTCTAAGGTGGCTATGGGCATGATGGAACTCGTGGAAAAAGCGACGAAAGAAATTCAGAGAATAACCGGGCATGATGTCTCGACAGTAATGGGCGTGGCCAAGGAAGAAAAAGGATGGAAGATCTCCATGGAACTGGTCGAGAAACGATCCATTCCGGACCAGATGGATATTTTGGCCTTGTATGAAGTCTGGCTGGGAGCCGAGGGAAACTTGCTGGAATTCAAGTGCAAGAGTCTACGGAAGCGGATTGATACCGGAATCATGGAGTATTGATCTCGCGGTCTCGAGGCGATCATGAAGCTTTGCGGGAATAAGTCATCCACCCGCCGTGTGCTGCGTCGGGCCCAGGGCGTACGGTTGAGGCCGGTTTTTTCCCCGGCGGCCGGGAAGGGATAAACGACCGATGGCTTTAGCGGCGACAAGAGAAGCGTCCTATACTCTGGTCGATCTCATCGACAGGATCCTGGATAAGGGGCTCGTTATCAATGCCGATATTTCCATATCCCTGGTCGGCGTTGAACTTCTCGGAATCAAAATCAGGGCTTCTTTGTCTTCGTTGGAGACAGCGGCCAAATACGGCCTCGAGTTGCCCGGCGGCACGAATGTCGAGACCTCCTCCTGGAAAGAAGCGCGGCTGCCCAAAGAAAAGTGTCCCCAATGCGAAAAAATCGTTCCCCGCGATGAACTCTTAGACGTCGGATGCCCCTGGTGCGGATGGAAGAGCGCCAGGGCCAGGATGAAAAGCAAGGGCATCGATGAGGCCGGCCTGAGCCTGTCGGACGGCAAGAAAAAGATGGGAACGAGAATCCAAAGCAGAGACGCCGCCCCGGGAAGGCCCGCCCTGGGGCGATGGCCGGATGAAAACGAATCGGGAACCGGGGGCGATCCATGAGGATAGACCAAGGATCCGCAAGATGCCTATAAACATCGATGAGAACAACTTGAAGCACGGGGTTCTGGGCCTCGTTCTTGCTCTTGTGGAAATCATCCGGGATGCCCTGAAGCATCAAGCCCTCCGAAGAGTGGAAGGAGGCCGATTAAGGGAGGATGAGATCGAGAGGCTGGGCCTGGCTTTACGGGAGCTCGATACCGCGATTGAGGAGATCAAGAAAGAACAAGGGGTTTATGAAGCCGTGAAATCCGTGCGGGACGGATTGGACAATATCGTCGACGATGTTTTAGGTCAACTGGATCCTTTGGGCCAAGTGATGAGGAAAGATTTCACGGAGCTGAATTGAAGATGAACGCAGCCAGATATCTTTATTGTGTCACTCAGGGGAAAAAAAAGATGACTTTCGGCAAAATCGGCATCGACGAGAAGGAGGTCTTTACGATTCCTTACAAGGACCTGTGCTCCGTCGTCCAGGATTGTCCTGCCCAGCCCTATAAATCCGAAAACCAGGAGCAGGTCAAATCTTGGATCGTCATCCATGAAAAAGTGGTCGAGATGGTCTGGAAGAGGCGCAACACCGTATTGCCGTTCGGTTTTGATACGATTGTGAGGAGCGTTCAGGAAAAGGATGCGGAGGATGTATTGAAAGAGTGGATGAAAGACGCCTATGGCATCCTGACGCAAAAACTGGCCCGGTTGAGAGAGAGGGCTGAGTATGGGGTCCAGGTCCTTTGGGATCCCAAGATCATCGGCCGGCGTCTGGCCCTGGGGAATGAAGACTTGAAGAAGCTGAGCGCAGAATCGAATTCCAGGTCCCAGGGGATCGCGTATCTGCTTCAGCAGAAAGCGGAAAACCTGATGAGAAAGGACCTCGAGAGGGAGGCCGAGAAATTTTCCCGGGAGTTTTTTTTGAAAATGAATAAATATGCCGACGAGATCAACGTCGAAAAAACGAAAAAGTCGGAAGAAGGAAGACAGATGTTGATCAATCTGTCCTGCTTGTGTGTCAGAGACCGGGTCAAAGACTTGGGCGATGAATTGGAACGCCTTAATGCCCAGGACGGCTTTTTTGTCCGGTTCACCGGACCCTGGCCGCCCTACTCGTTTGTATGAAAAGACAAATGGGAACGCGAAAGAGAGAAATCCGCTCCCTCTTGGGAGAAAGTCGTTGGGATTTCGAGAGGAGTGAAGAGCGGATGGAATTTCGAGGCCGGCCGCACGGCACGCTGGTAGACCTGCTGGATAGAATTCTGGACAAGGGATTGGTCATCAACGCCGATGTCATTATCTCCGTGGCGGGGATTCCGCTGATTGGCATCAATCTGAGGGCCGTCCTGGCGGGAATGGAGACTATGATCGATCATGGATTAATGCTGGGATGGGATCAAACCATGAGGGAACAGGAGGGAGAGAGGAGAGGAAATCGGGTCGAAGCCGACGCGACCTGACATCCGTATCAAGAAATGGATTCCATGTCTTCGGAAAAAAGGTGGGAAAAATGAGCAAAGCCATCGGAATTGATTTGGGCACAACGTTTTCGGTCATCGCCTATATGGAGAAGGGCCGGGCCGTCGTCATCCCCTCACGGGAGGGCTGCCCGCTTGTTCCTTCCGTGGTTTCCTTTCATCCGGATGGATCGTATGTTGTCGGAAGAGTCGCCAGGGCCCAGGCGGTGGCCAATCCTCTGCAGACCATCGCTTCCATCAAGAGATGGATGGGAGATGATAAGAAAATTCGAGTGAACGACAGGTATTACACCCCCCAGGAGATTTCCAGCTTTATTCTCTCCAAGCTGAAAGAGGACGCGGAAGCTTTTTTGGGCGAGGCCGTGAATAATGCCGTCATCACTGTCCCCGCCTATTTCAACAACAACCAACGTCAAGCGACCATGGAAGCGGCGGCCATGTCCGGGCTGGACGTGATGCGGATCATCAATGAACCGACGGCGGCCTCGTTGGCCTATGGACTGCATAAACAGAACGCCCACAACATATTGGTCTGGGACCTGGGAGGCGGGACTTTTGATGTTTCCATTTTGGAGCTGGGCAACGGAGTTTTTGAAGTGAAATCCGTCAATGGAAACACCTCTCTGGGGGGCGATGATTGGGATCAGAAAATCATGGATTATTTGGCCGCAGAATTCCTGGAAATTCATCAGGTTGATCCGAGACAAGATCCGGTGGCCCGGCAAAGATTGAAAGAAGCCTCCGAGAACGCCAAGATTGAATTGTCTTCAAAATTATCTGTGGCTATTCAAATTCCCTTTCTTGACAAAGGCCGAGACTTGGAATCAGGTCTCAGCCGGGAAAAATTTGAAGAATTGACGAAGGATTTGCTGGAGAAAATGATCCCGCCGACCCGACAGGCTCTCAGAGATGCAGAACTCCAGCCGCAGGACCTTGATCGAATCGTTTTGGTGGGAGGCTCTTCCCGGATGCCCGCTGTCCAGCAACTGGCGAGAGAATTATTCGGGAAGGAACCGTTTCAAGGGATTAATCCGGATGAAGTTGTCGCCCTGGGAGCGGCCATCCAGGCAGGGGTTTTATCGGGCGAGATAGAAGATGTGACTTTGGTGGATGTGACGCCGCTTTCTTTGGGGCTGGAGACAATGGGCGGCCTTTGCGCGAAATTGATTGAAAGAAATTCGGCGATTCCCGTCTCCCGGAGTCAGATTTTTACGACGGCCAGAGATAACCAGACGCAAATCGACATCCATATTCTTCAAGGCGAAAGAACCCTGGCTTCGGATAACATAAGATTGGGCAGTCTTGTTTTGGATGATATCCCCTTCGCTCCAAGAGGGGAGCCTCCGATCGAGATCGATTTTCAAATCGACGTCAACGGCATTCTCCAAGTGACCGCCACGAACCTGCAGACGGAAAGGCAGGCGAGCGTCAATATCGTTTCACCTCAGAGGTTATCTCCAGGCCAGATTCAAAACATGCTGAAAGAAGCCAGGATTCACGCGGAGGAAGATAAAAAGAAAGAGGAAATCATCCGGATGAGAATTCGCGCGGAATCCTTGATCAGCGGCGCCCGGGAATTCATGAAAGAGAATTTTTTGGCCGTGGCCAAAAATCTATCCGACGAAATGGAGGAAACCATCCTCGCCGTGAAGAGAGCCATGGCCTCGGGAAGAGAAGACAAACTCCAGTTCCAGATCGACAGACTCATGAAACTCCTGGAAAGCCTGAGCGCTGAAATCCAACAGCCGAGTGAGAAGGCCTGGCCGGCCGTCTCAAGATATGATCCCGTTAAAGAAAGAGGAATTGATGTTGTCCATTGACGAGCGGAGAGATCGGGCGAAAGCTCAGAACCGCTTGAAGGAAAAGGTTCCGGCGCCTCGAAAATATCGGCCGGCGGAAAAGGCATCCCCGCGGGTTAACTCCAAAACGCTTTTCCGGATTATCGACCGGCTCGACCCGGAGAGCCAGTCCGTGGTCGGCTATCTCAGGCAATACAAACACGCCACGATCGACGAACTCGTTGATCTCTGCGATGCATCCACGGATATGAATGTTCTGGCAAAAATCAAGGAGGTCATCAATCCGCTGGCCGAACGGGTGATCGGCCGCCCCCTCCTCTCTTTTGAAACCTCGAAGGTGGATCTTGAAACCGGCGAGAAATTCCTTTTCAGTTGGTGGATTGTCGACGGTGAATGGGATGGCATCAGGAGAGGATCGTTGTTCGATATGATTGACGAGCGAGATTATCTGAGAATTACGATGGAATTGTTCGGGGCCAGGGAGGAGACGATCCGTTTGAAAGTGATCCGAAACAAGCTCATTCTTTCGGCGGGTTCATCCCCAAATTATTATCAAGAAGAGATTCTTCTTCCCATCGAGACCGTATCGCAAAGCGTCAGCCGATCCTACAAGAATGGAATATTGGAGGTAAGGATAAAAAAATGAGAAGCGAAGCCGAATTCGTCATCCTGACGTGTTGCCCGATCTATTCGCGCTACGCGGAAAGACTCATCTCTTTGTACAGCGTGATCAAGGGCCCGGAGCTCAGTTTAAATAAAGTCAGTCAAGCTTACGAACTTCTGAAAATTTTGGATAAACTCACGGTCTGCCGGGGACTCGAAAATGAAAAAAAGGATTGTCCGGAATGCCGCCATTTTGCGAAGTTCGGCGGAGAGGCGGCCAGGATCATCCTTGATGCCAACAGATCGGATCCCTTGTTCATTCCGTTACTGGACGGGAAGGCGTAGCCAAGAGATTCGCGAATAAGGGACGTGTTTTTCATGAGAAGATTGATTTATATCCCCATCATCCATCTCAGCGCGGATCTGGGGGAAATCGCGGGGGAAGTGAATAAAAAGGGACAGTTCCTGGTGGGGAATGACCGATGGAGAACCCACCTGGATACCATCATGGGATTCTGGGATGCGGTGGCTCGCTATCTAGATAATCTGGAAGCGGAGAATCTCAAAATATATCAAGACGGATTGATGATCAATGGAACGATCGCTCAAAGGATTGTCGATGACGGCGTGAAGAGAAAAAGCAAGAACTATGAAATTATCTCCCGTTTGCTCGACCGGGGGGCCCGGCTCATACGCACGGAGGATTTTCCTTTGGTCAAGAAAGAATACGATCGGGTGATGGCCATTGTTCGCGCGGATAGAATCACGAAAAAAATAATGGCCGTTTTAGCTTACAGATTTCAAAAAAAAAGAATTCTGAGGAAAAGGGATTTATTTATCGCTCGGGTCATTGACAAAACCCTGAAGGAAGGGGAAACGGGGATCCTTTTTTTAGGGGCCGATCATGATATTTTGCCGAAGCTCCCCAAGGATATCAAAATAACGGAATTGAAAAAGAGGGAAAAATTGCGCGAATATCAGAGGCGGTTCTCTTCGGAGAAGAGCCGGGGCCGGGTTGCCCATTTGGCCGAATACCTGACCTCACAGATCGAGTATGCAGGTCCTCAGCCGTTCACGATGTCGCCGGAAGAAGGCTTGACATGAACCAAGGAGAGGAAACCGGCCCAAGGAAATTTTATTAAAGAGGTGAAAGCTTTGCGCCGGATTACAATGAATCCGATCTCCTCCATCTCAGCCTTTTTTTAGAGGGTGCCTGGGGCGTCAACCAAATGAAAAAAACGGAGAAGGAACGCGAAGAGAACCCGGAGCGCATCCTGAAGACACTGAAGGCCGTGATTCAGGCCATGACCGTTGCGATTGAGACAAGGGATCCCTGCACAGCGAATCACCAGAGAAGGGTATCCGACCTGGCCTTGGCCATCGCATCAGAAATGAATCTTCCGAGCAATCAGATAGAGAGTATCCGGATGGCGAGCGCGATTCATGATATCGGCAAGCTATCCGTTCCCGCAGAGCTTCTCAGCAAACCGACTAAACTGACAGAGTTAGAGTTCAGGCTTATTAAATGCCATTCTCAAATCGGGTATGAAATATTAAAAGACATTGAGTTCCCCTGGCCTATAGCGAGGATTGTCCTTGAGCATCATGAAAGAACGGATGGTTCCGGGTATCCGAACGGATTGACCGGGGAAGGCCTTTTGATTGAGTCCCGGATCCTGGCGGTGGCCGATGTGGTGGAAGCCATCGCTTCCCACCGTCCCTATCGGCCGGCCAGGGGGATTGAGGCATCGCTGGATGAGATCTCAAAGAAAAGGGATATGTTATATGATCCCGAGGTCACGGATGCCTGTTTGAGGCTTTTTCGTGAGAATAATTATGAGTTGAGCGGCTAGCCTGCATAGCCCATAAATCTTGATTTGGAGAGACAAAATTTCCGTGTTGCCTTGAAGCCGTGTGTTTATATATAATCAGCACGCGCTATGAGCGAGGGTCAAGGCTGAATCCGTGAAACATAAGAACCGGATCTTCATTTCCCTTCTGGTCTTCGTCCTGGTGTTTTTCATCGGTGTCGCCGGGTTTAAGATCATCGGCGGCCGAGAGTGGAGCCTCCTCGACAGCGTCTACATGACGGTTATCACCGCCGCCACCATCGGCTACGGCGAAGTCCACGATTTAAGCCTCAACCCTGCGGCCCGGATTTTTGGGACCTTCTATATCATCCTCTGTCTGGGGACGATCGCCTTCGCTGTCTCGTCCATCACGGCCTTCATCGTCGAGGGCGAGCTGAAAAACATTTTGGGGAGACGAAAAATGGAAAAGGACATATCCAGGCTCAGGGACCATTATGTCGTTTGCGGGAGCGACGAGACGGCCCGGACCGTCATCCAGGAGCTCGTCCAGACGCAGCGGCCTTTCCTGGTGGTCGAAGCATCCAGGGAAAAAATCGACCGCTTGTCCCAGGAATGGACCGACCTGCTCTATTACCAGGGCGACCCGGCCGAGGACAGCGTCCTGGTCAAGGCGGGGATTGAACGGGCGAAAGGCATCCTCTTGTCGCTGCCCACGGACGAAGCGAACCTCTTCGTGGCCATCACCGCGCGCAGCCTGAACCCGGGGATCCGGATCGTGGCCAAGGGCATCGAAGTCAAGTCCCACAACAAGATGATCAAAGCCGGCGCGGACGCCGTCATCTCGCCCACCTACATCGGCGGCATGCGCATGGTCTCGGAGATGGTCCGGCCGGCGGTGGTCACCTTCCTGGATATGATGCTCCGCGACAGGGAGAAAGGTCTGAGAGTGGAAGAAGTTCGCGTCGGGGAGACGTCCGCGCTCGTGGGGAAAACCATCGCCGCTTCCGGCGTCTGCGAGAAAAGGGGAGCCCTGCTCGTAGCCGTCAAGAAGTCGACGACCAAGGATTATGAATTCGACCCGCCCCGCGAGCGGCTGATCGAGAAAGACGACACCCTGATCTTTATCGTTAACCCGGAGATGCTCGGGGAGCTGGCGAAAATCGCCGGCAAGTCAAGATAGGGCCGGTCCTTGTTTCTCTTCCTGCGCCAGGGACGGGGGGTTTCGGGAAGTCGTTGACAAGAAAGGCCGACTCCACTAAACTAAGGGGGATTTTTCGGCCCGTTAGCTCAATCGGTAGAGCAGCGGACTCTTAATCCGCGGGTTGTAGGTTCGAGTCCTACACGGGTCACTTCCGTTTTTCTCTGATATAAATAGGCGGGAACAGGTTCATTTCGGACATTCCCCGGACACCCCGAATTAAGCACAATTTAACCAAATTATCGGCTTTTTAGCACTTACGATGAGAGCCAGGACGAAAGCCTGGGCACCATCTCTACTGATGAGACGGTGAGGGTGGAGGAGATGTTTTTGGAGGAGCACACGGAGGAAATTGAAAACAAATTCTTCAAACCCGTGGGTATGAGAAAACCTACTCAAAGGAATCACAGGCGCCTGTGTTTCCCGCAAAAGAATTTAGCCGGACCCTACGGCGGGGGCCCGAGTTCTTCCAGTAGATGGCTGGCTTGGTTTTGTTATTGGAAACCATGGCTTAGGAGAAATCAATCCCTGTCCGAATTTCGCTGACCTCAAGCAGGCTGTGGATTGAGTGTAATTAGCGGAAGTCGGGAACTCGTGCCCTTGAGCG
>Ga0315288_10003112_pt1 | contig 21173 bp, 32 predicted proteins | sample YL17G11_20_MG_FD_203454 | JGI IMG/M metagenome (GOLD analysis project Ga0315288, IMG submission 203454) | Sediment microbial communities from Yellowstone Lake, YNP, Wyoming, USA - YL17G11_20 | ecosystem: Environmental > Aquatic > Freshwater > Lake > Sediment | place: USA: Wyoming | collected...
TACTCAGTTAAATTATCAAGTCTTCAGAATATTATTATTTTAGGTGAAAATGGTGAACCAACAATCGGTGGTCACGGTAAATTCGACGCATTTAAAAAAGCTTTAGAGAACAAAGCTACTGCTAATCAACAAACAATTCTTCGTATTAAGTCAGTTGATTTAGCTAATAAGTATTTAACGGCTGATGCTAATAAGTATGATTTCTATGTTGATGCATATGACACTTTTGTATTATATACCAGTTTATTTGCTAATTATGATTCTTATGTAGTAGCTAAAGAAACTGAACGAATAATGAATGTTACTCAACAAATGATTCGTAGCTCTAAGCTAGATGAATTATTTGCATAAAAATAAATAGAAATATGAAGTATTCACAAGATCAAAGAGTAGCCTTTAATAATGGTGTTATTAAAGGAACAGGAAAAGTGGTTGGTGTAGCACTGAGTGAGCAACCTATTATAGGTACAACATTCATTATTGAACCAGATGAACCTATTTCAAATTCAACATACCCTTATACACATTTTGTGTGTGCTGAACTACATTTAAAAGAAGCTGACGATGTAGTAAGTAAAAAGAGCTGGTCTACAATAGAAGACCGTAAAGATAGTCCGCATCATTACGATAATAGACTTGACTAATGATAAAGGTTGGTATCACTGGTGAGATGGGCTCTGGTAAGAGTTATTGTTCTAAGTTATTTGCGGAACTTGGTGTTCCGGTATTTAATTCTGACGAAGAAGCCAGAAAGGCTCAAAATACAAATCAAGAATTAAAAGATAAAATCATTGCTGAATTTGGTAATGTTTATCTACCTGATGGTCGAATGGATTCAGTTCTTGTTCGAAAATTAGTGTTTGGTTCAGGTGATGAACAGCAAGAAAATTTAAAAAAATTAACCAGTATTGTAATACCATATGTTATATCAGCTTTCCAAAGTTTTTGTACATCTCATTCAACTGCTAAGTATGTACTCGCGGAGTCGGCTATCCTTTTTGAGTCTGGATTTAATACTTGGTTTGATAGCATTATATATGTCGTGGCTGATGATAAATTGAGAATAGCGGCAGCAATATTGCGTGATGGTATATCTGAAGAAGAGTATCATAGTCGAATGAAAAATCAAATGAGCCCAGTTGCTAAGAAAATGGGCTCAAAGTATATTATACAAAATGACTACACTAGTGGTGTAGTTAAACAGATTAAAGCATTACATAATAAGTTAAACAAATGTTAGAAAATAAACAAATATCATATAAAAAATTTTCCGTGCAATTGGATATACCGGTCTATTCTAGTAATGGTCAATGGTCTTATCAAGATGGTGATAGATGGATTACACTTAAATATATGGTAAGATATCGTATTCCAGTAACCACTACTGGTCAACCGTTGAAGCCATGTGATGATAAGAAATTTTTAAAAGATTTCTTTGAGCGCAAGTTTAAAGGTGGATATCAAGTAACAACTATAAAGGAGTCTGTTAGATTGGAAGATGGTCGATTATTTGATATTTTTGTACCTAATAAAATCAGAGTTTATAAACCAATACAAGAATTGAGAGATATCTCTCTCGATGACTTGCTTAATGACCTTGTATAGTGAAATTTTTATTTTGTATTATTCTTGTTTGGATTGGTTGTAAGTTGATTTGGTATCTACTACCAAAGAAGACGAAGATTGATGTAGCATCTAAACTTTTACGTGAGCATGATCCGAAACAATTAGAGCAACTAGAACGATGGAAAACCATAAATAGTGCAGTATTTAAGTATTATAGTGAAGAATTGCGAGTTGCGGGACCGTATCCAAAATATGCTAATGGTAGCCCATTTAATATAAACTATGCTAAGTTTTCAACTTCAGCCAAGCGATTAGCTGAATTGATGAAGTCTGAAGATGCTGTTATGGATGATAATGTACAAGAGATTGAAAGAATCTTCAATGAAATCTTAGAAGATCATATTGATGTGATTCCTGAGTTGAAATCTTTAAAAAGACACTCTACTCTAGCTGAACTTGGAATAAAATAAAACTTTAACTATTAATTAATATAAAACCAAAAAACAAATAACTATGATTATAAATTTAAAATCTAAAACAGACCTATCTGGAATTTATGTGGTGTATAACGGATCTACTAACCTTGAAAAAGCTGGGTGGTATGGATTATCACATTTGATGGAGCATCTTATGTGTAAAACATTTGATCACTTACAAGAACAATTTGACCAAGATGGTATAGATTGGAACGCATATACTTCAGATAATGAAATTGTCTTTTATTTAACTGGGCTTGATAAAAAAATTAAAAAATGGAAATATAAATTTGTTGAGTTACTTGGTAACTTTACAATTACTGAAGAGCAACTTGAAAACGAAAAGAAAATTGTACTTGAAGAGTATATGGATTCTTTTAATAGTCAGGTTGATTCACACTTTTTAAATCTTTCACGTAAGAAACTTGGACATTATTCTCCAATTGGTTTACGCAAAGATATTGAGAACACTACTTTACAAGATTGTAAGGACTTTTTTGACTTACAATATGCCAGACCAAGCAAGATTATCAATGTATCTGGTGAATCTAAATTCAAAGCGGATGTTGAGTTTGCGACAACTGTTATCCAACCTACTTACACTTTTGGTGATTATGCGGTCGACCTGGAGTTAGGTAATGAGTTTAAGGATAAATCATCAGTCATATTACTAACACCAACTATTGAAGAAGATTTTGCTCATGTGCATTTAATTAATTCTATGCTTGGTGCTGGTTTAAATTCACCACTATATCAAGAGGTTAGAGAGAAGCGTGGTCTATGTTACTACATTTCTGCATATCAATCAAGAATGTTTGATAAAGGATTGGTTAGTATCTCAACATTAACTTCAAACCAAAATGTTGAACAAGTAGTTGATGTAGTTAAGATGGTATTAGAAAATCCTGATAAGTATTTAACTAAAGAGCGTTTAAATACTATTGTTGAGAATCTTAAAGTGCGTAAAAAGAAAGCTAAGATTAACCGATATAATAATGTTAATAAATGGATTAACCCAGAAGGTTGGTCAGTTAATGATATTATTAAGGATGTTAAATTAGATGAACTTAGAGAGGTGTATGAGAAATATTACAATGTTAATGATCTATACATATCATATGATAAAAAGGAGTTTTTGAAACCATCTAATATTAGAGACATTTCACAGACACCATTAGAAAAAATTGAAAGCATAATTGGCTAATTCGCGCAGACATAGATTTACTGCTGTATGTAAGTGTGGTACGCTTCCAAAAGATGGTGATGATTTTTTATATCATTCACCGTATGGTTCTATTGTACAAGGTGTTGTTGGCAAACTTGACGGTTCTCACATTGTTTCAACTAAGAATGTCAGGTATCTTTGTAGTGATATAATAATCAATACAAGACAAAAAAAGAGAGCTGAAAAGCTGAACCTATTAATTAATGACACCAAGTGAGTTCTGGAAATTAAAACAAGAAGTTAAGAATGGTGCGTATTCATATTTAAAGGGGGAATTAGTCACTGTAGCACACCGTAAGTCAACTGGGTATCCTAAGAAGCTTACCGATGGTATCATATATAGGATTGAATCAACTGCAGGTGAGTTTGTTAATGTTTTACCAAATGATACGAAATTTGGTGGCACTTACGCAACTATAAAGGTACATAAATATTACATAATGCCTAAAGCATTATTACGAGATAAAAAAATTGAAGCACTACTAAAAGATGAAAACGATTGACGACTTTAACGGTAATTACCGATTCCTTTCTAATTTTTACCCTTGTACCGTTGAGTATGAGGGTATAACTTATCCATCCAACGAGCATTACTATGTTGCTATGAAAACAACTGATCTAAATTTGAGAAGAGAGGTTGCTAATGTGTCAACTCCTGGTCAAGTTAAAAGATTTGGGCGCGCTATGGAAATCAGACCTGATTGGGATAGTGTGAAGTTACAAGTTATGGAATATGGTCTGCGTCAGAAATTTAGTGATCCAAGCTTAGCTCAGATGCTTAAAGACACAGGTGATGCTCAACTCGTTGAGGGGAATACTTGGGGGGATACCTACTGGGGTATTTGTAAAGGTGTCGGACATAACTATCTAGGTAAATTATTGATGAAAGTCAGGGAAGATATTATGGTTTAGTCCATCCTTTATGTGATGGTCTTTTACCACTTGCTACCAAACATAATTTACTATTACTTAATCCATTTTGTTTACAAAATTCTCTCATATTAGTAAATGTAATTAGCTCCCCTAGTGGGTTAAGTAGTGTGTATGTTTTTTGTGAGCTTTCGATTGATGCTTGTATTGTATTATCAGATGGTCTTTTCCCACCAAACGCTTTCCTCCACTTTTCTTTAGTTTCTTCAGATGGTATCCAACCCTTATGTGAGTCTGATAATTTTTTACGAGTCTCTTCAGATATTCTATTGCCTTCTTTCCATTTGCGTTTATGTGTATTTGAAATTTTTAACTTTGTTTCGTCCGACATTTCAACATAACCTCCACCTCCACTTAAGTTATAACCATTTGGTGATATAGAATTTAATAGTGATATAAAATATATTTCTTTCTCATTTAATTCTTCTATTGTTTCCGCTTTATCTATTTCTTCGATTGTGAAATTTTCTTTACCATATTTTATTATGGCATTAGTTATAGCCATTGCATTTCTTTTTCTAGTGCATTGCCAATTGTGTCTCTGCCATCTTTTCTCTATTGTTCCTGTTGTTTGACCGATGTAGATTTTATTATTTACTAAATTTGTTATTTTATAGATTATCATATTGTATATATCACATCAAGTCATCTTCCCTAGTATTTCCATAAACTTTTTTGATTTTAACTAATATCATATAAATGATACTAGTTTGCGTTTCTAATAGATTAAATGGTAACTTTTTTGCTGCTTTAACCATTGGTAAAGAATATATAGCTAGAGATTTAACCAAAGCAAAGTCTTATTATATTAATCAGGATAAAAACCCTTGGGTATTTAATATGGAAGATGGTGATACATATAGTATAGTAGATGATTATGGTGTTCGCTCTGCCTACTATAGTGTTAAGTTATTCAAGCCAAAATTTGAAATAAGACAAGAAAAAATAGATAATATTATATATGAACAAAGTAGAGATACAACAGATATTAATTAGGTGGAGAATAACAATGACGTTAGATGAAATTCTAAATCATTGGGCTGAACCGCATAGATATTTCCACACTGAGAAACACTTATTGGATTTAATTAATAAAATTGATCAGCGTAGAAATTCTATATCCTTTTGGGATTATGAGAAATTAATTATTGTTGCTTTATTTCACGATATTGTTTATGATCCAAAGTCTAATATTAATGAAGAAGAGTCTGCTAAGATGTTTATGGATAATATTACTTATCCACCTAGTGCTAACAATATAAGACAAAGTGATATTGATGAGATCTATCAAGCTATTCTTGATACTAAAACTCACAAACCAACAACATTTGTTTCTAAGATATTCTGTGATTTAGATATGTCTGTTATTGAAGGTTCATATGAAGATTTACTTGAGTGGGAAAAAGGAATCTGGGGTGAATATCAAAGTTATGGCAAAGAAGCGTATAAAGCTGGTCGACTTAGTTTCTTGAAAACATTACCGGGTGAATATCCACAAAACGCTGAAAATTTAAGTAAATTGATTACTTGGGTAGAACAAAACTATTAAGATCTTAGAGTTTTAATTCTTTGAACTTGATATTTCATTATATCGATGTGTTGATTATCCTTCAGAAATTGAATAACTCTTTTTGTCATATACATTGCAAGTTTACAATCAGTTAATGCGTCATGATAATTTGTCATATCAACACCGAGTGCTGGTCCAACTTTACTCATAGACGAACTAATTAACCCATTATCTCTATCAGAAGTTCCAATCTTAGTTACTAAGTTTTTATACTCATCATTTGTTTCCGCTAGTGTTTGTAATAGTGGTAAGTAATATAATTGAAGCATCATCTTGGTATCAAATACTTCATTCTTAAATTTAACAATAGGATTTCTAACATTAATCATGCTCATATCAAATTGTGCATTTTGAATAACCAATAATGGATTGTTCCATTGTTTTACCCACTCATGAAATTCTTGTAATGTTTCAGCTTCGTCGTGATATTTAATTCCGCTCTTACCGTAATGATTAAATGAAAGCACCCACTTGATTCTTGATGTTGGATCTTTCATTTGTGTTAATGTGTCTGGTGTTAATTCAATTTTGACATCATATGAGCCTAAATCCGTAAATTCATTATGACTAAAATCATAAGTGGTGGCAATTGCAGCAATTTGTGTTAGTTGTTCGTGTTTAGGTCCACGCAAACCGGTAGTTTCAGTATCGAGCCAAATCCAATCGTTATTTGACTTTTCCTCTAACCAAGATAGAAATTGTGGTATTGTTTTAAACCACATCTTGTTTTCATTGATGAATTCATTATACTTAAGCATTACACAAAGCAATATTTTAGATATAGCTCTTTTAAGTTTTCTGGAACTACTGAATAATCCATATCGAACGTCTTAGGCATATGTGACCAAACTTCTTTTATCAGGTATGGTGCTTTGCCTGGTTTATTCCATTTACGAGTTTCTTTTAACAATGTATAAAAAAGAATATATGAATTTGCTTTTTGTGTTTCTTCAATTGGATCTAATGGTAAATTATACTCTTTAATTTTCTGAACTGTTCTGCGTTCACAATCCCATTCAACTCCAATTGCAGCTTTTACATAGGTATCAATTTCTTCTGGTGTATATTCAGTACCAGAAATCCATTCATCTAAATAATCAACAGCTTCTTTGCCATCAATATAATTACCAGTCCAATATTTAGATTTTTCTAACCATTGATCCATGTGTGATGATTCGTGGGCAAGTGTAGCTGACCAAACCTCAACAGGTCTTCCGATAGCAACTCCTAATTCTGGTTTACCATAATCAACGAAATATCCACTAACTGGTACATTACCAACTGGATATTGTACGTGATCGGTATCAGTAGTTACAAACTTAACACCGTGCTTTTCGCACTTTATTTTAGTATCTTCCAATAGTTTATCAGCTAGATCATTAGTTGTAAATGATTCATTCTTACTTTCCCATTTGTGCTTCCATTTAGTGCGTGATAGCCATTCGAATGATGTATGTTTGGTTGGATGAAGACCATAGCCCATATCTGTCGCATAATCGATACAATCTTCTATCTTTTTAAAATCTTTATCTATGATTTTGAAGTTATGTAGATAGGCTATCTCTAGCTTATATTTGTTGATAGATTCTACTATTATATTAAACCCACATGCTACACCACCACGAACTTCACTGCAATCTATTTCATTACCGTCTATTTTTGGTTCAATATCATTGAAGTCAAATTCTAGATCATTATCTTCCAGATGATGTATCATCTTCTGAAGAATATATTCCATATCTTCTTGTGTTACTTTATCCTTCTTTTTAAAAGGATTAAACCACTCGTATGTTTTGATATATTTCATTAGTTATGATGTATTTGTGTCATTTCTTTAGCTATCTTGCTGTGTAAAAAATTAGACATTCCTAAATCACCAAGTAAATCTTTAAGGCCAACTCCAATTACTTCATCTACCATTCCTTTAAATGATGAGCCTTCATAATCTTCAATGATAACTCTATCTCTAAAATATTCATCTTCTCTATATGGTCCACTAATTGGGATCATATTATCTTCAGTTGGTTCCAAGTCAGAACTTTTAAACATTATTGAGCAATCATAAATACCTGTTGATTTTTTCTCAATAGACATACCAACAAACCAATCACCATTATCAAACCAATATTTAAAAATATTATCTTCACCATTATTTGTACCACATAAATCATTATCATTAGCGGTACATTGCTCTAAAAATGGATGGAAGTGTGCTAATTTGTCGTGCAAAACTGCGAAGTCAGATTCTTTATCTAATCCACTTGGGTTAGCTACAATCGATTTATAATCAATTAAACCTTGTAATTCTTTAAGTTCAAATTTAGATTTCATATCTTCGGTGTCAAAGTGTTCAAACTTTTTAATGCCAGATAAGCCAAATGATTCTTTCTTCATTAGCTTTTTATAAATGCCCATTGTATAAGCATAGTTATCTTCCTTCTTTCTATCAGAAGCTAGATTCTTAGCTTTGTTCCATTTCTTCTCAGCAGCTTTAACCGTCATGCCTTTTTCTTTGGCCCATTTTTTAACAGTGTTTGTTGGCATAATGTTTATTATTTTGATTATATATTAATAATTCATGATGAGAATCTCATCTGCTCTACCAGTTTTCGTCCACCACTCCCATCTAAAATCGGAAGTTGGATACCACTTTTCTAAATCTTTAAAGTAGTAATAACTAAGGCAGAACTTACCATTTATTTCCTTAAGTATATTGCTTAATTCATAGTGACTATTCTCGTTGTAATTATGAAATAGATAATAGTCTTCTGTGTTTCTATATGGTGGATCAATATAGAATAGTGATTGTGTTGAATCCCATTTATGTATACAATCTTTATAATCTAAAGATTCAATGCTATGAATATCTTTCATCTTTTGAATAAACCATCGTCGTGTTATTTGTATTTTGAATGCTTCCCATCCACCTGATCTCCATTGACCATCTAGTAATTGTTGTTGTGATAGTGATCCTGATAAAACATATGCCCACATCATTGCCATTTCAAAGTTTGGTTCTTCAAAATTATCTGATATTCCTTTTTGAAACTCATAGTATAATTCAGAGCTTGATGGTATATCACTGATATAGTCAGCAAATTCTGGATCTTTAACACATAAGAATAGGTTTTGATTTAATGGATTGATATCATTGTAGACTGCTGTAATATCAGTTCTTGATAGCCCATAGTAAGTACTAAACATTCCACCAAACGGTTCGATGAATTTATTCCAAGTTTGATTACTCGGTAGGTTTCTTATTATAAATGGATTTAGTTTTACTTTATTTCCGATATATGGAAGCATTATAAAAATAGTTTCAATGTTGTTTTATTGTAGCTATATGAGTCAAATCGCTCTGCGAAATGGTCGATCCACTTTTCTACAAATTCTTCATAATCTACACCTTCTGGAATTAGACCATTTTTTACTATGACATCATATATGTGGTTCATTTCTAATCTTAGTGATTTATCACCTTCATCTTTTACAATAAATCCTTCTCCTATCATGTCTTGGATTAGCGGTGAGCTTGAATAATTGTGTCGATTAGCTAAGAATGGTATTGTGCTACTTTCTGAAAAAATGATTTCTATTTGTCTAAATGCCTTATCTTTAAAATTCTCCATTGTTCCAAATGTTGACTCGATGTATAATTTACCATATTTAGTTCTGTGGTATCCATAGTTATATCTAATCGTAGCTTCTTCTTCGCTATTATCTCCAACTCCACCAAATCCAAAGTTATACCCCTTTTTAGAAATCGACTCACACCACATTAGATAAAGATCTATCATTCCATTTTGGTTATCTATTTGCGGATAAGTTCCTATTTTTTGACATCTCTCGTGTAAATTTTCGATTGATTTTGTTACATCTTCTTTATTGAATAATTCAATTATAGAAGTAGAATCCCAGCCTTTATTTAACATGCGTTGTTTGAATAGGTTTAAGTCTGATTGTGGATCTCTATTTGATCGAGCTAGATTGGTTGCCCACAGTGAACTAGGTTTTCTACTTTTCCTTATTATATCACATATATCTAATAGATCATTAGCAAATTTTTCCAATGTTATTTCATTCTCATTAAGAGACTCTTTATAAATATTATATTTCTTGATTATCATAAATAGAATGTATATATTACTTTAATAAAACTATATGGTATATCTTTGGATGGAATTGGAGTTGGTGGTTCTCCGGTTATATCATTGGGATCTAATTCATATCCATATTTAATCATACCATGTGTCTTATTTGATAATTCAAATAAACCTGTAGTAAATTCTTCAGTAAAAGCTGACAGCGTGTATGTTAAATCTTCTGTGAATTTGGAGTTATAGAAATCTATAATTTTAAATTGTATAGTGTAATGATCATCTTCTTTCTCAATCAATTCAACTAAATCCCACTTGCTGCATATAGGAAATAAACTAGTACCTTCTTTAATTGGTTCAACCCTAAGAGATTTAATTAATTCCGGATTTTTTAATACTTGACTCATCTCATTTGCTAAGTGTGTGTTCTTAATTATATTATCATCTTCGATGAAGCCAAAAAATATAGTCTGAAATGTTATATCAAATAATGTATGGAATAATTCTTTTTGTCTACCTTTATAATTTTGCAAGTGTCTTATTCTACCATATGGTGTTCTATGATATCCATATCCAATTTTTCTTTTTAACTCTTCTTCGGCAGCCCAGAAATCTTCATCAACTATTGAAAACCCACCTAGCTGTACTTCTTTCTTGTAGTGATATAAAAATAAATCCATCACACCACTATTTGATTTATTGTACATTTCATCAACGGCTTTTTCAATTTGTTCTTTAGTCCACCCCTCGCTAATTAATATGTCATTTACATTTTTGATAAAATCTTCATATGACCTACATGTAAGAGGTTGTTCACGGTCATTAACCTCAATCTCAAATCGTCTTTGCTTCTCTAATTGTGAATAGCAACTATTTGATTCAAATATTTCTTGTAATGCTTTATATAAAGCATCACCATTGTTTGATATTGATTTTAACCTTCTATGTAGAGAATCTAAGTCACTAGATTCGATGAATAATTTCCAATTATTTAATCTCATATGCTATATATTAAATCAAATTAGAATTTTCTCTCTTTTATGTATTTGAAGAAATCAAATGTTGGTTCTAATTGTGAATCAATCATTTCTTTTGTTATATCTACTTCTTCTACATCATCCCATGTTAATCCCCTTTCGGAAAAATGCTCTGATGCATCTTTAGCAATTTTTGATCTAATTGTGATAGCTTCAATGCCAAACATACCAAAGAATCTTTGTAGGACTTTAGCACATCTTAATCCTGCTTTGTCATTATCTGCCCAGATAGTTATCTTTTTTGGATAATAATCAATAACTCTTAATAATTGAGGACCAGACCACATAGCTGATGAAACTGATATAGCTTCTTTACCTTCTTTGACTAGAGCCATCATATCAAATAAACCTTCACATATGAATAACTCATTAGATTTAACATTATCAATATTCCAAACTGGAATATCAGGACAAGCTAAGCCATATTTTAATTTACCAATGTCGGATATCTTTCTAACTGCACAATTAATTAATCTACCTTCTCTATTAAATAATGGAATTAGTATTCCTCCACCTTCAATACCATCTTCTAATATTGGATTCAATAATGGATGAACTGTGCAATTTAATACTTCTAATGCCTTTTGATCTTTGATATATGATAAACCACCTATTTTCCACTTATTGATGATATCATCTGTTATACCTCTTTTGTGTAGCCAGTCTTTTTCAAAGTCACTTATATTATTATGTGCTTCTACAATTAGTTCGGTTAAATCCCTGACATCTTGTGGGCCATATGTGATATCATCGGCATCTGGATTTAAGTATTGCTTTTCTACCTCAATGAATTTGTCTTCATTGTAAATTTGCTGTACCCATTCTATCTTACTTTCAACATCATCTAATAAATCCCAATTAGTATCGGTTGGTATAAAATTTTGAACAACACCCTCAATCGAGCGATTATTGTATAAAATAAATGCTAATTCGTCGGTTCTCCATTTCTTCATAGTATAGTTATTTTTCTAATGTATTTATTTTGATATGTCGTCTTTGTTTCGTATATTTGTAAATTAAACTAAATCCGCCTTAATATGACATTTGAAGAAATTGACACTCTAATAGAAATTGAATTTAAAAATCATTTTTCTGATGTAGAACGAAGGGACTATCGCAAGCTTGAAGCTCAAAATCCTAAGGACTTTAAAGGATATGGTGCTAAATCAGGATTAATGTTTTTAGCAGAAGCTGGCGATGGTTATGTTGATGCTAATCTATTAGAAAAAACAATAAAATTGAAGTATAGAGACGGTATGGAAGATGAACCTATCTATGCTGAATTTAAATGGCAAGATTTCACACCAGCACATCTTACAATGTTTATTGATTTAATTGATGAACATTTGAATATGATTGAAAAGTGGGAAAATAAAGTTGAAAAATTTAGAAGAAATGAGCTACCTAAAGAGTATCTTCGTATGGGTAAACTTGATGAAATAACAAAAATATAATGAGTACACCGAAATATAATTTAGGAGATATTGTGATTAATGATACTACTACCTGGGCATCTATCGTTTCACAAGATAATTACCAATATAATAAGGTCGGTTGGTATGGTGTCATTGTTGATAGAAAACTTGATGAAACAAGTGGTAGTGGTTGTTATAATAAATGGGGATATAAGATAGAAATTGAACCAGGTCAGTATTGTTGTAAAGAAGAAGTGCAGATTTCTATACCAACAACAATACCACAAGAAGAATTAAATAAATTGAGAAGTGTACTAAGAGAAGCAAAATTAGAAAAATTATTATGAAAGACGTTTGGGTACTAGGTGATATACATTGTGACTTTTCGGTTATAGCTAGCTGGATTGTTAATAATACTATTACTAATTCGATCATAATTCAAGTTGGTGACTTTGGTATTGGATTTAATAATAACCAAGCAGATTACCTTAAACAGTTAGACTTTGTTGTTGGTAGTCATGAAAATAAATTAATAGTTATTCGTGGTAACCACGATAATCCATCATGCTTCGCTGAAAATAACAATGTTAATGTTTCAATATTTGGTCGTCAGGGAGAATTAGATGCTTCTGATTTACAAGAAGCCATTCGTAATTTAAAGCATATTCAATTATTGCCAGATTATACTGTTCTTGATATCAATGATGAGAGATGGTTATTTGTTGGTGGTGCTATATCAATTGATCGTAAACATAGAGTTCTTGGTCAATCTTACTGGATGGATGAAATTTTTGTATATGATGAGCAAAGGGCCTCAGAATTTGAAGGTATCGATAGAGTTATTGCTCATACTTCACCTGACTTCTGCCCTCCTGTTAAATTCGGTTATATTGTATATGCCTTCGCAAAAGATGATAATCATCTATTAGAAGAACTAAAGTATGAACGTGAACAAGTAACTAAATTATTCGCTAAATTGAAAGAGAAGAACAATTTAAAGGGTTGGATGAACGGTCATTTCCACGATTCATCACATATGTATCATGGTAGCACTGAATTTATATGTCTTAATATTAACGAGTTTAAACAAATATTGGGTAAAGACGATGGCATTTCTTAATGAAGTATTAGTGAAAACTAAGGTTAAGTGTAGAGGTACTATGTCAACCGGTGCTCGACATGCTACTATATATAATCCCCAGAATCTCACATCACATCAAATTGATACTAGTAGTTCGATGGCTGATTTATACATAGAGGGTAAGTGGTATGATGCTGAGTTTGAAGTGTATTCAAATCCTGAGACCAACCGAATTAATGGTGGATTCAGAGATGTGTGGGTTTATGATGAAAATGGTCACAGACGTTCTCTAGCTAAAGCAGTATTTGGAGCAGTGTTTCATAATACTACTGACCTTAGAGACAGTCAGATTAATGATATTATAAATGAAGACTAAGTGTATATCCACATTAGATAGAATTGAATCGGGTAGATATAATTTCCCAGTGCCGACTTTTGAATGTGATGTGCTATATGATTATACAATAAGTGATAAAGGTGATATTATGATTTTCAACAATATTAATGTGAAAATTACTAAGAAAACATATGACCAACACTTTATAGATGTGTCAGAATTAAGAGATAAGCGAATTAACGAAATATTAAAATAATGGAAAGTGTAATTATAGGTGGTGATTTCGGTCAGCAAGCAAAGGAATCTTCAGTGATTAATAAACTAGCAGAAGCATTGGGTTCTGAGAAACTCAATGGTGGTTCAATATCTGATATTGAATTTGCTACAACTAGTCTTAGTAATTTTGACTTAGTAGTTTGGGCACCCAATATAAATAATGATATAGAGAAACTTTATCCTAAGAAATCCAATGGTTCAATTCTCATTTGTTCTAAAGTACTTAGAGAGAATAGAGACTTTGGTGATGCCGTTGCTCGAATATTTAAAATGAATGCCAATGCTGTTATTGCTATCGATAGCACAAGTAGACCGTTTACGTTTAATCTTATTGATGCGTTGGGTAATATTTGGTGCAAAACTTCTGATATCATCGAACTTTCAAATAAAATTATTGATTTATATAAGTGGACAAAAGCCTCAACTCGTATTGGTAGTAATAATGCTATATTTTCTAAGAATGAGTTGTGTGATTTGGAATTGACCGAATTGTGTGATATCGTACGAGGTGTTGCTGATAAAGTGGAGAACGAAAGAGGTGGTAGATATTTTGGTAATGTATCAACCAGATGTGCTAAGATGTTTCCTTCTTATAGAATAGCCGAAGATATAATTTTGATGTCGGGTAGAAATAGCGCGAAGGATAGGTTAACTAATGAAGATTTTGTATTTACTAAGTTATTAGATAATAACGTATTATATCATGGTGATAGAAAGCCAAGCGTCGATACACCTATTCAATTGAATATGTATAAGGATTATAAGAATATTAATTTTATTATACATGGTCACGCATACATCGATGATGCGGTTACAACTGAACATTACTTCCCTTGTGGTGACTTAAGAGAACTATCAGCAGTTAAAGAAAAGATTGATACTAATGCTAATGAGATAATATTAAACTTAAAGAATCATGGTTTTGTAATTGGTGCAAATACTATAACTGATTTAAAGCGAATTATAAATAGTAGTAATTTTAAATATAGAAAAATTGGCGAAGAAGTAGCACATGGGTAATCCTAAGAATAAGATACTTAAAGTAAATCTACAGAATCATATACTTGATTGTCGTATGATGATTGATTATATTGATTATTGTATTGTATCTGACGTATCAGAAACAAGATTAGCGTCGATTTATAGTCAACTAAAGGATTCTTTGGCTGTTTTAAGTGAAGCTGATTCTCTAGATTTAGAGGATGATCACAACTATGCTCATACTTTGTATCATATAATGACGGTGATGAAAGAGAAAACAAATTTCCCAAATTCTAAGGTATTTTGGTTAGAGTTTAATGAATACAAAAAGATGTGGCTTAGGAATAACAAGATTAATAATATAATAGAATGACAGAAGAATTTGATAGTCTAATGAAAGAGTCTAATGTTTTGATTTGTAATGATTTCAAACCAATATTAATGTCTCTTACTAATACGACAATGCAGTATTGTTCTTATCTTAGAATATCCGTCTATAAGGGCGCATATACTGAGGTTGGTTGGTATAAAGAAAAAACTAATAGAATTGATACTAGTCTGCGTAGTATATTAGGTAGATTTTGTGACTATTGTGTGGTGTGTGGTGAAGAACCAATTGAAAAGACGACACGTGATAATGCATTCTTGATTATTCTAAATGATTTAGAAAGATCGTGGTCTGATTTAAAAGACCTCTCAATAGAAATTAATCATAGACTTAAGTTAAATGTTATGGATTATGATACTTATCACACAGATACTAAAAGAAAAGAAGCACTAAATAATTTATTAAAATAATTAAATAATATGAATATAGTTTTAATCGGGAAACCCGGATCAGGTAAAGGTACAGCCGCTGACCAAATAGCAAAGGACTACGGTAACAAGAAGAAGATTGTTGCTGGTGATTTACTCAGAGCAGAAAGAGCATCTGGATCAGAATTGGGCAAAGAGATACAATCTCTCATTGATAAGGGAAATTTAGTACCTGATGAAATGATAAATAATATCATTGAACAAGAATTGGGTAAACCAATTTCACTCGGTACATTCTATCTATTAGATGGTTATCCAAGAACTATTAATCAAGCAATTGCTCTCGATGCTATGTTGAACATATCGGTTGTTATTTACTTTGATGTAGATGACTCAACAATTCTAAAGAGAATTGAAGAGAGAGGAAAAGAGTCGGGTCGTGCTGATGACCAAGACACAGAAATTACCAAACAGAGATTGGAGAATTATTATAAGGATACTGCTCCTGTTGTAGACTATTATGATCAACATTCTATTTTATATAGAGTAGATGCTTCTAAGTCAGTTGATGAGGTTTATACACAGATTAAATCTATATTGGATGAAAATAGCTAAAGGTGTAATTGATTTAGAAATAGGTCAGTGTTATTATGTCTCAGAGAATGATAAATATGCCATCGTAAAGTATTTAGATAGTGTAGATCTATATGATAGTGGTGGAGTTGATCCTGATCGTATATCTGGCCCATATGTAAGTGATATGAATGGATATCTACAATATTCACAACAAGGAAAATCTCGTGGATTATGGGTTACTGGTCGATACTACAGATTAGCAACAAATGCAGAAAGAATGATGTTAGATATTTGTAGTAAAACGACTTATGGTGGTCAATATGATGTTAGTATTAATTTGATTGATGTTAAGCAAATGATGTATGATGGTTTAATTGATAGTGTTTTAGAAGATGGGATTTAATAAAAGATATTTTTCAAAGGAAACAATAATGACTGCGCTACGAGATGGTGGAGCCAAAGAATTAAATAAGATTATTAACGTTGATGCTATGATAATGGATGCATGGGCAACTGAATTCTTTGATGACTATGGTGAAAATACTGAAAAGTATATAAAGAATAGAACCAAGATAAAAGAGGATGTTCAATTTAGTTCAGTACACAATGCTATGTTGAAACACGAAAAGTGGAATAAAATAAACTCACTAGCTTGTATATTAACTATGTTATACACCGATCCTAATTGGTTAGAGATAACAAGGGTTTTTGAAATGACTGGATATACTCCAATTGAAGATGAGAGTGGTAGATTTGAAGTTCTAAAGAAAAGAGCCATTGAGTTAGTTACTAAGCAAATTGATGCTAAAGTTCGTGGTGAAAATTTAGGAAAATTGGTTTAACCAATATATACTTTATGGATTTATCTAACAATTATTATCAAATTCTCGGTATTAATCACCAAGCTACCGAAAAAGAAATTAAATTATCTTACTACGACAAGTCTAAAACGATGCACCCAGATAAGGGTGGAAATCAAGACGAGTTTAAATTAATATCAGAAGCTTATAAGGTTTTAACATCTAAGGATCTACGACCAGAGTATGATAAGCGTTCTAAATTTGGTAAAAACTACGATGAATTATGGGACTTATTGAAATTTGAATTTTCAAATGCTAATAAGGTTTATGATAAAGATGCTTTAGATAAGTTTAAAAAGAATGAAATCCTAGATATAGTCTATAAAATAGATAGTACATTTAACGGTAATATTGAATATGAGCGTTGGATAACTTGTAAGACCTGTAATGGTACTGGTGGTGTCGATGGTAAATTTGCTATTAAGGACGCAACTGGTAAAGTTATAACTAATTTACAAACAGGTGATGAATGTGACTTCTGTGAGGGTACTGGTAAGCGAGAATGGGATGGTCAAGATTGCGCATTCTGCAATGGTAAGGGTAAATTCAGTTCAGTTTCTTGTGGTGCCTGTAAAGGAGAGAAGCGAATTCTTCACACTGAACGCTTTAAGATATCACCGAGCAAAATAACTACCGACAAATATAAAGTAGATTTCAGGGGAAATCAATCAAAAGATGGTAAAGTCGGTAACCTATGGTTGATTAAAAAGACAGAATAATTCCCATAATAAAAAATTAGGTTATATCATAATTTTTCCTTATATTTGTTATATGGACGAATTATACATTTACACGGACTGCTCATTCTATCATCAAAGTAATACAATGAAGTGGTCATCTATTATTCTCACAGACGATAACGAATTTGTTTACTCAAAATCTCACACGGCTGATGATATAAGGAAAGAATTTAATCTAGCTATTGACCACCCAGTTAATCAACACTTCGGAGAATTTCTAGCAATCTTTAACACTCTGAATGAGTTACTACCAATACATAAGACTTTAAAGAAGTCTGGTAAGCCTATTAAGCGTATTGTAATACACACGGATAGTGAGAACTCATTCCTTGGTATATACGGTATGCGTAAGTTTAACCCTAAGCAGATTGGTCTAAACAAGATTAATAGCTTTTGTAAATCTCTCAAGAATCAGTGTTCACAAGCAGGTATTGAATTAGAAATTTGCTGGGTGCCTGGTCACTCTCAGATTTATGGTAATGAGGTCGCTAACAAATGGACTAAACTTCATACTAAAAATAGAAATGAGTTCGCAGACTGCTTCAAATCAGATGATAAAAAAGTTGCATAAAAATTTGGTGGAAACTAAAAAATTCCTTATATTTGTACTATATTAATCAATTAAAAACTTAAACGCTATGAAAATGTTAAAAAATCTGTTTATCGCTCTATTCGCAGTATTAACGATTACTGCTACCGCACAAGCTCCTGTTACGCACACTATTAGTACTATTGGTGGTGCTGTTCAGAATGTCACTGTTGCCATAGGTGATGTTTTGAGATTCCAAAGTCCAGTTAATAATATTAACTTTTTAGTTCTATTTAGAAGTCTTGCTACTCCAAGTAATGTAGCTAATATAGTAGTTACTCCTTCACTTATAGTTAGCTATACCGTTGTAGCAAGTGATACTTCTTATTGGGTTAAAGATATTAACTTTCAACAAGTAAAAGGTAGAATAACTATTGCTTCCACGAATACTCTTACAGCTGGTATTAAAGATAATTCAGTCACAAGCTTTGTTAAAGTGTTCCCAAATCCAACGACTGATGTGCTTAAAGTGAATGTTCTCAATAAAGAAAATGTTAGCATCGTAACACAGACTGGTCAATCAGTTATCGAAACAAATATCGAAGCTGGGACTACTGATATTGATGTTAGTCAACTTGCGAGTGGTATATATTTTGTAAGAGTTGGTAATTACATAACACGAATTATCAAACAATAAAATAAAATAAAATTCATTTCAGCCTAAAAAAGCGACCAATTGGTCGCTTTTTTTATGGCCCTAGCATAACCAATATCTCAACTGATTCTATTACTCCTCCACCAATAGAATCACGACTTATTACAACATTGTCTATGAATGAATAGTTTTGATTGCTATAATCAATGAATGGTGCTCTCGCAGTATATGGTCTTTGTAAATCAGCGTTTATTAATGTTGTATCAACATAGTATTTAAAAAACGGTATCATATCGACCTCATAGAATTTCAAGTTATCAAATACTGCTGAGAATGATCCACCAATATACATATCCATATCTAATCTATTATAGAAGTATTCTATTTTTTTAGAATTAGGATTTGGGTTATTTCTAACTGGATTATTTGAATCGGAATACGGTGTAGCCCTACCACCTCCCATATTTGATGCTGGTTCAAAAAATAGATTCTCAAAATATCCAATATTAAAGAACCCAAAATACTCAACAGTTCGATTACCATACATATCATTTGCTCCGCCATTAAAGTTACCAAATGTAGAAACACCTGGTCCACCTGACCAAGTATAACAATCAAATTCAACCATACTATATCTATTTGGTTCTATATTTATGTTGGTATTTGATAAAATAGCTATTTTTGAAAAATTATACTTATCATTTACTCCTGTAAAATAGAATGGCTTAACACCATATGGTGTATTTGAACCATCTCCTTTATTAATGAATAATGCAGGTTCATTTGGAAAATTTGGTATACCAATCGCAACATTTTGATAGATATTAGTGCTCATAGTACCCATTGTTGTACTAAATGGTAGATTAACATCGCTGACTGTCCATCCTTGCTCATATATATTTGGCTTATTGAATTTAGAAGTATCTGCTCTTGTTAGTAGATCTGAACTATCTATGAAGTCAACAAATTTAGTATATTTTGTTCCTAGATTGTAATCTTTAAATCTAGTTTGTCCATGATCCCTTAGATTTGATACGGATTCTAATACATCATATGTAATCATACCTTGGTAATTTGCCTTGGTATATCTATTACCGGGTACACCATATTCACCAGCATCTATAACTATATTATCCAATGCTAAATTTGTAACATATTTTCTATCATAGTTAATATCCATCCAAGAATCATACTTATGTGATCCCGCTACTAATGATTCATCCTTATCTTTAAACTGCATTTTTTGAATTAAGGCAGTACTATGTGTACCACCAACACTACTTTGTGTAGCTATAAAGTGACCACCCTCAAATCTACCATCGATCCAGTGTGTTTTGTCCATAGAGGTTATGAATGGGAATCCAGTAAATAAACCAGAATTCCATATGCCAGTAAATTTACCATTTAAAAAGGCACCAGATAACCATATATTCTTACTAACTAATATTTTATGTAGATCGGAATCTTTAACAATTCTTCTAATTGGGAAATTGATAACCACTTCAACTGTAAATGAATTGGTTGTTACTGATGTAACGGTATAATATCCTTTTACCAATCTACGCTTATCATTTATATCATATGTTACAACATTACCAATTGATACTTTATCACCTGCTATTAGACCACTGAACGTGCCAGTCATGGCTACAGTAAATTGCCAGTTATTTCTTGATAATTGTACGAATTGACTAATGCTATTAAACTCAACATATTTTGAATATCCAAATGATGTTGATTTAGTGTCAGCTCTCCAACCATTATTCCATACTCCATTTTCCCAAATACCACTTAGAAATCTAGAATTTCCAACTTTGGAATAAATCATCTCCGGTGGAAACCCACCAAAATTGTGAGAGTGTGTCCACGATGTAAAATCAGAATATATAGTACCTGATACAACAGGGAAAGGTGTAAATGCATTCGCAGTTGCTGTTAATAAGTAATAGTTTGTACCTGATGATATGCCATATGGTATCATACCAACACCAACCAATGCATTATTATACATTGGGTGATATGATGTACTAGTATAGTCAAATGCATTCCATAGATGCCAACTTCCC
>Ga0315288_10003113_pt1 | contig 21172 bp, 14 predicted proteins | sample YL17G11_20_MG_FD_203454 | JGI IMG/M metagenome (GOLD analysis project Ga0315288, IMG submission 203454) | Sediment microbial communities from Yellowstone Lake, YNP, Wyoming, USA - YL17G11_20 | ecosystem: Environmental > Aquatic > Freshwater > Lake > Sediment | place: USA: Wyoming | collected...
ATAGTGCTCGCCCTGCTGCTGATCCTGTCCCACCGCTCGGCGACCACCAACGTGGAAAGCCTCAAAGAGGGGGTCAGGCGTTGAACCGCCAGATCAAGGTCCTGCTGATAGTCTTCACCGCGTGTTTCGTGGCCGTGGCGGTGAACCTCACCTGGATACAGATATTCGGCTCCGAGCGCATCCAGGACAACGCGTACAACAAGCGCAGGATGGTCGAGGATTACGCGATCCAGCGAGGGGACATAATATCGTCAGACGGCCCCGTCGTGGCAAAGAGCGTGGATACCGGGACAGAGTACCGTTACCAGCGGGAGTATCCCCTCGGAGGGCTTTTCGCCGACGTGACCGGGTACGATTCCTGGCGGTACGGGCGCAGCAGCCTCGAGAAGACTTACAACAGGGAGCTCCTGGGTGAGGGGTCGCGGCAGACCTTCAGGAGCCTCGCGAACAAGCTCCTGGAGGCGAACAAGAGGGGCAATTCCCTGGTGCTGACCGTCGATTCGCGCCTGCAGGGGGCCGCCACAGAGGCACTGGGCGGGCGGAAGGGGGCGGTGGTCGCCCTTGACCCGAAGACCGGGGCGGTGCTTTCCATGGTGACCAGCCCGACCTATGACCCCAATGTAACTATCCCCGCGAAGGGCAGGGATACCGAGAAGGCCTGGGCGGAGCTCAACGCCGATCCGGCAAAGCCCCTGATCGACCGCTGCACCAGCGGCCTTTACCCGCCGGGGTCTTCGTTCAAGGTCGTGACGGCTTCAGCCGCGCTGGACCTCGGGGTCGTCAACCCGGATTCGCCATTCGACTGCGGTGGAAAACTACCGGTCCAGGGGTATTCCATCTACGATTTCGGTCGCAAGGACCACGGCCGGCTGACATTCGAGAAGGCGCTGGTCGTCTCCTGTAACATAACGTTCGCCCAGGTAGGCCTGAGGCTGGGGGCCAGTGAGCTCGTCCGCTACGCGGAGCTCTACGGCTTCAACAGGCTGATCCCGTTCGACGTCCCGATGGCAAAAAGCAAGATACAGGACGCGAAATCCATGGACCTGGTCGCGCTTGCCTCCAGCGCTTTCGGGCAGGGCGAGGACCTGGCCACGCCACTGCAGATGGCCCTGGTGGCGGCCGGAGTGGCGAACGGCGGGACGGTGATGAGGCCGCGGCTGGTGAACAACATACAGGATTACAACGGCAGGGTGATCGACCAGTTCAGCCCAGTGCCCTACGAGGATGTGATCGACAGGGAGACGGCGCGCACGCTTACCAGGATGATGGTGAAGGTCGTGGAAGACGGGACCGGTACCGCAGCGCAGATCGATGGCGTGGAGGTGGCCGGAAAGACTGGGACCGCCGAGGTCGAGGGCCAGGAACCGCAGGCCTGGTTCATATGCTTCGCGCCGGCGTACGACCCCCGGGTGGCGGTTGCCGTCCTGGTCGAGAACGGAGGCGAGGGAGGCAGGACGGCGGCCCCTATCGCTCGCGAAGTCTTGGAGAAAGCGCTATCGCTGACAGAGTGACGGCACTTCTGACCCCTTCGCCCCACGCGGGTATAATCATTGTTGGCGCATCTGATCGTGCCACGGGGACATGAAAAAAGGGAGCTGATCATGAGGTTCATTCTGAAGCAGATCAAGAGGCTGGCGATCACCGGGCTGATACTGGTGGGAGTACTCCTGGCAGCAATCCCTGTGACTTACGCTTACATGCTCGCGCGTTTTCGGGCTATGAAACAGAAAGGAACACCGACCGGCCCATCGAACGAGCTTGCAATGGTAGAAAAGCGAGATATGAATGACGTGTTCTCCCGCCTGCAGGAGATCCCGTTTAAGCCGCTCAGGCCCCTGGCGCTGGGGCTGGGCAAAGCCGCTCTGAACAACTCGTTTCTGCTTTTCCAGAACACAATGCGCGCGACCGGTGGTCGCATATACCCGTATCCGACGGATTTCGAGAAGGTCGTCATCGAGAGCTTCGACGGCACGCCGCTGAGCGTGGTGGTCGGCATGCACGATGACGACAGGCCCAGACCGGGATTGGTACTGTCCCACGGCTTCATGGGGTCAAAGGGCGACCATTACATAGTAGACTCGGCGCTTACCGCTTTCGCCGCATGGGGGTTCAACGTGCTGGCGGTTGACCTGCGTAACTTCGGTGAGAGCCAGAGGCTTTCCCACAGCCCGACTACCGCCGGCTGGAAGGAGGGCGAGGACCTGCTTGCCGCTGCGAAGTACCTGGGCGAGAAGCCCGGGGTCACTTCTGTCGGCATGGCGGGTTTCTCCATGGGAGCGGGTTCCGTGATGAGGGCGGCGTACATGAACCGTGAATACCCTTACCTGACCGGCGGAGCCATAGCCTGGAACGGTTATGCGGACGCGCGCCGTATGGTTGAATACATTAGCACAAAGCCGGAGCCGCGCGACCCGTTCTTCCCGGTTTATCTCGGCTTCCGCCTGATGCACAGGCTGCGCCTTGAAGACATGAAGAGGTACATCGAGGATACTGAGATACTGGAGTTCTTTGACAGGCCGCTGGAGGAAGCCAACTTCATGGAGTACATCGAGAGGGTAGCAGCGCCGCACTGCGGCGTCTCGGCGGAAGAGTGTTACGCGAACTCCAGCCCTGAGGAGTTCCTTGCCGATGTGGAGGTGCCGCTTCTCGTCGTGCACGCTGCCGACGATCCGGTGTGCCCGCCCTCGGAGATGGATTCGTTGATGGAGATAGCGGAGGACAACCCGAATGTAAATGTGTGGATGCTGCCCACCGGGAGCCACTGCCTGTTCCGGTACTATGATAAGAACTGGTACGAGAGCGTGATGAGGGACTTCTTCTCCTACTGGGCGAGCTGGGATTAAGCCGGGCCACTTCACGGGGAGCGCCAGCGTGTTCGCAGTCGCGAAGCCGTCAATGAAATCGGCCAGGTGTGCGCAGAGGTTTCTTGCGCTCCTGCTGGTGCTCGCTTTTTTCCCCTTCGCGGGGTGCGGCCGGGCCGGCACCGGTGCCTACGTAGTCAGGGTGGGAGCCGGAGACGTCGGGTCGGTGGCGGTAACCGTGAAAAGAGAAGGCGGCGGGATCGTCTACACCGAGACCGAGAATCGCCCGTACCTCGAGCACGAGACCACCATCTTCCGCCGGCTTGACGTTTCATCTGGCTACAGACTTAGTACCCCGTCCCATAAATACGCTTGCATTCGATCACCGCTGCATCCGCTCCTGCCGCGTTCCGCTTCCTCGGAGTACTCAACGAGTACGCCTCGGTCGCGCGCCTTGCAGGAACGGCGCATCGACGCTCTCGGTACGACACCGTATCTACGGGACGGAGTACTTTGGGAGTACTACGCCGGCACGAGGGTGCCCGGCGCGTGGTACCGCACCCGGGTGAAGGTGACGGGGGGTAGCCTGAGCTTCTTTCAGGACGGCCTGCAGACTTTTGACTACTTCCCCTCGCTCGGCTTCCCCGGGGGGCTGCTTCCGCTCGAGCCCGACTCCGCGTGCCTGATGCAGGCCCAGCTCGACACGCTTATAGCCTCCGGAAAGCGCCTGGCCCGGACGGCCGTGGTCGTCCCTTCAAGGGGAAACGCCTATCGCGACACGGTGCTCGAGCGCGTGAGCGACAACCGTGTGAAAGTCAGTGTCGGGGGTATCGGCGAATTCCGCCTCAGGTTTGACAAAAACACCGGCCGGCTTCTCGAGCTGAAACCCGCCGGAAAGGAGACTGCCGGTGAGCCTTTGCTCGTGGAGGGCAGCGCGGATATCGGCCCTTCGGAACCGTTCCAGCCTGACGGCCGGGGTTACGATGTCGAAGAGGTACGCGTACCGGCCCGGGGCAGGCGCGAGCTGTCCGGCTCCCTGTATGTTCCCGGCGGGAAACCTCCGTATCGGGCCGTCGTTCTGGCCGGTGACGTGGGGCCGCAGGACCGTACCGGCGTCGGGCTGTTTTCGCAGGTCGCGGACCGGCTCGCGAGATCGGGCATGGCGGTTCTGACCTGTGACAAGAGGGGAGTCCCCGGCAGCGAAGGCGCTTTCCGGACGTACACCCTTGACTCGGCGGTTCAGGACCTGAACTCCGAGATCGATTTCCTCCTAGTGCGCGGGAACATGGATGTCGACAGGCTTGGCGTTGTCGGCATCGGCGAGGGAGGGGTGATAGCGTCGAAAGCGGCGGTCGATAACCCCTACATCACCGCCGGTGTCTTCATGGCGACCCCGGCCGTACGATTGTTCCCCGATCTTGCGCGTCTTCAGGTCGAGGAGGCGGGAAGGAGCGGAGAGTTGACGCCGGGTGAGGTCGGGTTCTCGCTGGGGTGGATAGACACTCTCGTCGGGGCCATGGGAAGTACCGTTGAGGATAGCGTAAAAGCAGGGGGTCAGGAGGTATTCCTGGGCTGGATGCGCTCTCACATGAAGAACGACCCTGCCGCCAACCTCGCCGCGCTCACGATCCCGGTACTGGTGGTCCAGGGCGGAGCCGACCCCGACGTGCCGCAGGACCAGGCCGGGCAGCTGATGCGCATCCTGGAGGCGCGCGGCCGCGGAGGCCAGTGGCTGGCGTTCTTCGAGAAACTGGGGCACGGTTTCGGGCCACTGGTCGGGGAAGCGGAGGCCAGGCCGGACCGCTCGCACCCGAGGGTAGAACAAGAGGTGCTGTACACGGTCGCGCGATGGCTCAAGGAGGAACTGGATGTACGCTGAATCGGACCTTCCAACCTCTTTTGAGATAACCCCAGAGGTCGAACAGTTGAGGCTCATAGTAAGAAAGCTGGTCAGGGAAGAGATTGTCCTGTTCGAACGAGAGATCGAGGAGACAGACGCGATCCCGGCCGAGGTCGCCGCGATAACCAGGCGGTCCGGCCTGCACGGCCTGCAGATCCCACGGGAGTACGGCGGTATGGGGCTCGGGATGCTGGACGGCTGCATTATCACGGAAGAGATCACATGGTTGTCCCAGAGCCTTCTTCGTTTCACAGGAGGCGACGGGATGGGCATCGGCCTCTTCGGGAGCGAGGCTTTAAAGGAGAAATACTTGAGGGGGATCGCGGCCGGGGACCTGCTGACGGCGTTCGCGCTCACCGAACCCGAGGCGGGCTCCGACGCCGCTTCGATCCGCAGTACGGCTGTTCGCGACGGGGACCGTTACATACTCAACGGCGAGAAGGTGATGGTAACCGGGGGGGACACCGCGCACCTGATACTCACGTTCGCCGTAACGGACGTGGCGGCCGGGGCCGGCGGGATCACGGCGTTCATCATAGAGACCGGGATGCCCGGGTTCGAGGTTGTAAGGATCGAGCCCAAGATGGGCCTGCGCGGGATCCACACCGCGCACATCGCCTTCCACGACATGCCCGTCCCGGCGGAGAACGTGATGGGAGAAGAAAACAGCGGCTTCGTCATAGCCATGAAGAGCCTGGACCTGGGCCGCATCCGGTTCAACGGCGCCGCTTCGATCGGGAACGCCCAGCGCCTTCTCGAGATGTCACTTCACCACGCTAGGCAGAGGAAGCAGTTCGGCCGCCAGATCGGGAAGTTCGAGGCCGTTGGCTTCATGCTGGCGCGCATGGCGGTCGAGATACACGCCGCCCGGTTGATGGTCTACGACGCGGCGGTCAAGGTAGACCGCATGCGGCCCGTCACGCTCGAGTCCGCGATGGTGAAGCTCTTCGCCACCGAGGTCGCTGACCGGGCCGCGGACATGGCCGTGCAGGTGCACGGGGGGCAGGGGTACATGAAGGACCTCGAGGTAGAGAGGTTCTACCGTGACGCACGGCTGGGCCGTATCTGGGACGGGACCTCCGAGATACAACAACTGATAATCTCCAGGATACTGCTGGGTTAGAGGGAGACGGCGGACGACCGGGAGGAGCCATGGGACTGAGGGAAGACCTTCTGAAGCTGGCGGTGGAGATAGGCCCGCGCGGCGCCTGCACAAAGGGTGAGGAACACGCCGCGGACTACATAAAGCGGCGGTTCGAGGAGCGGGGCCTGAAGACAACGGTGCAGGAGTTCCGCACCGTCACCACCTACTCGTACCAATACATCCTCTACCTGCTCGTGGCTATCGCCTGCGCCTGCCTAGCCTACTGGTTCCCGTATTACGCCGCGCCTGTGGCGGTGCTGAACGCCGTGATTTTCGCGCTGGACCTGGAGACCTTCCCCTTAGTGCCGCGGCTCCTTCCGCGCCGACCGAGCCGGAACGTCATCGGCGAGATACCGTCGATGAGCGGAAAGGTATCGTTCGTGGTGGTTGCGCACTACGACAGCGCGCGCGCCGCGCTTTCGTTCCATCCGAAGATGGTCAGGAACTTCCGGACCTCGTTCTCGATGATGATCGGCGGGATCTTCGTGGTGGCGGCGCTGGCGGTCGCGAACCTCGTGTTGAGGCTGGCGGCGGGGCATGCCAGCTTCCTCGTCTGGATCGCCGCGCTGGCGGTGTCCGCTTACCTGCTGGTCCCGCTGTTGTTCCTGGTGCATCGTGAGACCAGGATGGAGTACACCCCGGGGGCGAACGACAACGCCTCCGGCGCGGTGACCATGCTTGCCCTGATGGACAAGATGAGCGAGCCCGAGTCCAGGCAGCCGGGGGTCCTTTTTGTCGCTACCGGGGCCGAGGAGGTCGGCACCGTCGGGATGGTCGAATTCCTGAAGAAGTACGGCAGGAGTGTGGCGGACGCGCTCATCGTGAACCTGGACAACCTCGGGACAGGCCACCTCTGCTACATCGACTGCGAGGGGATGCTGCTGCCGCACCGGTCGAGCCCGGAGCTCTTGTGGCTGGCGGGCAACGTGGTGGAGAAGAGGGGTTGCCCGGTCTGGAGGTCGGGATACCGCCTGCTTTCGACGGACGCCACCCCGGCGCTGGCCCGCGGGTATTCGGCCATGAGCGTGATGGCTTTCGACGATGACGGCCTGCTCCCCAACTGGCACTGGGAGACCGACACGGTAGACAGCATCCAGATGGATAACCTGGAGGCGGCCCGGGGTTTCCTCTGGAACCTGGCCAGGAAGCTGGACCTCACCTGAGAGAAGCTGCGCCGCACCGGATTGCACGCGTCGAGGTGGTGCTAAAAAGGAAAAGCCCGGAAATCCCGGGCCTTCCATCTATGCTGACGGGCAGTTTAGAGTCTTGCCCGGGACAATCATTTACATCCTTCGCTGCAATGAGCAACACGCGGAACCATGTACCTTTTCAAGATGACCCCTCCTTCCGTATGTCGCAGAATATTCTTTTTGATTGTTACATCTTACATAGACAGTGTCATTGTCAAATGTCAACCTTATGATTCCCCGTCCGAACCGATTTTTCTGTGTGCACTCAGAGTCTGGTGCGGCGGAGGCGGAGGGAGTTGGTGACTACCGAGATAGAAGAGAAGGCCATCGCCGCGGCGGCGTATATGGGGTTCAAAAGGATTCCCCAGATCGGGTAGAGGACACCTGCCGCGATCGGGATACCGAGCGTGTTATAGAAGAACGCCCAGAACAGGTTCTGCCTGATGGTGGAGAACGTTTTGCGGGAGAGGTTGATCGCGTCCACCACGGCCCCGAGGTCGTCACGTATCAGGGTTATGTCGGAAGCCTCGATCGCGATGTCCGTCCCGGCCCCCAGCGCGATACCGATGTCGGCCTGCGCGAGAGCGGGGGCGTCGTTTATGCCGTCGCCGACCATCGCGACTTTCTTACCCTCTTCCTGGAGCCGCCGCACCGTATTCGCCTTGTCCTGGGGAAGCACCTCGGCCAGCACGTTGTCGATTCCCGCCTGTGCCGCGATTGCTTCAGCCGTGCGCTCGTTGTCACCGGTTATCATGTATACATCCATGCCCATGCCGCGCAGCCTCTCGACCGCCTCCCGGGCGTTTTCCTTGATGGTGTCGGCCAGGCCTATGATCCCCGCCGGACGGCCGTCCACCGCCAGCACCATGCCGGTCTTTCCCTGGCCGGAGAGCTGCCCTACGCGGCTTGAGAACTCGCCGGCTGCAAAACCTTCCTCCTCAAGGAACCCCGGTTTTCCAAGCACGATCTCGCGGCCTCCCACGGTAGCACGGATACCCTTTCCCGGCACGGCTTCGAAAAGGGTCGGGCGCACGGGCTTTATGCCCCTTGCCTCCGCCTCGGCCTTGACCGCCAGTCCGAGCGGGTGCTCGGAGTCAAGCTCCGCGGAGGCCGCCAGCTCGAGCACTTCTTCCTTCCGCCGCCCGTCCAGCGAGATGACGTCGGTGACCGACGGCTTTCCGACGGTAAGGGTCCCCGTCTTGTCAAAAACGACCGCGTTCACGGTCCTCACCCGTTCAAGGATCTCGCCGCCGCGGATGAGGATACCCAGCTCGGCTCCACGCCCCGTGCCGACCATTATCGCGGTCGGCGTCGCGAGCCCCAGCGCGCACGGGCACGCGATCACGAGGACGGCGACGAAGTTCAAAAGCGCGTAGGTTAACGCAGGGGCCGGCCCGGCCAGCAGCCAGACCACGAACGTCACCACCGCGATCGAGATAACGATCGGAACGAACACGCCGGCGACCCTGTCGGCCATACGCTGGATCGGAGCCTTCTTCCCCTGGGCCTCCTCGACGAGCCTCACTATCTGCGAGAGCACGGTGTCTTTGCCGACCTTCTCGGCATGTAAGCGGAACGACCCCGTCAGGTTGATGGTCGACCCGACGACCTGGTCCCCTGCCGCCTTGTCCACCGGCAGGCTTTCACCGGACAGCATCGACTCGTCGACCGCGGATGAACCCTCGAGGATCTCTCCGTCAACGGGGATGGTCTCGCCAGGTCGCACCGAGAGAAGGTCTCCCACCTCGACCTCCTCCAGCGGGATGTCCACCTCGTCGCCTTCCCTGATCACGTGCGCGACGCGGGCCCGCAGACCCAGCAGCTTCTGGATCGCGCTGGAGGTCCTTCCCTTGGCGCGCGCCTCCAGTAGCCTGCCCAGCAGTATCAGCGTTATTATCATCGCGGCTGAGTCGAAATAGACCGCGGGGGTCTCTCCCAGGCCCTTGAACGCGCTCGCCGGCGCGATCGTCACAACCGCGCTGTAGATGAAAGCCGACAGCGTGCCGACCGCTACCAGGGTGTTCATGTCGGCGCTCCTGTGCTTCAGGGCCGCCCAGGCTCCCCGAAGGAACGGCGTGCCTGCCCAGAACATGACCGGGATGGTCAGGATCATGATGACGTAGAACCTCGTCTTCATGTCCAGGGACTTGATACCGGGCAGATGTTCGCCCATGCTCAGTACCATGATTATGACCGCGAGCACCGCGCTTCCGGTAAACTTTGCCATCAGGTCGCTTACGTAATCGCGCTGGGCCTTCGCCTGCACCTCGCGGATGTCTGCCCCTTCAGCCGCCTCGAGCACACGGTAGTCGCCCGCTGACGCGACGGCCTTCTTGAAGTCAGCCAGCCCCGTCCGTGACGGGTCGAAGGTGACCTGGGCGGTCTCCGACGCGAAGTTGACGTTCGCCTCGACGATGCCGGCGACGCCTCTCAGCGCGGCCTCCACCCTCTTGACGCACGTCGCGCACGTCATGCCCTCGACGGGGAATATCACCTGTGAGAGGTGCGGCTCGTATCCAAGCGACCTTATCTCATCGAGTATGCGGGAGGGGGCAATACGATCCGGGAAAAATGACAGCTCTACCTTGTCGGTGGCGAAGTTCGCCGCGACCTCATCGACCCCTTCCAGCCGGGAGAGCCCCTTTTCGACTTTCTCGACGCAGGACGCGCAGGTCATCCCGGTGACCGGTATCGTAAGGCGGGCAGGGGCAGGACCTTTCCCGGCGCCCACTCCGGCACCCGCCGCCTGTGCGTCATCAGGCACGCCTTCATGGGTGAGGCCGCACTCCCCGTCAGCGGCCGGAGCCGGCTTTTCACCGAGGTACTTTTCAGGGTCCGCCACGAAGCGGTCCCGGCAGGAAGCTGCGCAGAAATAATACGTCTTTCCGTCGTGTTCAGCGGTAGCGGCCGCGTCGGCCGGATCGACCGTCATGCCGCACACCGGGTCTATCGCCTGCCGTTCTTCGGTCGAGTCGTCGCCAGAAAGCACTTCCGCTCCTTATCGGTTCCTTATCGGATAACGCACCCATAATAAATCTTTCCGGCCGGGAACGGAATTGATGATTATCATGTCAGGGCATCCCCGGGTGCGATACCCTGTGGCAAACGCGTTTCCCGCGTGACTGAATGTCAAGAGGTGACGGGTCAGGACCGATACAGGAAGGGAGGGCCATATGGCCACGGACCCCGTATGCGGTATAGAGGTGGATTTGGAAAAAGCGCCCGCAAGCGCGATCTACCAGGGCACCGAGTTCTTTTTCTGCGCCGAGGGGTGCAGGGACAGGTTCAAGATCGATCCCGAGAAGTATGTAGAAGCGGCGAAAGGCGCGGAGGATCAGAAAGAAAGCCTTTTCAAACGACTTTTCGGGGGCTGAGTGCCGAGGGACACCACCAGGTCCGGTGGAAGCTGAAGAGCCGGAGGAGCCAGTGAGAAAGAGCGGTTACCTCATATTCATAATCGCGGGACTCCTTCTTGTGGCGCTGGTCGCGTACCCTGGGTGCGGGCGCGAAGCGCAGACGGTAGAAACGCCAGGACGAATCCTGGAACAGACCGTCCCTCAATCCCTGCCCGCGGCACCGGAGCAGACGAAGCCCGCCGCGGAACCCGGGACGGAGAATGTCGAACCTTACGACGTTCCTCCTGACCCGGAGGTCCAGGATACCGGGCCGCAAGAGGATCCGTACGAACCGGAAACGCAGCCACAGCCGGGAGAACCGACCACCGCACCGATACCGTGCCCCACGTGAATACCCTGATGAAGCCCGGTCGGGCACTCGCTTGAACAGGCCATCTGTGCTGGACCCTCAAGGCCCCGGATCCTGCCCGCTTCGGCCTCGCCGGGTGTAATATTTTTTACGATTAGTCCCTTTGCTCAGTATGCCCGCCATAATGCAACGCCGGGGTCTGGCTCCCTGTTGCGTTCGACTCATTAGATCCCCTTCCAGCTACGATGCAACCAGGTGCCTGACCCCAGAGTTGCGTTGACCTGTGACTACCTGAGCAAAGGGACTGATCGTTTATTTTTTTGCTCACATTGACGTGGGTCAATGTCTTACCTACCGAAACGGTGTAATAATCGTTTCAGCGTTGGCAGGATGAAGGAGATAAACGTGGAGAAACGCGGCATTTACATTCTAATAATTTTTATGACGATAGCGTCACTCAACGTTGGCTGGGTGCTGGGACACCGTTTTGCCAGCACCAGCGGGGACCGTATAGCCACTACCGAGACGGAGCCAAAGGTGGTGCCATTGAAGAAAGCGGCCGCGTCGTCAGCCCCAGGTCAGACAACTCCGGCAGCGACGACACAGCCGCCCGCTGCAGCTCCGGCTCCTCAAGCCAGCCCGACAACCAGGTCCAGCGCCGCGAATAATACCGCTGCGCCCGCGCCAGCCCCGGACAATGCCCCGCCGCCTGCCGCGACACCGGCCCCGGCGCCCGCACCTGCCACGGTGACACCCGCGCCAGCGCCGACACCGGTGCCTGCTCCGGCTCCAACACCTGCGCCCGCACCCGCACCGAAACCGACACCAGCGCCAGCGCCGCCACCGGACACAAACACCGGGCCGACTCCAAAGTAGCTTAAGGGGACCCTGAAATGACAAGAAACAGAACAATATTGGTGCTTCTGGCCACAATAACACTGGTCTCGTTCGACGTCGCATGGCTGTTCCAGCACTCATCAGAACAGGCCCAGGGGCCCGTCAGGAGAGAATCCGCCGATCAGGTTGCCAGGCAATCCACTGAGCCGGTTGCCACGGCGCCCGCTCCGGCTACTCAGCCGAATCCGGCCGCAACTCCGGCTACACCCGCGCCGAGGGCACCAGCGAGCGCGAGAACGAGAAGCCAGACTCCTGGCAGCCAGACTCCTGCACCTGCCGTGGCAGTTGCGCCTGCCCCGGCTCCTGAGGTTGTAGTAACACCACCACCGGATACGGCACCAGCGCCACCACCGGCCACGGTGACACCTGAACCCGCTCAGGCGCCTGAGGTTAAACCGGCCCCCACCCCGGACACGAATACGGGTCCCACCCCAAAGCCCCCAAAGGAAGAAAAAGAAGAAGACGAACACGAAGCCGGCGATGATTGACGGGGGAGCCTATCTGATTCCGGTCAGGACCGCGCGGGGTAGCCAGCAGTTCCTGATTATATAGTCATATCTCATCGTACGTATTCTATTATTACCGCATGAAGCTGTCCGATTGGGCCAGGGAACAGGGAGTCTCCTACCAGACGGCGTGGCGGTGGTACAAGGCCGGCAAGCTGCCCGTGCGATACGAACAGATGCCATCTGGGACAATTATCGTTCATCCCGAAGCGCCCGCCGCACAAACCAGAGTTACCATCTACGCTCGAGTGTCCTCGGCGGACCAGAAGGAAGACCTTGTCCGCCAGGCTTCCCGCCTCAAGGAGTACGCCTCGGCGAACGGTTGGCCCGTCGTCTCGGTCGTGGAGGAAGTCGGCTCCGGCCTCAACGGGCGGCGCAAGAAGCTCCTCAAGCTCCTTCAGGACGCATCGGTAGGAATGATCCTGGTGGAGCACCGCGACAGGCTTGCCCGTTTCGGCGTGGAGTATATAGAGGCCGCTCTCGTGTCACAGGGCAGGAGTATCATCGTTGCTGACGAGACCGAGGAGATGGCCGATATATGGCAGGACTTCATCGATGTGGTGACCTCCATGTGCGCGAGGATATATGGTAAGCGAGGAGCGAGAAACAGGGCAAAAAAAGCTGTGTCGGCGGTGAAGGCCATTGATGGTTAAGCGTGCCTACAAGACGGAGCTCAGGCCCAACAAGGCTCAACAAGCCCTCCTGGTCAGGCACTGTGGCGCATCCCGCTTCACCTACAACTGGGGTCTGGCCAGAAAGGTAGAGTCCTACCAGCTCACCGGCAAGTCCCCAACGGCCATAGACCTTCACCGGGAGCTCAACGCTCTGGAAGAAAACGGAGTACCCCTGGCTCTACGAGGTCTCCAAGTGCGCTCCCCAGGAGGCGTTGCGCGACCTGGACCGGGCCTTCTCCAACTTCTTCCGGCGATGCGCGCTCAGAGCAAAGGGAAAGCTCAAAGGCAAGGTGGGCTTTCCGCGCTTCAAGAGCAGGAGGCGGGGCCTCGGCTCCTTCAGGCTTAACGGCTCCATCCAGGCGGAGGAACGTCGCGTGAAGCTCCCCCGCCTGGGCTGGATAAGGCTCAAGGAGGAAGGATATCTCCCTCCAGAGAGCGATTCCATACACATCCTCCACGCGACAGTCTCCGAGAGGGCGGGCCGCTGGTTCGTCTCACTCCAGGTGGAGGAGGAAAGAGGGAAACCCGTGCCCGCATCAGGTCCTCCCGCGGGAATTGACCTCGGGGTGAAGACGCTCGCGATATGCTCCAACAACGCCTACTCCCACGACCACCACGAGAACCCCAGGGCGCTCTACAGGGCGGCAAGGAAGCTGCGCGGCCTCCAGAAGAAGCTGGCCCGACAACAGAAAGGCTCAAACCGGAGGGAGGTGACAAGAAAGAGGATAGCTAGAGCGCACATGCGCGTCTCATGCATCAGGTCTGATGCCATCCACAAGGCGACCTCATCAATCGTGGCGAAAGCCAAGCCACCCGAGTTGAGGCCGTGCGTAATCGGCGTCGAGGACCTGAACGTTTCGGGGATGATGAAGAACCACTGCCTGGCAAGAGCCGTGGCAGACGCCTCGATGAGGGAGTTCAGGCGCCAGATTACCTACAAGTGCGCCTGGTACGGCATAGAGCTGGTCGTGGTCCCCCGCTTCGAGGCCACCTCCAAGCCCTGCTCGAGGTGCGGGTGGCTCAAGGAGGACCTCACGCTGTCGGACCGCACATTCCGCTGCGAGGCCTGCGGGCACGTGGCGGACAGGGACGACAACGCGGCAGATAACATACTGGCGCTCGCCGTGAGTTCCACGGAGAGGATAAACGGACGTGGAGGCGATGTAAGACCTCTCGATTCTGAGAGGCGAACGCCTGAGAAGCGTCATCTGAAACTTGTCGGGTGAGATGTCTGACTATGTTTCAGGGAACGGAACGACAGGTTCTCGATAAACAGCTTCTCGAACAGAGGGTCGCCGGAGAGCTCCACCGGCTCCGACCTCGCGGCGAGCCGCAGGGCCCGGTCCCATTGTTTCTCCGAGACGAGCATCATCTCCGCCCCCAGCAGGGCCGCGTTTCCGGCGAACTCTATTCGGCCTTCCAGCCCCGCGGGTAGCAGGCCTACCGCGACGGCGCTGGCCGGCTTCACGAAGCTCCCGAAGACGCCTGCCAGGTTGACTATCTCGACTCCCGCGTAATCGGTTCCCAGCATGGAGGCAAGCACCTGTATGCCGGAACTCACCGCGCCCTTGGCAAGCTGGAACTGACGGACGTCCTGCTGGGTGAGGTAGAGCTGCGTCCCTGCCGCGAGCAGGAACTCGCGCATGTTGCCGTCGTCGCGCACCCTTCCCGGGATGATAGCCTCCGCTTCATCAGGAGGCACCAGCCTGCCGTTCGGCCGGAGCAGCCCCGTCTCGAGAAGCGCGGCCGCCGCGTCGAGCAGCCCCGACCCGCAGATTCCCAGTGGCTTCCCCCCGCCGAGGGCTTTCGGCGCCAGGTGCCCGTCGCGGCTGAACGATTCTATGGCGCCAGGGACCGCCCGCATGCCGCTGGAGATCTCCATTCCCTCGAAAGCCGGCCCCGCGGCGGTAGAGCAGGCGAGTATCCTCTCGCTGCTGCCGAGCGCTATCTCCCCGTTTGTACCGAGGTCTATCACCAGCCGGGCCCCGGGCGAGCAGCCGGTTTCAGTGGCAAGCATCACGGCCAGGATATCGGCCCCTAGAAAACCGGACATCAACGGCGGCACCAGAGCCATGGCCCCGGGAGCGGCGTCGAGGCCTATGCCGGACGGTTCGACCTCAACGGGCCCGCGCACCACGGGCTCGAAAGGGTAACTGCCGAGCGGCGAGGGGTCCTCCCCGAGCGCCAGGTGGATCATGGTGGTATTGCCCACCAGGACCAGCCTCACCAGTTCGCCTGGTGACCGCCCCGCGCCCGCGGCTATGCCGCTCAGCAGGCCGTTGAGCTCGGAGGTCACGTTTTCGTGCATCACGCCGGCGGCGTCGGGGTCCCTCCTGCACCGCTCGATCCTGGTCATGACGTCCGCCCCGAACCGCGTCTGCGGGTTCTCGCTGGACGCTATCCCGAGCCTTTCGCCCGTTCTCAAATCGATGCACGAAGCGCAAAGGGTCGTGGTCCCGATATCGATAGCGCCGCCCAGCGCGGGGCCCCGCCCGGCTTTGAACGTTGGGAGCTGGACCGCCAGGGGTACTGCGCCCGACAGGCCGGTCTTCGCGGGAATGAGTTCGGCCGTGCCCGGCGTCTCTACCGTGCAGTCGCCGGCGACAGAAGCCTGGCACGCGAGGCGAGCGCCCCGCCGCAGTCCTTCTTCGGTGAGGTGTTCCTTTTCGACGCCGGTCGGATCAGCCAGGCCCCCGGTGACCCGCACCACGCACTTTCCGCATTCACCATCGCCCCCGCATGGCGTGTCGATCCATACACCGGCCTGGACCGCCGCGTCTATCAGGGTGGCCCCGGGTGCCACCCGCACGGCTCTCATGGAAGGCGCGAAGCGCACCTGGAAAGAACGAGCGCGGCGTGGTGTTCGCTTTTCGGTGTCTTTCTGTCGCCCCATGCCCGGTAACTTCCTCAGCCGGCTGATGTCGGGGGTTCGAGGCCGGTGTCCACGTCCGGCGCGCGGAAACGGCGCGGTGACAGAAGGCTCGGGAACTGGTGCCGCGCGGTGCCCGCGAATGCCCGCCACGCCAGCCGCCGGTGGGAGCGGGCGATCTCTTTTGGCGATTCGTCTTTCTCGCCGAGCGCGAGCCCCATCAGTTCCAGCAGGTGATACGTGGGAAGGCCGGTCGGGTAGAAGAGGAGCCCGGTCGAGAACATCTGCAGGCATCCCGAGCAGTAAGCCACCAGCGCGTCGGCGCCGCTCTTCTTCGCGTTGTTGAGCATCTTCATGGTGTACGTCGTGAGCCTCATCGGGTTGTACGCGGAGTACGGGCTGAACCCCGCGCCGATGCCGCAGCACATCATGCACTCACGCGAGTTCTTCATCTCGACTATCTCGGCCCCTGCCCGGGTCAGGATCTCGCGGGGGATGTCCAGGTAATCGGCCCCGAACTGTTTGCCGTAACATGAGTCCTGTACCGCGACGCGCATGTTCAGCGGATGCTTGAACTCCAGCTCGCCGGAGTCGAGCCTCCTCTTGATCAGGTGGAGGTACGATTCCATCTCGAACTTGAAGTCAGCCCCGAAGTGCGGCAGCACCTCGGTGAATACATAGTAACCGGCCGTGCAGAGTATAGTTACTTTCTTCGCCTCCAGCGTGTCGAAAAACTCCTGTGTCTTCCTGGCGACCTGCCGGACCTGGTCGAATAGCCCCATTCGCCAGTACATCTCACCGCAGCAGTACTCGAGGCTCCCGCGAATGTCGAGCCCATCAAGCGCCTTTGTCTGGGTCAGGAGCGGTGTGACTATCATGTTGCATCCCGGGTAACAGACTTCGCCTGCGGGGGCAAGATTATCCCAGGAGCGTATGATGCCTTTTTCCCTGGGGCTCATCCGCTCGATGACATAGGTACGAAAGTTGGGCCGCGAGTCGGGAAGGAAGTAGCGGGCCCTCGCAGGCAGGCGGCGCTCGAGGTTTATCTCGTACCAGCGGCTCAAGATAAGCTCCCCGGGGTTGCAACCGTTGGGGCAGAAGAAGTCGCAGTCCAGGCAGCTCGTGCAGCGCTTGAGGACGATGCTGTCTCTTCCCTCTCGTAGTTTCTTGATCTCCTCCACGGCCTGTTCGCGCGACAGGTGCAGTACGGGGCAGCGCTCCAGGCAGGTGCCGCACTGTTCGCAGGAATCCTCGAGGTAAGGCTTCGGGGTCTGGTAATCCATCAGCATGCTCCCTGGGTCATTACGGCGCGGGGTTACCGCTTGTGGCGGGGACGCTTCTTGACCACCTTCATTGCCCTGGTGACCGCGATGATAGCGTCCGCCCGGCACTGCGCCTGCAGCTCGTCGACGCGGGCGTAAGCGTATCCCTTCGGGGTCACCACGTACTTGGGCTTGATGTGATTGAGGGAAAGCGCGATCACGTCCAGCCTGCAGCGGGGACACCCGCAGAACTCCGTGTCCTCGCTCGCGACCTCGTCGACGTAATCGCTGACCATGTCCTCCATGTAGTTCTTGATACTCAAGGATACCTCCCGGCCGGAGTTCGACATGTAACAATTAAGCTTGCAGTCGTGCCATTTTGACGGGGCCTGATTCCCCGTTCAGGGGTCTGACCCCACAGACCGAACAGACATCTCGACGTCACTTTACCACAGCCCGATGGCAGCGTGCGAGCGAGGTTTGATCGGAGGGATCTGTCAATAGACAGAAACGATTAACCTCTTCGCTCAGTATGCTCGCCATAATGCAACGCCGGGGTCTGGCTCCCTGTTGCGTTCGACTCATTAGATCCCCTTCCAGCTACAATGCAACCAGGTGCCTGACCCCAGAGTTGCGTTGACCTGTGACTACCTGAGCAAAGGGACTAATCGTTTAAACAGATACATGGGCCAAACTATTGACTGAAGTCATTCCTGAGCGTTAGTCTTGACCGACTGCGAAGAATATCAGGGATGGCACTCCTTTCGCGGCATCCTTCTTCGATAAGGGGGCGCTATTATGAAGAAGGCCGGGAAATCTATTTCTGGTCATATCCTGCTTGAAATCCTGATGCTGGGCATCCTTATGGCGGTGATTTTTGTCTCTGTCGCCGGGTGCCCACCGGATCCGGATAGGATAGTGGTAAATCCTGGGAGTGCGACCGTATCCCGGACTCACACTTTCCAGTTTGCCGCCAAGGGGTACGACGAGAACGGCAAAGAAGTAACGTTCACTGCCACGTGGGCCTCGAGCAACACTCAGGTTGGTACGATAGACTCGCACGGCCTCTTTACGGCAGCCGGGTACGGGACCTGCAAGGTCTCAGCCACCGCCGGGAAGGTCGTCGGCACCGCCACAGTTGAAGTGCCGCCGTTATCCAGGATAGAGGTCCACCCCGACAACGCGACCGTGGTACACAACCAGACCCAGCAGTTTGAGGCAGTAGGTTATGACGCGGTTGGTGGCCAGGTACCGATAAGCCCAACCTGGTCGTGCGACCCCTCCGTGGGAACGATTGACCAGAATGGACTTTTCACCGCCTCTGGATATGGGACCGGACAGGTAATGGCGACAGAAGGCACCATCTCGGGTTCCGCCACTGTAGATGTCCCAACTGTCTTCAGGATTGTCGTTACCCCCGAAGAGAGAAAAGTGGACCACGGCAACACCTACCAGTTCACTGCCAAGGGATACAACGTCAACGGTGAGGAAGTCCCGATAACCCCCGTGTGGACGATAGCCGACCCCGATGTTGGGACTATCAGCCAGACGGGTCTGTTCACCGCTACAGGACGAGGAACCTGCAAAATCGAGGCCGCCGTTGGCGGTACAAAGGGAACCACTCGAGTCCAGGTTCCGACGTATCTTTCGGGAACGATCACGTCCAATATGACACTTCAGAAGAGGTACAACCCCTATATCCTCACCACCACCAATTACCGAAACCCCCCGAGTTTGATCGTGGCTGAGGGTGCGACTTTGACCATCGAGTCTGGTGTCGTGGTTAAGGGAGATTACTCAGACAATTCAGAATTGATGGCGTCCATTCGAGTTGATGGCAAGCTGGTCTCAAACGGGACTCAAGATGATCCTGTCTATTTCACCTCGATAAGGGATGACGCCGTCTGGGGCGACACCAACAACGATGGTAACGCCACACAGCCCACCGCGGGAAACTGGGGAGGGATCACACTCGAGAACAACACAGTAGGACGAGAATCCAATCTCTCGTACACACTAATACGTTACGGGGGGCATTCAGGATGGGCTAAGATGTCCGGTTTGGTGATTGCTGGCGGTGCCCACAACTTGAGCCACTGCACGATAACGGACATGGGTTATGGGCTAGGATGCTCTCTCCGGATAACCGGCGGAGCCCCCCAGATAGACAGCACGGACATCACCGGGAGCGGAACCGGCCCCAACAGCGTCTCGATCACTGGGGGCAGCCCCACCATCTCCAACTGTAACATAAGCGGGGGCACCGTGTCGGCGGGAGGCTCGGGCAGCCCCACGATTACCGGCTGCCAGGTGCACGACATCGGTGGCAACGGCATAGTCGGTGGAGGAACCATCACCGGCAATACCGTAACCGGCTGTTCGGGCGTCGCGATAGTGCTTGGGGGCTCATCACCCAACAACGTACGTAACAACCACGGCAGCGGAAACGGTCAGAACGGCATACATGTTAGCGGCACATATAGCCAGGACGCGGTCTGGAACTCGACGAACTGCCTGAACGACCCCAAGCGGGAATGCCTGCCCTACATCCTCCCCGCCACCTGGTGGGGAAGCAATCCCACCTGGACGCTCACCATCGAGCAGGGCGCCACCCTGACTATCGAGCTCGGCGTGGTGGTGAAAGGGTGGTACGGCACCGGAGAGTGGGCCAACGAGTGGAGCTCCTCCATCGACGTCAAGGGCAGACTGATCACGCAGGGTACCGCCTCCGATCCCGTGTGGTTCACCTCCATCAAAGACGACGCCGTCTGGGGTGACACCAACAACGACGCGGGCGCCACACAGCCCACCGCGGGGAGCTGGGGAGGGATCGCACTCGAGAACGGAACCGCTGGCCAGGAATCAAACCTCACCTACACTCGCGTACGCTACGGGGGCTGTTCTGGCTGGAATAGCCGCTCCGCTTTCCGCATCACCGGCGGCTCCCACACCTTGAGCCACGGCGGCGTAACCGACTCCTACATCTCGGGGTCATTGGTGATAACCGGTGGAGACCCCCGGATAGAGGGCACGGACATCACCGGGAGCGGAACCGGCCCCAACAGCGTCTCGATCACTGGGGGCAGCCCCACCATCTCCAACTGCAACATAAGCGGGGGTACCGTGTCGGCACGGGGAGGTAACCCAACCGTAACGGGGTGTCAAATTCACGATGTTGGGAGTTACGGTATCATGGCATCAACATCGGCGACAATCTCCGGTAACGCGATACAAAACTGCTCGTCTGCTATTCGAGTGTCAGGTGGAACTTCCAACCTGAACGGCAACACCGTTAAGTTCTGCAACTATGGAATTTGGGCCGATTCCCTTGCAGGAGAAAGCTCGATATCTTCTAACAGAACAGAGATGTGCGACACCTACGGGATCTATGTCTCATCTTGCAGTCCAGCGGTCACGAGTAACACCGTAGTAGGCTTCGAGGGGACGGGCCTGTATCTCAATAACTATGAGGGTAGAGCAACAGCCAACGACATCTCAGGATGTGACTACGGAGTGTATACAGCCGGCAACTGCGCCTCGGCAAGGATGACCGGCAACAAGATACACGACAACTGGCTCTTTGGTGAGTACAACTCGGATACGCGCTACGTCACCGCGACCGACAACTGGTGGGGGGACGCGTCCGGCCCCTCGCCCTACGGCATGTGTAACGCGGTGGGCGGCAACATTGACGTCCAGCCGTGGCAGGGGCAGAAGGTCTGGTACACGAGAGTCAACGGGCACGATCCGGCATGCCCCTATCGCGCGGAGCCTGTCAACGTCAACACTGGCAACTTCTCCTCCTCGCACACCGATCTCAAGTTCGCCGGCACCGGACCACAGATAACAATCAACCGAAACTACAACTCACTCTCATGCTCAGATGATGGCCCCTTCGGGTACGGCTGGAGCTTCACCTACTCCGCACGCCTGGTGACCTACCCCTATGATGATGATGACATGATGCTCATCGCCCCCGAGGGAGATTCCCACCGCTACAAGAACAACGCTAACGGGACCTACTCTCCCGAGGATCAGGACTACTCGACCCTCACCCACAACCCGGACGGCACCTGGACGATCTCGCGCAAGGAAGGAAGCTGGGAGAAGTTCAACGCCTCTGGTCTGATAACCCAGATAGCCGACACCAACCAGAACATCCTCTCTATAACCCGAGATGCTAACGGCCGAGCCACCTCGGTGACCGACGCCTGCTCCCAGACC
>Ga0315288_10003117_pt1 | contig 21166 bp, 17 predicted proteins | sample YL17G11_20_MG_FD_203454 | JGI IMG/M metagenome (GOLD analysis project Ga0315288, IMG submission 203454) | Sediment microbial communities from Yellowstone Lake, YNP, Wyoming, USA - YL17G11_20 | ecosystem: Environmental > Aquatic > Freshwater > Lake > Sediment | place: USA: Wyoming | collected...
TGAGCGCCTGGTGACCGGCATCCACAACGAAGACACCATCGAGCAGTACCGCAACAACGGCCGCCGGCTAGGGCGGCTGCTGTACCAGGGCCGTTGGTTCGATCCGCAATGCCTGATGCTGCGCGAAACGGCCCAGCGCTGGGTCGCGCGCGCGGTCAGCGGTGAGGTCACGCTCGAACTGCGCCGCGGCAACGACTATTCGATCATGGACACGTCGAGCCCGAACCTGACCTACCACCCTGAGCGGCTGACCATGGAAAAGGGCGAAGGCGCGTTCACACCCGCCGATCGCATCGGGCAGCTGACGATGCGCGACCTCGACATCGCCGACACCCGGCACAAGCTCGGCGTGTACAGCCGGGTCGGCCTGATCGGTGCCAGCAGCGAGGGCGGGATTCCGCTGCTCGGCAGTGACTGATCTGGCCGAGCGCGGGCCTGCCGTCAGTTCGCCTGCGATACCTGGTGCACCACCCGCTGCGGAAACGGGATCCTGATGCCCAACGCATTGACCGTGCGCAACAGAGCCAGGTTGACATCGCTGCGGACGTTGATTTGGCCGTTTTCGGGATCGCCGATCCAGAACGCCACCTGCAGGTCCAGGCCATCGGCGGCAAAGCCACCCAGGAACACGGCCGGCACGGGGTCGGGCAGCACCCGCGGCACGGCCGTGACCGCAGCGACCAATCGCGGCATCAGTGCGTCGAGGTCGGTGCCGTAGGCCACCTGCAGCGTGGTGGTGATCGACACCTGCGGGTCGGCCAGCGACGAGTTCTCGACCCGCTGCGTGATCAGCATCTCGTTGGGCACGATCGACTCACGGCCGTTGGGTGCTCGGATCACGGTATAGCGCGTCTTGATGTCGGTGACGCGACCCTCGAAGTTGTCGACCTTGACGATGTCGCCGATGCGCAGGCTGCGTTCGGCCAGGATCACGAACCCGCTGACGTAATTGGCCGCCAGCTTCTGCAGGCCAAAGGCCAGCCCGACGCCGACCGCGCCGCCGAGCACGCTCAGCGCCCCCAGCGGGATGCCGGCCGCCGATAGCGCCAGCAACACCCCGACGAACAGCAGCAGCGCACGCGTGGCGTTGGCGGCGATCTTGCGCACCGACAGGTTGTCGGTGGCACCGGCGAGCAACCGCGACTCGATCGCCGCAGAGACCCACAGCATCGCCACCAGCACGATCACGCCCGAGAGAGCGCCTTCGATCAGACTGCGCAGTGAAACGTCGGCGCCGCCGAGCTTCCAGTGGATGGCGTCGAGCTCGTTGAGCACCACCGGCAACAGACCCGAAACCCACAGCACCAGCAAACCCCAGACCAGCCACGACAGCGTGCGTTCGACCACGCGCACGGCGTGCGAGGCCGGGAAGGCCACGCGCAGCACGCGCACCGCAATCCGGATCGCGACGAGCGAGGCCAGGATCGGCACTGCCAGGTGCAGCAGTGCAACAGGCAACGCCGACGCCGCCAATGCCGAGCGCGCGGCCCAGGCCAACAGCAGCGCCGCCACCGGGAACAACACACCGTCGACGATCCGTGCTCCGAACCAGACACTGTTCGACCGCCGCTGCGGATCGAGCGCTGCGCGAGCCGCCCGCACCGCGAGCCAGGCCGCACCCAGGCAGCCCGCCAGCACGGCCAACTCGACCAGCACGCTGGGCCGGGTCAGCGCGGCCAGCCAGCCATCGAGATCGTCGGACGGCGCAACCATCACGCCACGCCGGCCAGCACCCGCAGGTGCACCGCGACGCTGCGCGCCAACGCGCTGAGGTTGTAGCCGCCCTCCAGGCAGGACACGATGCGCCCTCGTGCATGGCGCTCGGCCACCTCGACCAGGCGTCGCGTGATCCAGGCGTAGTCGGCCTCGACCAGACCGAGCTGGCCGAGCTCGTCTTCGCGGTGGGCGTCGAAACCGGCCGAGATGAACAGCATCTGCGGCTTGAATTCCTCGAGCCGGGGCAGCCACATCTCGTCGATCGCCGCGCGCACCACGTCACCGCGCGAGTAGGGTGCGATCGGCACGTTGACCATGTTCGTGCCCATCGGTTGCGCGCCGCTGTAGGGGTACAGCGGGTGCTGGAAGAAGCTGGCCATCAACACACGATCGTCGCCGGCGATGATGTCTTCGGTGCCATTGCCATGGTGCACGTCGAAGTCGATGATCGCCACGCGATCGAGCCCGCGCACGTCGAGCGCGTGGCGCGCCGCCACCGCGACGTTGTTGAAGAAGCAAAAGCCCATCGCCTGGCCCCGCGTCGCGTGATGCCCGGGCGGGCGCACGGCACAAAACGCGTTGGCGGCGTTGCCATCGATCACCGCATCGGTAGCGGCCACCGCGGCGCCGGCACCGCGCATGGCGGCGTTCCAGGTGCCCGGGCCGGCGCTGGTGTCGGGGTCGAGCGCCCGGTGCTCGCCGCTGGCGGCCAGCATCTCGATCTGCGCCTTCAGTTCGTTGACGTAACCCGCGCTGTGCGCGCGCACGAGTTGCGCCAGCGTGACCATGGGCGCCTCGCGCAGGTCCAGTGCGTCGGCCAGCCCGGTCGCGATCAAGTGGTCGTGGATTGCATCCAGGCGTTGCGGGCACTCGGGATGGCCGCGGCCCATGTCATGTGCACGGCAATCGGCGTGGCTGTAGAAGGCGGTGGTCATGGCGGAGAAAAGAATTCGGTTATGGTGCCGCGCATGGCAAACAACAACCTTGCGCTGACGCGGCAATTGGCGCACCTGGCAGACCAGATTAGCACGGTCATCGTCGGCAAGCGGCCGCAGATCGAGGACTGCGTGGCCTGCCTGCTGGCCGGCGGCCACCTTTTGATCGAAGACGTTCCCGGCGTCGGCAAGACGACGCTGGCACACGCGCTCTCGGTCTCGCTCGGGTTGGACTTTCGGCGCGTCCAGTTCACGGCCGACATGATGCCCAGCGACCTGGTGGGCGTCAGTGTCTACGAGCGCAGCAAGGAGCAATTCGTCTTCCACGCCGGCCCGGTGTTTGCGCAGGTCCTGCTGGCCGACGAGATCAACCGTGCCGGTCCGAAGACGCAGAGTGCGCTGCTCGAGGCGATGGAGGAGCAGCAGGTGAGCGTCGAGAACGAGACCCGCGCGCTGCCCAAGCCGTTCTTCGTGATCGCCACGCAGAACCCGACCGACCAGATCGGCACCTACCCGCTGCCGGAAAGTCAGCTCGACCGCTTCCTGATGTGCATCACGCTGGGCTACCCCGACCGCGCCAGCGAGCGTGCCCTGCTCGCCGGCGCCGATCGCCGCGCGGCAATCGACAACCTGCAGCCTGTGATGACGCCGGGCGAGCTGCTGGCCGCGCAGCAGGCCGTCCTCGCGGTACATGCCGGCGAGGCGCTGTTGGATTACCTGCAAGCACTCATCGCCGCGACGCGCAGTGGCCAATGGTTCGTCGAGGGTCTCTCCCCACGAGCGGGCATCGCCGTGCTGCGCGCGGCCAAGGCCCATGCCTTGATGGACCGCCGCGACCACGTCGCCCCCGACGACATACAGGCGATCCTGGCGCAGACCGCCGCCCATCGTCTGCACCCGATTCCCGGCGCCGGCCGCGGCGCGGCCGAACAGGTGATGGCGATGGTCAAGGCGGTGGCGGTGTCGTGATCGGCTCGCTCGGCCTGCGCGTGCGCCGCTGGTGGGTTGCCCGCCACCCGCACACCGACACCTGGACGCTGACCCAGCGCAACATCTATATCGTGCCGACGGGTGCCGGCTTCGTGTTTGCGATGGTGCTGGTGGTGATGCTGCTGGCGGCCATCAATTACCAGTTGAACCTCGGTTACGTCCTGACCTTCCTGCTCGCCGGCGCGGGTTTCGTGTCGATGCACCTGACGCACAACACGCTGCGCGGGCTGACCCTGCACCTCAAGCCACCGCAGTCCGGCTTTGCCGGCGAGGCGCTGCCGCTCGAAGTGGTGATCACCAGCCCGATACGCATGCAGCATGGCGTCGGCCTCGGTTTCGAGGCCGCCGACGATCGCAGCCACGATGTCTTCGTCGACGTTCCCGCCGGCGGGCAGTCCATCGCGCACCTGGCCTTCGTGCCGCCGCACCGCGGCCTGCATGCGGTGCCGACGCTGCGCGCCGAAACGCGCTACCCGTTCGGCCTGTTTCGCGCCTGGACGGTGTGGCGCCCCGCTGCGCATGTGCTGGCCTGGCCTGCGCCCGAGCGGCCGGTGGCCCCGCTGCCGGCGGCACCGGCGGCAGCCGGTGAAACGGCGCAGCGCAAACCGAGCGAGAGTGGTGAATTCGAGGGCGTGCGCTCGTACCGTCGCGGCGACGCCCTGAAGCGGGTGGTGTGGAAAAAGGCCGCGCGCACCGGCGAGCTGGTCAGTCGCGACACCAGCAGCGCATTGCAGCAAGAGCTGTGGCTCGACTGGCAGCAGGCGCAGCTGTCGGGCACCGAGCCGCGGCTGGCTCGGCTGGCGGCTTGGGTGCTGGCGGCCGAGGCGGCCGGCGTGGCGCATGGTCTGCGCCTGCCCGGCGTCGAGATCGCGCCCGGCAGCGGCAGCGCGCAGCAGCGGCGCAGCCTGGACGCGCTGGCGCTGTGGTCATGACGCGTGCCCGCCCGGCCGGCGCCGGATCGCCTCCCGCCGTGCAAGACCCCCACCATGGGCCGGCCACGCTACGCCGCGGCCGCGGGTTGGTCATCCCGGGCTGGCCCGGCTGGTCGCACCTGCCGCGCGATGCGCGCGACGTGCTGTTCCTGTTGGCCGTGATCTGCTGGACGCTGGCGCCGCACTTCACGCGCCTGCCACCGTGGTGCCCGCTGCTCGCGGTGGTCGTGATCGCCTGGCGCGCACGGCTGGCGATGAGCAATGCTGCGCTGCCCGGCCGCTGGCCCTTGGCCGGGTTGCTGCTGCTGGCCATGCTGCTGACGCTGTGGAGTCACCGCACGCTGCTCGGAAAGGACGCCGGCATCACGATGCTGGTGGTGCTGATGGTGTTGAAGACGCTCGAACTGCGTGCGCGCCGCGATGCCATGGTGGTGTTCTTCCTCGGCTTCTTCATCGTGCTGACGAATTTTCTCTATTCGCAGTCGCTGCTGGTCGCCAGCGCCATGCTGGCCTCGGTCTGGGGGCTGCTGACCGCGCTGGTGCTGGCCCACATGCCGGTCGGGCGGCCGCCGCTGGCGCGCGCGGGCGCGGTGGCGGCCAAGGCGGCGCTGCTCGGTGCACCGATCATGGTCGTGCTGTTCATGCTCTTCCCGCGCATGGCCCCCTTGTGGGCGGTGCCACAGGACACGCTGGCCAAGACCGGCCTGTCGGGCAGCCTGCGCATGGGCGGCATCGCCGAGCTGGCGATCGACGACAGCATTGCCTTTCGCGTGCGCTTCGACGGTGGCGCCAGGCCACCCCCGGGTGCGCTGTACTGGCGCGGCCCGGTGCTGGCGCGCTTCGATGGCCGTGAATGGAACCGGCTCGAGACGAACTTCGCCAATGTGCCGCGCGCGGGCCCGCAGTTGCGCGTCGCCGGCCCGGCGCTGGGCTACGAGATGACGCTCGAGCCGAACCGGTTGCCGCTGTTGCCGCTGCTCGAAGCCACGCCCGGCACCGACGCTGACGCACCGCGCATCGACGGCTTGCGCTCGTTCCTGCGCAGCGACCTGCAGTGGGTCACCGAGCGTCCGGTGACCGACCGCCTGCGCCTGACAGCCCGTGCCTACCTCGACCACCGCCACGGTCCGCAGACCGATGAGCTCTCGCTGCGCGACTACGTCGACTTGCCACCGGGCTACAACCCGCGCACGCTGGCCTGGGCCGAGGCGCTGCGCGGCGACCCGCGCTACGTCAGCGCAACGCCCGAGCAATGGGTCGAGGTGGTGCTCGGCACCATTCGCCGCGGCTTCACCTACACGCTGACACCCGGCAGCTATGGCGACGACGACGGTCGCCAGGCGGTCGACGAGTTCTGGCTCGACCGCAAGCAAGGCTTCTGCGAGCACTTCTCCACCGCCTTCGTGGTGGTGATGCGTGCGCTGGACGTGCCGGCGCGTATCGTCACCGGCTACCAGGGCGCCGATCCTGACTTGCAGGACGGCTACCACGTGGTGCGCAACAGCCACGCCCACGCCTGGGCCGAAGTCTGGCTGGCCGGCCGTGGTTGGGTGCGCGTCGATCCCACCGCCGCCGTCGCGCCCGAGCGAGTGGTCGCCAGTCGCTCGTTGCGGCCGCAGCCTGGGGTCGTGGCGGGTGCCATCGGCGCCGTCAATCCGGCACTGATGGCGCAGTGGCGCTCGCTGTGGGAACAGGTCAACAACCGCTGGAACCAATGGGTGCTGAACTACTCGCGCTCCCAGCAGTTCGACCTGCTGCAACAACTCGGCGTGCGCTCGCCGACCTGGGAAGACCTGGCGTACCTGCTGGTCAGCCTGCTCAGCGGGGCCAGCCTCGTCGGCGCGGCCTGGGCCTGGTGGGACCGCCATCGCCGCGACCCATGGCAGCGGCTGCGCGCCCGCGTCACCCGGCAGCTGGCGGCGCTGGGCGTCGAGGCGGCAGCGCACGATGCGCCGCGCACCCTGGCCGCGCGCGTGCGTGCACAGCTGGGTGCCAACGGCGCGCCGGTGGCGGCACAGCTCGATGCGCTCGACCAACAGCGCTACGGCCGCGCCGCCACGGCACGGCCCGACCCCGCATGGTGGCGCGGCTTTGCTGCGGCGGCTGCTCGTGCACGGTCGAGATAATCGACGCATGAATTCGAGATGCCGCCTGGCGCAACGCATCGCCGCGAGTGGCCTGGCCGCGTCGCTGCTGTGGGCCGCCAGCAGTCCGATGGCGCAGGATGCGCCGGCCGACCCGCGCAAGAAGGGCACCCTCCGCCACGCCAACGTGCCGACACCGGTGGCCTACGGCCAGCGCGACGATGTGATGCGCTTTGCCGATGAGGTGGCCGAGCGAAACCCCGACCTCGATGCCACGTGGGTGCGCGAGCAACTGTCGCAGGCACGCTATGTCGCTGCCGTCACGCAGCAGATCATGCCGCCACCGCCCGGCACGGCGAAGAACTGGGCCGCCTATCGCGCGCGCTTTGTCGAACGCGAACGCATCGCCGCCGGCGCGGCCTTCTGGCGTGCCAACCAGGCGTGGCTGGCACAGGCCGAGGAACGCTGGGGCGTGCCGCCGGACATCGTGGTCGGCATCGTCGGTGTCGAGACCTACTACGGCCGCGTCATGGGCAGTTTTCGCACCCTCGATGCACTGGCCACGCTGGCCTTCGACTTCCCCAATGGCCGCAGCGACCGCGCGCCGTTCTTTCGCGAACAGCTGGAAGAGCTGCTGCTGTGGTGCCACCGCGAAGGCCGCGACCCGCCAAGCGTGATCGGGTCGTTCGCCGGTGCCGTCGGGTTGCCGCAGTTCATGCCGGGCAGCATCAACCGCTTCGCCGTCGATTTCGACGACGACGGCCGTATCGACCTGATCCGCACCGACAACGCCGCCGACGTGATCGGCAGCGTGGCGCATTACCTGGCAGTGTTCGGTTGGCAGCGCGGGCTGCCGACGCACTACCGGGTCGCCGCACCCGTCGCGGTGGTCGACCGCGCCACGATGCTGGTGCCCGATATCGTGCCGACCTTCACCGCGGCCCAGTTCGCCGAACATGGCGCCGAGCTGCCGCCCGAGGCCCACGCCCACGACGGCCTGCTGGCACTGGTCGAATTGCAGAACGGCACTGCGGCGCCGAGCTATGTGGCCGGCACGAGCAACTTCTACGCCGTCACGCGCTACAACTGGTCGAGCTACTACGCGCTGGCGGTGATCGAGCTCGGGCAAGCGATCGCACGGCAGGTGAACGCCAGCCCCGCTGCACGCTGACTCCGGTGAGGGCAAACCACGGCTTGCCCGGCCGCCTGCGTGGGGCTATCGTGCGCCGCGACCGTGCGCCCGGCACGGCATCGAAAGGGCTCCATGAACAAGACCTTCGTGATCGCCTGGATCGTGCTGTTCGTGCTGTGGATGGCCGGCAGCTTCGTCGTGCATGGTGTGCTGCTCGGTGCCGATTACGCCCAACTGCAGCACATGTTCCGCAGCGAGGCCGACGCGCAGGGCTACTTCCCGATCATGCTGTTCGCGCATGTGCTGCTGGCCGGCGCCCTTGCCTGGATCTATGCCCGCGGCCACGAAACAGGGCGCCCATGGTTGGGCCAGGGTATGCGCTACGGCATCGCCATTGCGCTGCTGACCGTGGTGCCGACCTACCTGATCTACCTCGCCGTCCAACCGATGCCGGTGGCGGTGGTCGTCAAGCAGATCGTCGGCGACGGCGTGGTGCTGATCGCGCTCGGCGTGGTGACGGCGTTCCTGTACCGCAACGCGCCGCGCCCAACCTGAGTCAATCCACCAGCGCGCGCAACCAGTCGGGCAGTGGCGCGGACTTCTGCGCCTTGAAATCGGTCCAGACCGTCTTGCTGCCGCCCTCGGCGTAGATCACGCCCGGCTGGTCGGTGCGCGCTAGCGTGATGTACGTGTCGAAGCTCGAGCGCCCGGGGTTGGTCACGTAATGCCTGGCCAGCACGTCGCCCGGAAACTCGAGCTGACGGATGAAATTGCAGAAGGCATTGACGATCACCGTGCCGCAGCCACTCGGATTGGGTGGCGCGCCCACCTTGTAGAGCCATTCGAGGCGCGTGATCTCGATATAGCGGAAGTACACGGTGTTGTTGACATGGCCCATCGCGTCCATGTCTCCCCAACGGATGGGGATCACCAGCTCGTGGGTCAGCTTCTTCTCGGCGGGGACGTGGAAACGCATGCCGTGCTCACTCGTGATCCAGGCCCAATTCACGGCTGAGGCGCTGCACCTGGTTCTGCAACGCCTCGACCTGCGCCGCCAGGCGCGTTTGCTCGGCCTTGATCGCCGCCAGTTCGCCCGCTGAAACCGCTCCACCCTCTCCGTCCTGCGCCACACCGGCCCGCGCCTGCTCGGCGGCAGGTTCGCCACACAGCAGGTGGGCCCAGCGCGCCTCACGCTCGCCGGGCGCCCGCGGCAACTTGACCACTCGGGCGGGCTCCTTGGCAGCCAGTTCGTCGAGAAAGCCCTCGACCGACGAGATGTCGGCGAAGCGGTGCAGTCGTTCGCAGTTCAGCCGCAGCTCGGCCGCCGTCTGCGGCCCGCGCAACATCAGCACGGCCAGCAGCGCCACCGAAGCCGACGGCACGCCGAGCACGCGCCCGGTGTTGTGCTCGAACTTGACGACGCGGCTGCTGCTGCCCTCGAACACCAGGCTCAAGCCCTTCAGGCCATCGGCCGCAGTCAGCACCTCGGCATCGCTGGCCTCGATCACCGGCATGCGCGCGGTCTTCTGATTGCAGCCGGCGACCAGCGCATTCAGCGACAACGGGTAGGTGTCGGGAACCGTGTGCTGCTTTTCGACCAGCACGCCGAGCACGCGGGCCTCCAGGGGCGTCAGGGTTCGCAAGTGCTCAGGCTCCGAAACCGTCGTCGGCGGCAATCACCGCACCATTGACGAAATGGCTTTCGTTCGCGCACAGCATCATCAGCACCGCATCCAGGTCCTGCGGCTTGCCGACGCGCTTGCGCGGCAGCATCTGCACCAGCTTCTGGCCGGCCTCGGTTTGCCAGTGGTGGTGGTTGATCTCGGTATCGATGTAGCCGGGGCATAGCGCGTTGACGTTGATGCCGTGGCGGCCCCATTCGAGCGCCATCGCCCGGGTCATGTGGATCACCGCGGCCTTGCTCATCGCATACACGCCGATCCCGCTGAGCACGCGCAAGCCGGCCATCGACGCCACGTTGACGATGCGCCCGCCGGTGAACGTGCCCGGCGCCGCGCCCTTGCTGCGCGCGATCATGCGCTTGGCGACCTCCTGGGCGACGAAGAAGGCACCGCGGGTGTTGGTGTTCATCACGCGGTCATAGTCCTCGGGCGTCACATCGGTGAGCTTTTGCGTCGTACCGACACCCGAGTTGTTGACCAGGATGTCGATCGTGCCCATCTCGGTCTCGGCATGGGCGATGGCCGCGCGGATGCTGTCGTTGTCGGTCACATCCATGCCCACCACATGCGCGTCGCCGTCCGCCGCCTCGATCTCGGCACGCAGCGTCTTCAAGCGCTCGATGCGACGCGCCGCCAGCACGACGCCGGCGCCTGCCGCGGCCAGCGTCTTCGCGAACTGCGCACCCAGGCCGCTCGAGGCCCCGGTGATCAGCGCCACCCGGCCGGACAGGTCGATCTGGTAAGCCATGCTGTTTCCCTTCGTTGCACACCGCTCGTGGCGCTGGATTGCGCCGGTGGATTGTTCGCGCTTCACGATATCACGCGCTCTTAGAATCGTCGCGGATCACCACTCTCCGCATGCCTCCATGACGCCCCAGGAAATCATCGCCCAACACGGCCCGCGCGAAGCCATGGACTACGACGTCGTCGTGGTCGGCGCCGGCCCCGCCGGCCTGGCGTGCGCGATCCGCCTGAAGCAGCTCGCCGCCTTCGAGGGCAAGGAAGTCTCGGTGGTGGTATTGGAAAAGGGCTCCGAGCCAGGTGCACACACCGTGTCGGGCGCGGTGATGGACCCGCGCGCGATGACCGAGCTGTTCCCCGATTGGCGCGAGCGCGGCGCGCCGCTGAATCAACGCGTGGTGGCCGACGAAGTGCTGTGGTTCAGCCGACACAAGGTCTGGCGCACTCCGGAATTCCTGATTCCCGATTGCATGCACAACGGCGGCAACTACGTCGTCAGCCTCGGCGCCGTGACCAAATGGCTCGGCGAGCAAGCCGAAGCGCTGGGTGTCGAGATCTTCCCGGGCTTCGCCGCGGCCGAAGTGTTGTTCGGGGCCGATGGCTCGGTCAAAGGGGTGGCCACCGGCAACGCCGGCATCGGCAAGGACGGTGAGCCCCATGCGGGCTTCCAGCTCGGCATGGAGCTGCGGGCGCGCTACACGGTGTTCGCCGAAGGCGCGCGGGGGCATCTGGGCAAGCAGGTCATCGCCCGCTACCGCCTCGACGCCGGCCGCGACCCGCAAAGCTATGCCCTGGGCATCAAGGAGCTGTGGGAAATCGATCCGGCCAAGGCCAGGCCCGGCCTGGTGGTGCACACCGCCGGCTGGCCGATGGACACCCACACCTACGGGGGTGGTTTCCTCTACCACTTGGAGGGCAACCAAGTCACGCTCGGGTTCGTCACCGGCCTCGAATACACCAACCCGTGGCTGTCGCCCTTCGAGGAAATGCAGCGCTGGAAGACCCACCCCGCGGTCCGCGCCCATCTCGAAGGCGGCAAGCGCATCGGCTATGGCGCGCGAGCCATCTGCGCCGGGGGCTTGCTCTCGCTGCCCAAACTGGTCTTCCCCGGCGGCGCACTCATCGGCTGCGATGCCGGCACGCTCAACGCCGCGCGCATCAAGGGCAGCCATGCGGCGATGAAGACCGGCATGCTGTGCGCCGAAGCGCTGTATGAAGCGGTGGTCAAGGAGGACCGCCGCCACGATGAGCTGGCGGCCTACCCCGCTGCGTTTCGCGCCAGCTGGTTGTGGGACGAACTCGACAGCGCGCGCAACTTCAAGCAGTGGTTCAAGCGAAGCAACTGGGTCGGCGGCCTGATGACCGGCGTCGAGTACTGGTTGCTGCCCAAGCTCGGCATCAAGCGCCCGCCGTGGACGATCCACCGCAGCCAGCCCGACCACGTGCGCCTGCGGCCCGCCGCCGAGTGCACGCCGATCGACTACCCCAAGCCCGATGGCGTGCTGACGTTCGACCGCCTGTCTTCGGTGTTCATCAGCAACACCAACCACGAAGAGAATCAGCCGGCACACCTGACGCTCATCGATGCCAAGGTGCCGGTGGCGACCAACCTGGCGACGTATGCCGGCCCCGAGAGCCGCTACTGTCCGGCCGGGGTGTACGAGTTCGTCAAGAACGACGATGGCAGCGACCGCCTGCAGATCAATGCACAGAACTGTGTGCACTGCAAGACCTGCGATATCAAGGACCCGACGCAGAACATCGTCTGGGTCGCCCCCGAGGGCGGTGGCGGGCCGAACTACGCGGGGATGTAGGCCGTGCAGGCAAGGCACCCGCCCGCCACCTGGCTTGGGCGGTCGCTGCGAACGCGTCGCGCGCGGCCCCGAGGTGCGGCCCCGAGGTGCCGCGCTGCTACACTGCCGCCCGCCAGGAGAGAGCCTGCTTCGAGCAGGCCGCCGAAGGCGAAACCGCGGTGTGAGAGCCACGGTGTAACGCTCAGGCACCAAGGACTGGCAAGCGCCTCCGAAACGGGGGCGTGACCTCACTGGAGAGAGGCTGCGCCCGACGCAGCCCACCGAAGGGGCAAGCGGTTGATCGCTCGAAGGGCGGCACCGCCAATCTCTCAGGTAAAGCGGACAGCGAGGGCAGACGGACCGCCAGCTTAGGATGGCGGCATCGAAGGCCCTCTGGAGCAAGACTGATCATGTCCGCTGACCTGCTGCGCACGCCGCTGTACGACCTGCACCTTGAACTCGGCGCCAAGATGGTGCCGTTCGCTGGCTATGCGATGCCGGTCAACTACCCTGGCGGCATCATTGCCGAGCACCGCCAGTGCCGCGAGTCCGCGGCGCTGTTCGACGTCTCGCACATGGGCCAGTTGCGCCTGGTCGGCAACGACGCGGCGGCGGCACTGGAAACCCTGGTGCCGGTCGATGTGGTCGATCTGCCCATCGGCAAGCAGCGCTATGCGCTGTTCACCAATGCCGCCGGCGGCATCCTCGACGACTTGATGATCGCGCGGCGGCCGAACGACTTGTTCGTCGTCGTCAACGCCGCCTGCAAGGCAGCCGACACCAAGCACATGATGACGAACATCGGCCACCGCTGCCAGGTGGTGCCGATGCCCGAACGCGCCCTGCTCGCGTTGCAGGGACAGAAGGCGGTGAAGGCGCTGGGGCGACTCGCCGAGGGCGTGTCCCGGCTGACCTTCATGACCGGAGGCGCGTTCACGCTGGCGGGCGCCGAGTGCTTCGTCACCCGCAGCGGCTATACCGGCGAAGACGGCTTCGAGATTTCGGTGCCAGCCGAGGCTGCGGTGGCCTTGGCCAGGGCCCTGCTGGCGCAACCCGAGGTCAAACCCGCCGGCCTCGGTGCGCGCGACACGCTGCGCCTGGAGGCGGGGCTGTGTCTGTACGGCCACGACATCAACGAGCACACCACGCCCGTCGAAGCCGGCCTGACCTGGGCGATCCAGAAGGTGCGCCGGCCCGGTGGCGCACGCGAAGGCCACTACCCTGGGGCCGACAAGATCGGCAGCCAACTGACGTCGGGCGTGCAGGTCAAGCGTGTCGGCCTGATGGGCCTGGAGCGTATCCCGGTGCGCGAAGGCGCGATCCTGGTCGATGCGCACGGCCACAAGCTCGGCCACGTGACCAGCGGCACACTGGCACCGACCGTGAACCAGCCGATCGCGATGGCCTACCTGGCGGCCAACCACGCCATCGTCAACCACGAGGTCTACGCCGAGGTGCGCGGCAAGCGCCAGCCGATGCGTGTCACTCCCCTGCCCTTCGTGCCGCCGGGCTACCACCGCGGCTGACCCGTTCTTCACCACCCTGCCAACCCGCCGAGGAGAGCCCCCATGACGACCATGTTCACCAACGACCACGAGTGGATCAACATCGAAGACCACGAGGCCGCGGTGGTCGGCATCACGCTGCACGCACAGGACGCGCTGGGCGACGTGGTGTTCGTCGAATTGCCCGAGGTCGGCAGGACCTACAAGAAGGCCGAGATCGTCGGTGTCGTCGAGTCGGTGAAGGCCGCGGCCGACATCTACATGCCGGTGGAAGGCGAAGTGGTCGAGGTCAACGAGGCGCTGCGCAGCGACCCGTCACTGGCCAACAGCGATCCGATGGGCAACGGCTGGTTCTTCAAGGTCCACGTCACGCACATGGAGCAGTTCGACCAATTGCTCGACCCGCCGGGTTACGACGCGCTCCTGAAGTCCCTTTGATGCCGCCCTGAACCTCGCCCCTCACCACCCAGGATTTGGTTTCCCCATGCTGATGTCCGCCACCCAGCCGCTCGAAGCCCTCGAGAACGCCGGCGAGTTCCAGTCCCGCCACATCGGACCGTCTGCGGCCGACCAGCAGCAGATGCTGTCGGTGATTGGCGCGGCCTCGCGGCGCATGTTGATCGACGCCGTGGTGCCGCGTTCGATCGCGCGCACGCAAGCGATGGCGCTGCCGGCGCCGGTCAGCGAGGCCGAAGCACTGGCCGAGTTGCGGGCCGTCGCCGCGAAGAACCGGCTGCTGAAGAGCTTCATCGGCCAGGGCTACCATGGCACCTTCACGCCCGGTGTCATCGGTCGCAACATCCTCGAGAACCCGGCCTGGTACACCGCCTACACGCCCTACCAGGCGGAGATCTCGCAGGGCCGCATGGAAGCGCTGGTGAACTTCCAGACCATGGTCTGCGACCTCACCGGAATGGCCATTGCCAACGCCTCGATGCTCGACGAGGCCACCGCTGCGGCCGAAGCGATGACGCTGGCCAAGCGCAGCGTCAAGAGCAAGAGCGACACGATCATCGTCGCTGGCGATTGCCACCCGCAGACCATCGAGGTGATCCGCACGCGTGCCGCACCGCTGGGCCTGAAGGTCCTGGTCGGCGATTTGCCGCGGCTGATGCAGGAGCACGATCACTTCGCGGTCGTGGCCCAGTACCCGGCCACGACGGGGCTGATCCATGACCTGAGGCCGCATGTCGAGCAGGCCCATGCGAAGGGCGCGGCATTCATCGTCGCCGCCGACCTGCTGGCGCTGACGCTGCTGGTGCCGCCGGGCGAGTTCGATGCCGACATCGTCGTCGGCAACACCCAGCGTTTCGGCGTGCCGATGGGCGCCGGCGGCCCGCATGCCGCTTACCTCGCCTGCCGCGACGCCTTCAAGCGCTCGATGCCGGGCCGGCTGGTGGGCGTCAGCATCGACACGCATGGCGCCCCGGCGTACCGTCTCGCGCTGCAGACGCGCGAGCAGCACATCCGCCGCGAGAAAGCCACCTCGAACATCTGCACGGCGCAGGTGCTGCTGGCGGTGATCGCCAGCATGTACGCCGTCTACCATGGCCCCGAAGGCTTGAAGCGCATCGCCCAGCGGGTGGCCAGCTACACCGCGATCCTGTCGCACGGCCTGACGGCGATGGGCCTGAAGGTGCTGAATCCGCAGGCTTTCGATACCTTGACGATCGAGACGGGCGAGCGCAGCGACTCGATTGCCGCTCGCGCGATTGCTGGCGGTGCCAATCTGCGCCGCGTCTCGCCCGGGCATCTCGGCGTGGCGATCGACGAAACCACGGCCCGCGCCGACATTGAAGCGTTGTGGTCGTGGTTCGCACCCGAGGGTGCCGCCTTGCCGTCGATCGACGGCTACGCCAAGGGCCTCGAACCACTGATCCCGCTGGCGCTGCGCCGCACCAGCGCGTTCCTGACGCACCCGGTCTTCAACACCCACCTGAGCGAAACGGAGATGCTGCGCTACATCCGCCAGCTTGCCGACAAGGACCTGGCCCTGGACCGCACGATGATCCCGCTGGGCTCCTGCACGATGAAGCTCAATGCCACCAGCGAGATGGTGCCGATCAGCTGGCCCGAATTCGCCGGCGTGCATCCCTTTGCGCCGACCGACCAACTGGCGGGCTATGCGCAGTTGAACGACCAGTTGTGCGCCTGGTTGTGCCAGGCCACCGGTTACGCCGGCGTCAGCCTGCAGCCCAACGCCGGCTCGCAGGGCGAGTACGCCGGGCTGCTGGCGATCCGCGGCTGGCACGCGTCGCGCAACGAAGGCCAGCGCAGCGTCTGCCTGATCCCGGAGTCGGCGCACGGCACCAACCCGGCCAGCGCGCAGATGGCCGGCATGAGCGTGGTCGTGGTCAAGTGCGACGCCCTGGGCAACGTCGACATGGCCGACCTGGCGGCCAAGTGCGAAACGCACAGTGCCAAGCTGGCCGCGATCATGATCACCTACCCTTCGACCTACGGCGTGTTCGACCCGCAGGTCAAGGAGCTGTGTGCGCTGGTGCACCGGCATGGCGGACGGGTGTATGTCGACGGCGCGAACATGAATGCGCTGGTCGGCGTGGCCGCACCTGGCGAGTTCGGCGGCGACGTCAGCCACCTCAACCTGCACAAGACCTTCTGCATCCCGCACGGCGGTGGCGGCCCCGGCGTCGGGCCGGTGTGCGTGGTGCAGGACCTGGTGCCGTTCCTGCCCGGCCACCACAGTGCCAATGGCCGCGACACACCGGTAGGCGCCGTCTCCGCGGCGCCGCTGGGCAACGCCTCGGTGTTGCCGATCAGCTGGATGTACGTGCGGATGATGGGCGCCGAGGGACTGACCGCGGCGACCGAGGTCGCGATCCTGGCGGCCAACTACGTTGCGGCGCGCTTGGCCGACCACTATGCGATCCACTACAGCAGCGAGGTGGCCGGCATCAAGGGTGGCGGTGTCGCCCACGAGTGCATCCTCGACCTGCGGCCGCTGAAGGAGAGCTCGGGCATCGGCGCTGAAGACGTGGCCAAGCGCCTGATCGACTACGGCTTTCACGCACCGACGCTGAGCTTCCCTGTGGCCGGCACCCTGATGGTCGAGCCCACCGAGAGCGAGCCGCTGGCCGAGCTGGACCGCTTCTGCGACGCGATGATCGCCATCCGCGGCGAGATCCGCCGGGTCGAAGACGGTCGCTGGCCGCGCGAAGACAACCCGCTGAAGCACGCGCCGCACACCGCCGAGTCGCTGCTGAAGACCGACTGGACGCATGCCTATTCCCGCGAGCAGGCGGCCTATCCGATGCCTGGCCTACGCCGCAACAAGTTCTGGCCTCCCGTCGGTCGCGTCGACAACGTCTGGGGCGATCGCAACCTGGTCTGCAGCTGCCCGCCGTTGTCGGCCTACGACGAATAGAGGACGGCGCGATGGCGGTGTCGGTCTTCGACCTGTTCAAGATCGGCATCGGCCCGAGCAGTTCGCACACGGTGGGCCCGATGCGCGCGGCGCGGCTGTTTGCGCTGCGCCTGGCGCACGAGGGCCTGCTCGGCCACACGGCGCGCGTGCAGTCGCAGCTCTACGGCTCGCTGGGCGCCACCGGCAAAGGCCACGGCAGCGACAAGGCCGTGCTGCTCGGCCTGGCCGGGCATGAGCCTGACAGCGTCGACATCGAGGCCATTCCGGCCCTGCTCGACGCGATGCGCGCCCAAGGCCGCCTGGTGTTGCATGGCGGCCGCGAGATCGCCTTCGACGAACAGGCCGACTTGATCTTCCAGCGCCGCGAAGCCCTGCCCTTTCACGCCAATGGCCTGCGCTTCATCGCATTCGACGCCGCAGGCAACGAGCTGGGCAACCGCTGCTACTACTCGGTCGGCGGCGGCTTCGTCGTCAGCGACGAGGTCGCGGCCGATGGCTCGAAACAGAAGGTCATCGCCCCCGACACCACCGTGCTGGCGCACCCCTTCCACAGCGGCGACGACCTGCTGGCGCTGAGCATGAGCACCGGCAAGTCGATCGCGCAGTTGATGCGCGACAACGAGCACCACTGGCGCAGCGACGCCGAGATCGACGCCGGCCTGCTGCGCATCTGGCGCGTGATGCAGGACTGCGTCAAACGCGGCTGCGCCACCGATGGCGTCCTGCCGGGTGGCTTCAAGGTGCGCCGCCGCGCCGCACCGCTGTACCGCGACCTGATCTCGAACCCCGAGGCGGCATTGAGGGACCCGCTGCAGGTGATGGACTGGGTCAACCTCTACGCGCTGGCGGTCAACGAAGAGAACGCCGCCGGCGGCCGCGTCGTCACCGCGCCGACCAACGGCGCGGCCGGCATCGTCCCGGCCGTGCTGCACTACTACACCCGCTTCGTGAACCATGCCCCCAATTCGCTGCGCGATGCCCCCCAAGGGGGCTCTCCGGCCTTGGGACGGCCCGGCGGCCGGGGCAGCAACGACGCCGGCGTGATCGACTTCCTGCTCACCGCCGCCGCGATCGGCCTTCTGTACAAGGAAAACGCCAGCATCAGCGGCGCCGAGGTGGGCTGCCAGGGCGAGGTCGGCGTGGCCTGCTCGATGGCCGCCGGCGCCCTGTGTGCCGTGATGGGCGGCAGCACCGAGCAGGTCGAGAACGCCGCCGAGATCGGCATGGAGCACCACCTCGGCCTGACCTGCGACCCGGTCGGCGGCCTGGTGCAGATCCCCTGCATCGAACGCAACGCGATCGCCTCGGTCAAGGCCATCAATGCCGCTCGGATGGCACTGCGCGGCGACGGCACCCACCATGTCTCGCTCGACAAGGTCATCAAGACGATGCGAGAGACTGGCGCCGACATGCAGACCAAATACAAGGAAACGGCGCGCGGCGGGCTGGCGGTGAACATCGTCGAGTGCTGAAGCCCCCCGGGGGAAACGCTAGATTGCGTGCAAGGCCGCGCGGCGGCACAGTGCGTGACCCCACCGCCGGCACCTCTGGAGTCCCCCACCATGCAACGAATCGTTTCGAACTCGCTCGGCCTCATCGCAGCTGCGGCTGCATTGACCTGCACCTCGGCGCGCGCCGGTGAGCTCGAGGTGCTTCACTGGTGGACCAGCGGCGGCGAAGCCAAGGCCGCGGCGGCGCTGAAGGCCTCGATGCAGGCCAAGGGCCACACCTGGAAGGACTTCGCGGTGGCCGGTGGTGGCGGCGACGCCGCGATGACGGTGCTGAAGTCGCGTGTGGTCTCCGGCAATGCGCCCGCCGCCGCCCAGATCAAGGGCCCGTCATTGCAGGAATGGGCCAAGGAAGGCGTGCTGGCCAACATGGACGGCGTGGCCAAGGCCGAGAAGTGGGACGAGCTGCTGCCCAAGGTCGTCTCCGATGTCATGAAGTACAAGGGGAACTACATCGCGGTGCCGGTCAACGTGCACCGCGTCAACTGGCTGTGGGCCAACCCGGCGGCGTTCCAGAAGGCCGGCGCCAAGTTGCCGACGACGTGGGACGAGTTCTTTGTCGCTGCCGAGGCGCTGAAGAAGGCCGGCGTGATCCCGGTTGCACATGGCGGCCAGAACTGGCAGGACTTCACCACCTTCGAGAGCGTGGCGCTGGGCGTCGGCGGCGCCGACTTCTACAAGAAGGCCCTCGTGCAGCTCGACCCCGCGTCGCTGTCGAGCCCGACGATGGAAAAGGTGCTGACGACCTTCAAGCGCGTCAAGGACTACACCGACAAGAACGCCAATGGCCGCGACTGGAACCTGGCCACCGCGATGGTCATCAAGGGCGAGGCCGGCATGCAGCTGATGGGCGACTGGGCCAAGGGTGAATTCATCGCTGCCGGCAAGGTGCCGGGCAAGGACTTCGCCTGCGTCGCCGCGCCGGGCACTGCCAAGGCCTACACCTTCAACGTCGATTCCTTCGCGATGTTCAAGCTGAAGAACGACGCCAACGTGAAGGCACAGAACGACCTCGCCGCCGCGATCATGGGCACCGAATTCCAGGAGGTGTTCAACCTCAACAAGGGCTCGATCCCCGTGCGGCTGAACATGAAGATGGACAAGTTCGACGACTGCGCCAAGCTGTCGTCCAAGGACTTCGTCGATGACGCCAAGAGCGGCACCCTGGTGCCCTCGATCGCCCACGGCATGGCCGTGCCGTCGGCCGCCGAAGGCGCGATCAAGGACGTCGTCAGCCAGTTCTGGAACGCCGACAAGATGAGCGCCAAGGACGCGATGGCCAAGCTGGCGGCTGCGGCGAAGACGAAGTAGCCCGGGCGCCACGGTGCGCGCTGCTTGGTTGCCGAAGCTGGTGGTGGCGCCCAGCTTCGTGCTGGCGCTGCTCTTCATCTACGGCCTGATCGCCTGGAACGGCTACCTGTCGCTGTCGGCCTCGCGGCTGCTGCCGAACTACGAGTTCGCCGGCTTCCAGCAGTACGCCAACCTGTTCGAGAGCGAGCGCTTTCACGTCGCGTTGTCGAACATGGCCGTCTTCGGCACCCTGTTCGTCGGCGGGGCGATGGCCATCGGCCTCGTGCTCGCCATCCTGCTCGACCAGAAGATCCGTGCCGAAGGCGTGCTGCGCACGATCTACCTGTACCCGATGGCATTGAGCTTCATCGTCACCGGCACCGCCTGGAAGTGGATCCTGAACCCGGGCCTGGGCCTCGAGCACCTGGTGCAGCAATGGGGTTGGGAGAGCTTCAGTTTCGACTGGCTGGTCGACCCCGACAAGGCGATCTACTGCATCGCGATCGCCGGCGTCTGGCAGAGCGCCGGCTTCGTGATGGCCCTGTTCCTGGCCGGGCTGCGCGGCATCGACGACAGCATCGTCAAGGCTGCCCAGGTCGACGGCGCCAGCTTGCCGCGCATCTACTGGCGCATCCTGATCCCGAGCCTGCGCCCGGTGTTCTTCTCGACCCTGATGGTCGTGAGCCACCTGGCGATCAAGAGCTTCGACCTGGTGATGGCGCTGACGGCGGGCGGCCCGGGTTTTGCCACCGACCTGCCGGCCACCTTCATGTACGCGATGGCGTTCTCACGCGGCCAGATCGGCCTGGGCGCGGCCAGCGCCACCGTGATGCTGGCACTCGTCGCGGCGATCGTCGTGCCCTACCTCTACTCCGAGCTCAGGGTCAAGAAATGAACCGCCTCAGCGTTCACCGTGTGCTCTTGTGGGCCGCGCTGCTGCTGTTCGCGGCCTGGTTCCTGACGCCCTTGTACGTGATGGTCGTCACCTCGCTGAAGGACATGCAGCAGGTGCGCGAAGGCAATCTGCTGTCGCTGCCCAGCGACCCGACGCTGGCGTCCTGGGCCAAGGCCTGGAGCAGCGCCTGCACCGGCATCGACTGCGGCGGCCTGAAGCCCTTCTTCATGAACTCACTGCTGATGGTCGTGCCGGCGGTGGCCGTCTCCACGGCGATCGGCTCGCTCAACGGCTATGTGCTGGCGAAGTGGCGCTTCCCCGGCAGCGAAGGCCTGTTCGCGATGCTGCTGTTCGGTGTCTTCATGCCGATGCAGGTGGTGCTGCTGCCGATGAGCCAGGTGCTCGGCTGGCTCGGCATCGCCAGTTCGATCTGGGGCCTGATCCTGGTTCACGTGATCGCCGGCATCCCGAGCACCACGCTGTTCTTTCGCAACTACTACGTCGGCCTGCCCGACGAACTGGTCAAGGCCGCGATGCTCGACGGCGCCGGGTTCTGGCGCATCTTCACGCGCATCGTG
>Ga0315288_10003118_pt1 | contig 21161 bp, 17 predicted proteins | sample YL17G11_20_MG_FD_203454 | JGI IMG/M metagenome (GOLD analysis project Ga0315288, IMG submission 203454) | Sediment microbial communities from Yellowstone Lake, YNP, Wyoming, USA - YL17G11_20 | ecosystem: Environmental > Aquatic > Freshwater > Lake > Sediment | place: USA: Wyoming | collected...
GCAGTACATGGACCGACTGCTCAAGGAGTACCCGTTCCAGGTGCTCGATGGCACTCGGGCAATCCACATCATCCAGCGCGAGCTCAGGGAACGCGTGCAAGCACTCATCCAGCCGGCCGCGGGGGAGGGGAACCATGGCGCGTAGTCTGTACGTCGGCGTCGACCTGGGCGGCACGAACGTGCTATCAGCCGTGGTCAACCCAAATGGGCAGATCCTCGGCCGGGGGAAGAGGCGAACGGCGGGCGCCCGAACGCGGGAGGCGCTCCTCGAAGTCATCGTGGAGTCGGCCCGGAAGGCGCTGGGCCGCGCTGACACGGGGACGGACGATATCGGCGCCATCGGCATCGGCGCTCCCGGGCCGGTCGACACCGTGAACGGCGTCGTGCTGGAGATGCCGAACATACCCGTGGGCGCGCTCCACCTCGGCGCGGAGCTCGAGTCCGAGTTCGGCGTGGAGTGCATCGTCGAGAACGACGTGAATGTGGGCACCTTGGGGGAGTTCTGGCGGGGCGCGGGACGTGGGTGCCACGATGTGGTCGGCGTGTTCGTGGGCACGGGCACCGGAGGCGGCATCATCATCGACGGCAAGATCCTCCGGGGTAAGACCGGGATCACCGGCGAGATCGGCCACATTGTCCTGGATCCGTCCGGCCCGCGTTGTGGTTGTGGCCGTCGGGGGTGCTTGGAGGCCCTTGCGAGCCGAACGGCCATGCAACGGGCGGTGCGCGAAGCTCTCGCAGCCGGTGAGGTGTCCGCCCTGTCGGGCCTGGCCAAGCCAGGGATCGACGGGCTTCGCAGCGGGGCGTTCCGCAAGGCGCTCGACCAGGGAGATGCTCTGGCGCGCCGCGTGGTGCACGGTTGCGCCGTGAACCTGGGCTACGGGGCCGTCACCCTCATACATCTCCTCAGCCCCGAACGTGTCATCTTCGGCGGTGGGGTCATCGAGGCGCTGGGCGGGGAGATGCTGCCCATCATCGAGCAGATCATACACGAGCGCTGTCTCGAAGGTACGACCGAGGGCGTCGAGGTCGTCCCAGCGAAGCTGGGCGACGATGCCGGCGTCCTCGGGGCGGCCGCCGTCGCCATGCAGGCGAAGGGAGTTATACTGGACTAGCAGCTCTGGGCCATGGCCGCCCCTGGCGCTGAGTGGGCGCGGGAAGTCGCCGGCGCGTGGCAGGAGTTGCCGGCCGGCAGTAGAATGTAAACAGACATGAGGCGTGGGTTGATCGGCGGGGCAGTGCCCATCGGGTACCGATGGGTGGCATTGCTGGTCCTTGTCTTCTCGATCTGGGTGTGCATGGCCGGCGCAGACGCGCAAGCGGGCCGCGTTGACCATGTCTTCATCGTGAGTATCGATGGTCTGCGTCCTGACGTTCTGATCAGGGCGCAGACTCCGAACATTGACAATCTACTGAAGGTCGGGTCCTACACGTGGGCGGCGCAGACGGTGCAGCCCAGCGTTACGTTGCCTTCGCACTGTTCCATGGTCACCGGGGTCACACCGCAACGGCATGGGGTCACGTGGAACGACTACCAACCGGGACGCGGCGCGCTTCCGGTGCCGACGGTGTTCACGATCGCGAAGGCCCATGGTCTGACGAGCGCCATCGTCGTCGCCAAGGAGAAGCTTCAGACGCTGGCGTTGGACCGTTCGGTGGACACGGTTCGGGTCGTGGCGGGCAACGCGGTGCAAGTCGCTCAGGCGGCGGCGGGTGATATCGAGGCGCGGCAGCCCAGCGTGGTCTTGGTCCACTTCGCGGACGTCGACGGTGCCGGCCATGGCTCCGGTTGGGGCAGCAATGCTCAGGTGGCGGCGACGCAGACCTGTGACCAGGGCCTTGGCCTGCTACTGGGTGCGATCCACCGATCCGGTCTGGCGGCGCGCAGTGTGATGATCGTCACTTCCGACCACGGGGGGCATGGGCGCGGACATGGGACCGACCAAGCGATCGACATGACGATCCCGTGGATCTGCGCGGGGACGGGTGTCGCCGCCGGTCAGGAGATCCGGACGCGTGTAACCGTCTGCGACACGGCGGCGATGGCGCTTTATGCCATTGGCATCGTGCCGCCGGCCGACTGGGACGGGCACGTGGTCCCGGGCGTCTTCCCGCGCCGGGGGTGACGGGGCGGACGATGAGGTCCGGTGCAAGGCTCGGCGGGCGAACAGGGAGCCGCTTGGCGGCTCTGGGCGAATTCGCGGGGTCGACTTCAGACAAAGAGGCGGGACGCATGAACGAGAAAAAGATCCTGGTGGTCGAGGACGACAGAATGGCCCGCGAGGTCTTGGTTGCGGCGCTTGAGGGCGAGGGGTACACGGCCATCGAGGCAGCCGACGGCCAAGAGGCCCTGGAGAAGGTGGAGGCTGAGCACCCCGATCTCATCCTCCTCGACCTGATGCTGCCGCGTATCGACGGGCTCGACGTCTGCAAGCGCGCCCGCGACCGCACGGCGGCACCGATCATCATGCTCACAGCACGAAGCGAGGAGATCGACAAGGTCCTCGGGTTGGAAGTCGGCGCCGATGACTACGTGACCAAACCCTACAGCACACGCGAACTGCTGGCTCGGATCCGAGCAAACCTTCGCCGCGCCCGCGAGCTTGCGAAACCGGCGCCCGAAGCCGACGAGATCATTGTGGGTGACGTCACCATCGCTCCATCCCGGCGCGAAGTCCTCCTGCGCGGCAAGGCGGTCTACCTGACGCCCAAGGAGTTCGACCTTCTCTACATCCTCGCGCGGAACGCGGACCGGGTCCTGACGCGGAGCGAGCTTCTGTCGGAGGTATGGGGCTACGAGGGCATGGACACGCGCTCGTTGGACGTGCATATCGGTCGACTGCGCGCCAAGCTCGAAGACGATGCCTCGCACCCGCGGATCATTATCACCGCGCGCTCCGTGGGCTATCGGATGGTCAAACCGCACGTCTAGCGCGCCGGAGCGCCGATGGGTGCCTCGCACACCGGGCATCGCGGCGGCGACGCCGCCCGGTGTTCTGCGCCGTCGGCCGCGGCGCTACGCCTTCGGCGGCGGGCGGAGTCGCGACTCGAGCTGCGGCGCCGCTGCGAGCAGCGCCTGCTTGGCCTCCGTCATCTCATCGAGCAGCCCGCCAATCCGGCCGCACAACTGCACGACCCGGTCCAATCGGTCCAGTACCTTCGCGTCCCCGCCCGCCAGTGCCCGCTGCATGAGTTGGGCATTGCCCAGGATGGCCCCGAGCGGATTGCGGATGTCATGGTTCAGCGTGAATACGCTCTGCACCATGCCGATCAGGGCTGCAGTCGCCTCGTCCTCCTCGCCCGAGGCATCCCCACCCCTCGTATCGCCGCGGACCGCAGCGATGACGTACCCCGATGCCACGCCCGCCTCCCGGTAGCGCCGCGCTGTGACCTTGACAGGCACCCAGGCCCCGCTGGCAGCGATCAAGCGCGCATCCACCCAGATCGGCGACGTAGAAAGCGCGCTCTGAATGGCCTGCTCGACCGCTAGGCGGTCGCACGCGGGGATAACCGTCCACACGGGCGCCCCGAGCGGCAGATCGCCGAGCAGCTCGACAGCCCCGCGGCCCACATGCCGGAGATCGCCGCTGCTGTCGACAACCAGCACCGGGTCGTCCAGGGAGTCCAAGATGGCCAGCGTCAGGGGTTGGCTCTGCTCCAGTGCATCCATCGCCTTCATCGGCTTCGCTCCTTGATAGCAACCTAGCGGGACGTTCGCACAACCATTGCCCACCGTAGCCTAGCGATGGACACCCACCCTCGGAACGAGCCGCACGGCCCAGATTCCCGGGCCTCGCGGCCCCCATTTCGCGCCGATGCCTCGTCATGTCCTCCCCGAACTGGCAGCGCGGAAAACCGGGGACAGCCACCGGTTTCGCGCAGGAGCCGGTATCCTAGGAGGAGCCATCACCAGCGAAACCGGTGGCTGTCCCCGGTTTCCGCCCCGCCCCGACGACGCCGAGGGGCCGCATCCCGACGATTCCGGATGCAGCCGAACTGGCGTCTCCAACGGGCCCAGGAGGGCCTATGATAGAGAAGCGGCATTCCGTAGTCGGCAGCGCAGCGTAAGCGGGGAGCATCTGCGATGGGAACGTGCACGACACCGCTCCGTACCGTGATGGGAGCGTCGGGGCTCCCGGCGCGAATCGAGAGACTGAGGCAGAGGGCCCTCGACGGCTCGGACACGCCGGTCGGTTACCGCGCTCTGGCCTATTGCCAGGCCGCGATCGAATCCCGCGGCCGGCCTCTCATCATCCGTCGGGCCGCGGGACTGGCGCGCACCTTGGCCATCTTCCCGGCCGCCATCGCCGACGACGAGCTCATTGTGGGGACGCACCTCTTTGGCGAGCGGAGCGGGGTTGATGCCGCCTTCGATTTCCCCGAGTTCGCCTCCCACCTCTTCGAGCGGCCGGCCGATGCCCTGCGCGCAGCCCTCGGCCAGACCACCCTCTCGAGCGAGGAACGGGGCCAGATCCTCGCCTATGAGGGGCGGGCGCACGAGCTGGTCGGCTTCGATCCGTCCGCGCCCGCTCCGCCGGACCCGGTGGCACTTGCTCTGCGCGCCGAGGTGCTCTTCGGCTGGGGCTCGTGCGTGAACCACAGCGTTCGGGACTATGCCAAGGTCCTGCGCTGTGGCTTCCTGGCTATCGCCCAGCAGATCGACGAACGGCTGGCCTCTCTCCGGATGGAGTCGCCCGACGACATCGCCCAGTACAGCTTCCTCAGGGCGGCGTCGACCATCGCCCACGCAGCGGCCGGGCTGGGGACGCGCTATGCCGAGTGTGCTCGGCGCTTCGCAGCCGACTGTGCGGACGAGGGCCGCCGCAAGGAGCTTCTGCATGCCGCTGACGTGTGCGACCAGGTTCCGGCCCGACCCGCCCGCACCCTCCGTGAGGCCGTTCAGGCGCTGTGGTTTGCGCATACGATCACCTGCTGCGAGGACCACATCAACGCAAACTCGATCGGGCGGCTCGACCAGATCCTCCAGCCGTACTACGCCGCCGACCTGGCAGCAGGGCGCATCACCGAAGAGGAAGCGGTCGAGCTGCTCATGCTGCTCAACCTGAAGCTATACCGGGACTACGACGTGCAACAGGCAATCCTGGGGGGCCGCCGGCCGGACGGCAGCGACGCCACCTGCGACATGACGTACCTGTGCCTCGAAGCCACCCGGCGGCTTGGCCTCGTGCGGTGCCTGTCCATTCGGCTGCACCGGGGTACGCCCCGCGAGCTGCTGGATCGGGCGACCGATCTCCTGGCCGAAGGTGGCGGGATCCCGTTCTTCTTCAACGACGAGGCCATCATCCCCGCGCTGATGGACAAGGGGGTCGCCCGGGAGGACGCGCACGACTATGCGGTGATCGGGTGCGTGGAGATCACGATCCCGGGCAAGACCAACCCCCACGCCGTGAGCCATCAGATCAACCTGGCCAAGTGCCTGGAGCTGGCCCTGCATAGCGGTCTCGACCCGCGCACCGGGCTCCAGGCAGGGCCGCGGACCGGCCTGCTGGAAGACCACGCCTCCGTCGACGACCTGTGGCGCGCCTACACGACCCAGGTGGAGCACTTCGCCCGCTGCGGCGCCTTCGTCTCCAACGCGGGTGAGATGCAGCAGGAGCATGACTTCCCGCTGCCGTACCAGTCGATCCTGACCGAGGCGTGCATCGACCGGGGCCGCGACATCACTTCCGGCGGGGCCCTCTACAACTACCACTCCTGCTCCGCTATCGGCGTCCCGAATGTCGGCGACTCGTTCGCGGCCCTGGAAGCCCTCGTGTTCGGCGACCGCCAGGTAAGCCCGCGGGAGCTGCGCCAGACGCTACTCGGCGACTTCGAGGGCGCGGAGTCGCTCCGCCAGATGCTCCTCCGTTGGAGCGCCAAGTACGGCAATGACGAGGAGGCGCCCGACCGCTGGGCCGCGCGCGCCGCGCAGCACTACTGCGAGACGCTGTCGCAGTTCACGACGGTTCGCGGGGGCGGGTTCCATGCCCATCTGTTCTCCTTTGTGTGGCACATCGACCCATTCGGCCGAACGACGGGCGCACTGCCGGAGGGCCGCAAGGCCGGCCAGCCTCTCGCCTACAGCCTCTCACCGACCCAGGGGCGCGATGAGAAGGGCATCACGGGGCTCATGGCAAGCCTGTCGAAGATCCCTCACCACCTCGCGGCCGCGTCCAGCTCGGCCATCATCGAGCTGACGCCGTCATTCTTTGAAGGCGACGGGCGGGAGACATTCGTCTCTCTTCTGAGGACAGCCGTCGAACGCGGCATCGGGCAGATGCAGTTCAATGTGGTGACAGCCGAGCGGCTGCGGAAGGCCCAGGAGGACCCGGAGCGGTACGGGAACATCGTGGTACGCGTGTCCGGTTTCAGTCAGCGATTCTCGCTGCTGGGCCGAGACATGCAGGACCACATTATCGCCCGGGCCAAGCACTCGAACTAGCGGGCTCCTGCCGGCGGCCGTCGCGCGATGTCCGAGGGGGCAGGAGGATACGGGCCGTCTGTTGAAATGAACGGGAGAACACGTCGCGGGTCTCCCGGCGTGTGCGGCACTCCTCCGGAAGGTGAGAGGCGGAACCATGGTGCGCGTATGTCTGATCATGCTGACCTTGGCCCTCGTGATGCTCGCGCTGGGGTGCACCGTCCCGCCCGCGAACAACGGCAACAACAACGGCGGTAACAACAACGGGGGCAACAACAACGGCGGGGAGCCGATGACCATCACCGGCGCAGTGACCGATTCTCAGGGCACGGCCGACCCGACGCTAGACTTCACCGGGGGCACCGTGACCATCACGGCGACGTTGGCAGGTACGATCCCGGAGGGCACCACGGTCGCCGCCGGCGTCGAGGGTCCTGCAGTCACCGAGCAGGCCGACTCCGCCACGAGCATCCCGCTCACCGCCGGGGAGAGCAGCACCTACAGTGGGACCTACGCGTTGGCGTCCAACTTCGGCGCCACTAGCGCCGTGTACACGTTCGACGTTACGGCCACACCGCCGACGGGTGACCCGGCCGCCGCTGCGGCGGGCCAGGCCACCGTCAGCGGCGTCACCGACGGCCCGCCCAGCGTGCCGCAGTTCTGATCACGCCCGCCAAGCGCCATCCCGGGCTCCGGGGGCTCAGGCAATCGAGCCCCGGTCTCACTCCTCGCGGTTGCCTGCGAGCGTGGCCAGGCGCTGGATCGCCCAGCCCGTGAGCTCTCGGTTCTCGTAGTCGGCCCAGATGCGCCGGTCACGGGCGCAGCTATAGGCCTGGCACACGCGTGGCCTCTCGCCATAGACGCCGCACGTTCGAGTCGAGCGGTGCAGGTGCACGCAGAAGCCATCCGTAGCCCGGCCGATCCTGAATGGCTGCCCCTCATCGAACGCAACGGCGCCGGAGCGCACCTCGTCCGGACACAGCGAGAACGACAGCCCACAGCAGATGGCCTGGCAGATCCCCTTCCGCTCCGTACAGCCGGGGTCAGGCCCGGGCGGCTTCACGCGCCGCGTCACGGTGACCCCCAGCGCGGGCCCGTCTGGGCTCTCCGCGAGTGCTCGGAGGGCGCCGGCGCGCAGGGCCCCCAACTCCTCCGAGGTGGCGAGCCCGTGTAGCTGAGTGACCTCGGACAGCGCCGCGAGCGCCACATGGTCCACTCGGACGCACCTGCGGAGTGCCTCCAGCTCGCGCCCGAGCTTGGCGACCCTATCCCTCCTCCGGCCATCGCCCCCGGGTGATGCACCCAACGCTGCGGGCGCCGGTGGAGCGGGCGCTTCGAGCGCGTCCAGCACGGTCCGCAGCCGCTGCGGGTCATCGCCGAAGCGCTCGATCAGGCATTCTGCAATGTGCTCCGCCAGCTCACGTACCTGCATCCGGATCGCCCCCTCGCTCACTTGGCGGGACCCGCCGCCTGCGCCGAGACGGCCGTCGGCGTCGAGGCGACGTGTGCTGCTTCACCTGCCCGCTCAGCCAGATGACACGCTCCGCCTCCGCTCTCGCCGAATCGCACTGCCAGTCCGGCAAGGTGCGGAACTCCCCGTCGTCCCCGGAGTAGACCCACGGGCACCTCAGCCGGCAGACCCCGGAGGCCCAGCACGATCGGCATCGCTCCGCGACGGCAAAGTACCCCTCGTAGTACGAGCGGAGCTTCTCGCGATCCAGCCCTTGGTCCAGGTCGCCCAGCACGTAGCTGGACATGCCTACGTATCGATGGCAGGGGTAGAGCTGACCGTCGATGCCGACCGTCAAGACAGCGCGGCCGACTCCGCACGGCAGGGCCCATCGGATCGGGGCGTGCACGTCGGCAAGCACTCGCGAGAAGGGGCTGAGTTTCGGCCCGTCCCCACCGGACGCGGCCGCCGCACACTCCGCGGCGAGAGCATCCTCGCGCGGGGAAGCATCGCCCCAGGCGGCCGGGCCGATGTCGTACGGGCCGCACTCCCCGCAACGCGGCTCCGCGTATGTGAGCTGGACCTGCCGCACACCGAGCGACTCGAAGAAGCGGGTAAGGGCGCCACGGTCCATGCACCGGTTCGTGACCGTCGCCCGAACGAGGCACCGGATCCCGGCGGCCTGGAGGTGGCCAAGGCCCGCCACCGCGAGGTCGGATGAGCTCCCACCCGATGCGAGGGGGCGCATCGAGTCCTGGACCTCCTGCGGGCCATCCAGGCTCAGCGTCACGCCGAACCGGTGCCTCCGAAGGAAGTCAGCCACCTCGCCGTCCACCATCGTGCCGTTGGTGGTGATGGAGAAGCTCACGCGCTTCCCGAGCTGCCTTGCTGTGGTCCGGGCGTACTCGACGGCGAACTCGATGGCTTCACGGTGCAGCAACGGTTCGCCGCCGAAGAACATGACACCCACATTGCGCAGCCTGCCCGCTCGACTGAAGGCGAAGTCCACCGCGCGCCGTGCGATGTCGAGGGGCATTCTGTCACGGGCCAGCGCGCCGTTCCGGCCGACGTAGCAGTACCGGCAGCGGAGGTTGCAGCCCTCAACGAGGAACAGTTGAACGCCCTTCACCGGCCAGCGGCAGTACCCGCCGATCATCCGTCGTACCTCGCCAGGCGTCGACGCAGCGATAGACCGAGCGAACAGGCCCTGCCGGCGTAGCGCCAGGTACTCCCGTGCCGTGTGCTCCGCGGCCTCGGCGCCGTACCGCTCCTCGAGATCGCTCAGCGCCGGCCCCAGCGCCATGCCGTCCTCGCGGCAGCGGAGCAGTACACCTGCCGCGTCGTCGACCTGCAGCACCGTCGGGCCGGAACGGTCGTAGACGTGCGTCCCCCCCTGGAACTCAAAGGCGTGGAAGCCGGGCGCGCCGCTCATGCAGAGCGCTCCGCCGGGACAGCGGCCCGAACGGGCGTTGGCCGGCCGGCCGCCGTGTATTCCTCAGGCGCCTCGTCCGACTGCTGGTCCAGCGCGGCAAGAAACTCCGGGCACTCCCGCTGGACGCGCTCATACACCCACGCGCCGCGCTCGATCCACCCCCGCACGTTGTCGCACCGCCACTCCTGCGGCGGCCGGCAGGTCCCGTCCTCGTGCGAGACATACCATGCGCACATCCCGCCGCACAGGTTCACCGCCCAGCACGAGGCGCACTTAGCCTTCGTCTTGAAGTACTCGCGGAGGTACCGCTCGTGCTTCTCCTCGCTCACCCCGGACCAGACATCGCCCACGACGTAGTTCCCCATGCCAACATAGCGGTGGCACGGGTAGAGGCTGCCGTCCACACCGACGGTCGTGCAACCGCGGCACACGCCACACGACAGCATTGGCGCACGCTGCGTCCTGCCCTTGTGGATCGCGCGGATGCCTCCGGAGAACGGGTCGAACCGCAGTGGCACGCCCTTCCGCACCTGCTGCATCCACCGCGTGAGGAGCTGCTCCATCTCGGCATCGATGGCCGCGCGGTGCTCCGGCCCAACGTCGAACGGCCCGAGGGCGTAGGACTTGCCCTGGCAGTAGCTGATACCGACTCGCGTGAAGCCGAACGCTTCGAGGAAGGTCACGATGTCGTAGAGGTTGAGGTGGCGGTTGCTCACCGTGCAGCGGCAGGTGACCATGCGCCGTCGCCGCATCAGCCGCTTCACGTTCTGCGCCGCTTGCGCGAATGATCCGCCGCCTCCCGCCAGGGGACGCACGTCGTCATGCACCTCCGGCGGGCCATCCATGCTGATCATCAGCCCGAAGTTGTAGCGCTTGATCCAGCCGATGACCTCATCGTCCATGAGCGTGGCGTTGGTGGTGAGGCTGTAGCCGACCTTCTTGCCCTCGGTTGCCGCGCGCTCCTGGCTGTAGCGAATGACCGAGCACATCACCGGCTTGTTGAGCAGCGGCTCCCCGCCGAAGAAGGTGATCTGCAGACTGTCCACGCCCACAGCGCGCCGGAACACCAGGTCCACCGCCGCGAGCGCGACCTCCTCCGGCATGAGCCCGTTGCCGAGCGCGTTGTGCGTGTCCACATAGCAGTACCGGCACCTTAGGTTGCAGGCCTCGGCGAGGTACAGCTCGATCTTGCCGGTGGACATGGGCAGCAGCCGGCGGACGAGACGGCTGTAGTCGTCGGCATCGTAGGTCGTAACGGGGCCGGTGAAGAGCCCCTGTCGGCGCAGCTCGAATGCCTCCGCCAGCGCGACCTCCCCGACCCGGCCCGGACGCCGTTCCGCCATCCGCGTGGCCGCCTCAGCGAGCGATGTGCTCTCGTGCATCGTCCGCAGCGCCTCCGCACCCACCGCGTCCACCCGCAGCACCGAGAGCTTCTCGGGATCAAGCGCGTACAGCGCGCCCTGGTGCTCGAATACGTGCGAATGAGCGACCCCAAGACGCCTCATGTAGCCCTCTCACTTCCCAAGCGACTCAGCGATCTCCGCATGCTGTCTGGCGATCGCATCGATCGCCTGCCGGCGCACTGCTGGATCTGTGCCGTCGTCCCTGGCGATCTCGACGAGGACCAGAAGCCCAAGCCCGTAGCCCGCCACGCGCTGCGCGGCCTCGACCTGCACCTCGCGAGGCCCACGAAGCAGCATGTCTGTCCACACGATCGCGGTGTCCTCGGCACCGTCGCGGTCCTGGAGTGCGGAGCGTACACCCCTCCTCAGATCCTCGTCGTCCGTGGAGAGAAGGACCGCTAGCAGCACCGGGATCCGGTCCTCCCCCGGGAACCCAGTGAGTGCACGCAGGGCTACCGTGCGCGGGAGAGGGTCGCCGGCGGGATCGTCGAGGATCGCCTTCACGAGATAGGGGACACTACTCAGGCTCTTCGCCCGTGCCAGCAGTCCGAACAGGGCGACCTTCTGGGGACCGTCCAATCCGGGCACGAGTGTCGCTCTCTCCAGCAGACCCACGGCTGGGGCGAGTCGCGCGCCATCCAGATCCTGAAGGGCTCTTGCGGCGGCCAGGAACTCCTGCGGGCGATCCGTCTCAGTGAGGAGCGTGCGCGCCAGCTCGACTGCGGGCTCACCCGGCGAAGCCATGACCTCGCGGCCGTCCTGCGGGGACGGCATTGGGCTCTGCAGGTCCGCGGCGTCGGGGAGCACGGGGAGCACGAAGACCCCAAGGGCTGTGCGATACGCGGCCAAGGCCGCGTCGGCTTCCTCGCGTCGCCCAAGCGCGCGCAACGCTTCGGAGCGAAGGAGCTGCACGTACGACCCGTCGGGCATCGCCGCAGCTAACGCATCGTAGTCTGCCAGCGCGTCAGCCGATTCCCCGAGCTCCTGCCGCAGCAAGCCGCGTGCCAGCAGCGCGAAGTGCTCTTCGGGATGGATACGCAGGATGTCATCGAGGGCGTCGAAGGCTTCGGACAGTCCCTCGTCCGTAGCCTCCTGCCTCGCGCGGCCGTCCAGAAACGACCCGACTCTCCCCTCGGCCCGCGCTCTCCCCTCAGGCAGCCCCCACGGGGCCCTCAGCCGCTCCTCGGCCAGCGCCGCCTCCGCCTCCGTGATCTTGGCCGCCGCTGCGTCGGCATCCCCTTGCCGCTTCAGGCGCAGGCACACATCGCGCTTCAGCAACCACGCGTCCAGGTTGAGGGGCTCGATGCGCACGGCCTCGTCCAGGTAGGTGAGGGCGCCCTCATAGTCGCCCAGCCAGTAGGACACCCAGGCCGCCTCCACCTGGACCTCCGCAGACTCGGGCGCCGAGGTCAGGGCGGCCGTTCGCTCTCCCACGGCACGGGCTGCGTACGCCCGCTCGCGGTCCTCCTCCCCGGCTGTCCGAGCGGCGGAGGCAAGATGCGCCCACGCTGTCGCGCAGATCGCTCGATCCATGGGCGCCTCCGCGGCCACCGACTCCACGTCCTCCGTCACGGGGACGGCGCGGTGTAGGTAGTGGTGGATGAGCCTCAGCAGGTCCGGGTAGGACGTCGCGGCCCGACAGTCGTAGAGCGGCCGCCATGGCGTCTCCTTCGCCTGCATGACCACGCGGCGCAGCCAATACTCCGCCGCCTCATGCCCACACCCGACCCGTGCCACGTAGTGATGAGCAAGGTACTCGGCCGCGATCTCGCCGCCCAGCAGTCGGCGCAGCGTGATGGCAAACAAGTCCTGCGTGCTACCGATGACCTGACCCCGGTGAGCTTCGAGATACGCACGCACGGCCTCGCGCGCCCCATCAGGATTGGCCTCGCACAGTCGCTCGAATGCCTCGTTGTCGAATGGATCGCCGCCGGTGAGGTACCGCTCGACCACCGAGACAGCCCCTTGCGCAGTGGGGGCGGGGTCCTGCGCAGTGGCAGGGATGCTCGCCCACGCGACCGCCGAGAGCGCGACCAACGTAGGCACAGCCATGCAGCGCGGTTCCACGGATGATCCATACACAGGTGATCACGTCTCCCCTCTCAGGGAAGTCCGGACGCTACGCAGTGTCGGCCGCGGTGCCGGTCTCTGCAGGGCAGCAGTAGTCGCCCGCATTGTCTCCGGGTTCGCAACACTCGTCTGCTACGGTATCGCCGGCCGCGCAGCAGACGTCGTTGGCGGCATCTCCTATCCCGCAGCAGGCGTCGCTGTCTGTCTCGGTCGTACACGTGCAGTAGTCCATGTTGACGGGCGGCGGATCCGCCGTGGCGGGACAGTCGTCGGCCTCGCCGTCGGTGCCGTATCCATCCCCGGTTCCGCAAGTGCAGATGTCGGCCGTGTCCCATGAGCCGCACGTACCGTCCGCGTCATTGCACCAATCGCTGCCGGTCGTTGGCTCGCCGGTCTTCATTGGGTCGGTGCCGCACGTGCAGTAGTCCGCCTGCGGGCCCCCGTCTTTGAGCGGCTTATCGAAGCAACACGCGCACGAGTCGGTCTGGGCTGCGCCCGAGTCCCCCGTAGAGCACGAACAGGAATCGGCTCCGCCGGTCCCAGCCCCGGGCCCGCTATCGTCGGGGCAGTAGACTGCGCCATCCCACCAACACCGGCACGTGTCCGCGGCCCCCCCTTCCGGAGGGCAAGTGCAGTAGTCTGCTGCGGCGTTGGTCTCGTCGTGATCGGCACTCTTCTCACCCACGCAGATCGCGCAACTGTCTACCGTCTGCCCCTCCGACCCGCACCCGCAGTAGTCGGCCTCCGTGCCCGTGTCGCGATCGCACGTGCAGACGTCGTATGTACTCGGATCCGTAGAGCACCCGCAGTAGTCGACGGTCTTCTCCTCGGTCCCGCAGGTGCACGTATCGATACCTTTCTCCTCCGGCGAGCACCCGCAGGAGTCGACCGTCTGACCCTCCGTGCCACAGACGCAGTTGTCGGCTGCCTGGCCAACGTCGCCGGTGTTGCACGTGCACCAGTCGGTGGGGTACTTCTCCGGCGGGCACGCGCAGTAGTCGGCGGTCGTGTCGCTCGTGCAGTAGTCCGCGACCGCGTCCGGATCACCGACCGCACACGTGCACACGTCCGCCGTGGCCGAAAGGTCGCCGGTGTCGCACTGGCAGACGTCGACCCCGGTCAGGTCGGAGGAGCACTTGCACACGTCCGCCGGTGGCGTCTCGGGCGGGCAGGTGCAGGTGTCGGCGGGCTCGCCCTCCGGGAAGCAGTCCTTACAGTAGTCGACCGCCTGCCCCTCGCCGCCGCAGGTGCAGTAGTCCGTGGGAGGGCACTGCGACCCCATCTGGCAGTAGTCGCCCGTCTCCGTTCCGCACTGCCCGTTGCAGGTGTCCTGGACCCCCAGATCGCCGCCGCACTTGCACACCTGCTCGATGAACAGCCCGTCCGAAGCCTGTCCGGGCGAGGCCGCGGCTCCGAGGGCGCCAAGGATCGTGAAGTGCGTGAGCCCGGCGCCGGCCGCGAGCCGACCCAGACGACGGAAGAACGAGCGGCGTTGTTGGCTCGCAGGCTCTTCGTAGCACTCGGGTTCAGAGGGGGACGCTTCGTCGGGGGAAGGAGGAAGATCGTCGGGCATCGTCAGACTCCTCTCATTCGATCGGAGTACTCCTCGCCCGGGGGCGACTGACAACGACCACGCTATCTCTGCTCGGCGGGGCTATTCGCGCCGCACCTCCTCTCCTCCCTCCGCCCCCCCCTGTAAAATGATTGTAACAATTCAGGCCGCCTCACCGTCCTGCCGCGAGCGGCGACCGTGCATCCGTCGACTGCACTCCCTCACTCGGCTGTGGAGTTCCGTCCGCGCCAGATTCGCTCGACGGCCCGCCGCACCTCGGCCGTGCCGGAGAAGGCTCGCCAGACCGTGCTCTCCACTCCCTGCTGCATGGCGCGGTAGTTGTCGATCGCGAGCAGCATCGGGCCGGCGTCGATGGAGTAGGCCTCCGGGTTGACGTACCCGTCGATCTCGGAGTAGGCATCCGCGAGGCCACAGTCGGCGCTGTGCCACAGCTCCGGCCTGCCCCGGTAGTAGCGGAGCGCTTCTAGCGCGGGACCCGGCAGCAGAGGCAGGGCCGATGCCGCGCCGTAGGGGGCCACAACCGTGTTGTCGTCGACCCACCGTCCAGACACGTCGATCGCGTGGGGGACATCACGACGAACCAGCCGACCATCCCGTACTTCGAGGGCTGGTGGCGCCGAGTAGGCGTGGTACACCGTCGCATCGCCCACGCGCCCCAGACACGCCGTCAGGCCCCACGCACGCCCACCGAAGAGCTCGGGCCGCGACCGGCAGTAGGCCAGGTTCGCCTCGGCAGCGACCCGGCTGTTCCGCCACCAGTCCACCGGCTGCGTCGGGTGTGGATCCGGCCGGTCCAGGACGCGTGGCGGGAGCCAGAGGGACGCGAATGTGTAGGTGAAGAGGGAGCCAGAGAAGCTCGCGATGAGCTCGCCCGCCGCCGACTCCACGGGGACACGCTGCCAACGGTGGAACGTGTCCGCGGGCACGGGGTGCGTGCCCGAACCGACGGCCAGGAGGTCCAGCAGCAGGATCTCGTCCGTGTAGGTGTCCCATTTGGCCCGCATGTCGCCATCGGGCTTCCATCCATGCCGGAAGAGCCCATCTGGAGCAACCATCCACGGCCAGTCCACTTCGTCCACGAGGTACTGGGCCGTGCGGCGGACGTCCGCCTCGCTGTCACCGTCGAAGTAGCCCTTGCATGTCAGGACTCCGCACATCAGCAGGGCCGTGTCGATCGTCGACAACTCGGCGATGCCGTCACGGTAGCCCGACGCGTCCAGGAAGTGGTAGAAGAAGCCCCGGTACCGCGAGCAACGAACCGGGCAGTCGCCCACGGGCGAAGACGCAAGAGTGGTGAGGAGCGTCCGAACGCGGCCGGCGGCTTGGTCGCGGGTCACATACCCGCGCTCCGCGCCAATGCAGTACGCGCCGAGGGCGAAGCCGGTTCCTGCGATGGTGAACGGGGCCGAGTGCGAGCTCCGGTCGACCATCAATCCCGTCTTGGGGTCGGCATAGTCCCAGAAAAAGCCGAACGTCGCGCGTGCGATCTGTCCGAGCATGGCGTCGTCATCCGCCGGCGGCGGCCCGGTCTCTGGTTTGCCGCCCAGGAGATCGAAGTCATCGATGCACAGACGTCCCCGAGGCTCGTTGAGGCCCTGCTCGATGACGAGGACTAGCTCCTTGGCGCGAGCCGGGTCCGGCGGCCCGGCGTTGAAGCGCCATGCGCGCGGATCATCGATCCGCGCGCTCAGCAGTATCTCGGACCACTCCGGGCCCGGCTCCACGCGGATGTACCGATAGGCTGTGCTCTTGTAGTCACGTCGGTCGTCCTTGACCTCCACCCGGAGGTTGCATCCTGGCCCCTTGCCCTGCGGGGTGCCGTCGAGCACCGTCGCCTGGCCGAGTACTCGGAAACGCAGCGAGTCCCAGGCGGACAGATCCAGTCGAACGTGTCGCGCGCCGATCGGGCCGCGCAGGCTCATCCACGCGCCGGCGTACGCGCCATTGTCGGCCGAACGGCTGAAGTCGTACCGCAGAGAGAGGCACCCGCGCTCGACATCCCGTTCGACGGTGACACAGTCCCCGTTGAGGGCGCCCATGTCGCCGGACAACTCGGTGCGGAGCCCGAACCACCGTGAGTCGAAGTCGGCAACACGCTCAGCGAACGACGTGTCCGCCCGGGCGGAAGCCGACACGATGAGCAGAGCGACGGCCAGGAGCGTCAGGAGCGTGGACCCCTTCGCAATGGGCCGCCCGGCTCGCATGGCTACCGCGCTCCGGGAAGGGGCGGTGAGTAGTCCGTCGGGCGGAGATAGTACTCGCCAATGGCGGTCGAGGAGACGATGGCGGTCGCGGGGAGATTGCGCTTCCAGTGGGTCCGATTGAGGCGCCGGACGACCGTGTGCACTTCGCCGGCACCGAAGCCCCAGTCCACCAGCCGCTCGGGCGTGTAGCCCTGCAGGACGTAGTGCAGGATCAGGTCGGCCTTACGGTAGGAGATCCCGAGGTCCGCCTCATCGGTCTGGCCCCGAACAAGGTCCGCCGTGGGAGCCTTGTCGACGATGACGCTCGGGACGCCCACGTACCGCGCGAGCGCCCAGACCTGACTCTTGAACAAGTCACCCAGCGGATTGACAGGCGGGGCATCATCCCCATGCCATGTGAAGTACCCAAACAGCCGCTCCGTCTTGTTCCCCGTCCCGACCGGGATCCCGTTTTCCTTGGCCGCGAGGTCGAAGAGGACGACCATGCGCATGCGTGCCATGAAGTTGCCCTTACGTAGGGGCGACACATCGACGGCGAGCCCCGCCAGGCCGTCGACGGCCCGGGTAATCTCGAAGGTCTCCGAGCGGACGCCCAGGTCGTCGATCACGAGCTGGGCATGGTCGAGGCTCTCCCGGCTGCTGGTCGCGTATGGCATGCGAACCGCGACGACATTCGCGGGCCCGAAGGCGCGAGCGCACAGGTAGGTCGACAGGGCCGAGTCCACACCACCCGACAGCCCGACGACCACCGTGCTGAACCCCCGGCGCGATGTCACCTCCTCGCGCAGGAACGCGACCAGCCACTTCGTCGTGAGTGCGAGGTTCAGGTCGAGGGCGGAGTAGTCCTCCGGGCTCGAGGCCTGGTTTCGGACTACGGGGAGGGGCATCAGTCCTCGACCTCCTCTCCCGCGACGGCCGAGCTGCGAACGTGACGGGCGGCGTCACCCAGCTCCAGGGCCAGGTCGGCGGCGACAGCCTCCAGGTCGGTGACCAAAGGTTGCCGCACGCGGGCCACCTGCAGGTCGCGCATGTCAAACGTCGTGCACAGCAGAGCCTCCTCGATCGTGGGCCCTTGGGTCACGACCGCGCCATCAGGCGTGAGTGCAGCGGAGCCCCCACCGAAGCCCTTACCGTTCTCGAACCCTACTCGCGCCGTGTGTGTCACGAACACGGCGTGCTCCTCAGCGATCACCTGGAGCAGATCGATCCACTTGCGCACATTCCATGGGGGGTCCGTGCCGAAGCCCCGGGCAGGACTCGAAGAGATGGCATGGATGAACCGGGCCCCGCGCAGCGCGAGGATGGTAGCCGTGACGGAGTGCCACACATCCTCGCAGATGAGGATGGCCATCGGCCCGAAGCGCGTGGTGAACGCGCGCAGCGACCGCCCCCGTGCAACGAACCGCTGCTCGTCGAACACGCCGTAGGTCGGGAGGAACATCTTCCGGTGGATGTGGCGGGCGCGTGGCCCACCGATGGCCCCGAGCGTGGCGTAGAGGGCAGCGTTGAACACATTGCCCTCAAACAGCTCGTAGAAGCCGACGAGGACATCCAGCGGCGACCCGGATGGGCAACGCTGCGCGAAGCTCTCCGCGAGATCGGCGAGGACCTCCTCGCCGGTACGCGCGACATCCAGCACAGCGCCTTCGAGGAAGTAGCCGGACAGGCTGGTCTCGGGCAATACCAGCAGGTCGCAACGCTCGTCCAGGGCCTGGCTCGCCAGTTCGCCGAAGCGGGCCACATTGGCAGCGTAGTCGCCAAACACTGGCGCGAACTGCGCTTGCCCGACACGCACCAGGAGGGGTGTGCCCATGCCCTACTCCCCCATGATGTGAACGACCAGCCTTCGGTTCCGCGGGCGATTGTCGAAGTCGATGACGACCACCTGCTGCCAGGTGCCCAACACCAACTCCCCGTCCGCAACGGGTACCGTGAGGCTGGGGCCGACGAGGGAAGCTCGGACGTGGGCATGGCCGTTGCCGTCCTGCCACCGGGCGTCATGGGCGTAAGTGGCCCCCCTGGGGGCCACCTCCTCGAAGAGTCGCTGCAGATCGGCCACAAGCCCCGGCTCATACTCCACCGTGGTGACAGCCGCGGTGGACCCGGCCACGAAGATGTGCACGACACCATTGGAGAGGCCGGATGCTCGAACCGTTTCCGCCACCTGCCCCGTCACGTCGATGATGTCACAGTCTCCCTGCGAGCTGATCGAGATGGTTGCCGTGTGAACGGCCACGCCGCACCACACCCTCCTTGCGTCGAAGGCGCACCGAGACCCGACACGCCGTTTGGACGTTGTGTGGCCGCCATTGTATCCTACGGAGACTGTCGTTGGGGTAGGGAGTGTGGCAACATGCCGCGCAAACGGCTGCTAGGACGAACCGGAGTGATGGTGACTGAGGTCGGGCTTGGGGGTATCCCGATCATGCGGGTGGGCTTCGACAAGGCCGAGCGCATCATCGATCGCGCGCTCGACAGAGGCATGGACTACATCGATACGGCTCGCGTGTACGGCGACAGCGAGGCCAAGTTCGGCCAGGTCATGCGCCGGCGCCGGGACGAGTGCTTCCTGGCCACCAAGACGGTTGGCCGCACAGCCGACGCCGCCGCCGCGGAGCTGGACGTGAGCCTGAAGGAGCTGCAGACCGACCATCTCGACCTGTGGCAATTGCACGATGTCTCGACCCAGGCCCTTTGGGACCAGGTCATGGGCCCGGGAGGCGCGCTCGAGGCCGCGAAGCGCGCCCGAGACGCCGGCAGGACCCGCTTCATCGGCATGTCCGCGCACAATGTCATCACCCTCGAGCAGGCCGTCGAATCCGGCGAGTTCGATGCCATTCTGCTCGTCTACAACCTGGCCGTCAGCGACACGGCCGGTGTGATCCGCAAGGCGCGCGAGGCCGGTGTGGGCGTTGCGATCATGAAGCCCCTGTCCGGGGGCATCTTCTTCGGACTGCTCAAGGACAAGCACCCCGGCAATCCCGTCACTCCACGCATCGCGTGGCGCTACGTGCTCGGCAATGAGGATCTGAGCGTCGCGTGCGTGGGCGCGCAGACGCTTCGCGACGTCGAGGAGGCGATGCGCGCGTCGAACGCCTTCCTGCCTCTCTCGGGGAAGGAGGCGGCGCCGTACATCGCTCAGGCGCAAGGCCTCGGGCAGGACGTCTGCCGCGACTGCCGCTACTGTCGCGACTGCCCCGTCGGGATCGATGTGCCGGCCATGATGCAGCTCATGGACCGCCAGCGCGCGTTCGCCTACGAGTGGCCCAGACACCGGATGGTCTACCAGCGGCTCGACCCGCAGGCGGATGTGTGCACGAAGTGCGGCGCGTGCGAGGAGAGCTGCCCTTTCGACCTCCCGATCATGGCCCGGATCGAGAAGGCGCACGCCGCGCTCAGCCAGCCGGTGTAGCCGGGGTGGGCGAGACGCCCCATCACTTCGCGCGCACTTCGGTGTTGAAGTCCCTGATGACGACCGTGGCCCCCGCGGGGACCGACTCGAGGATCCAGACGCTGCTGCCGATCACCGCGCCCTTGCCGATGACGGTGTCCCCACCCAGGATCGTGGCGTTGGCGTACACCACCACGTCGTCCTTGAGGGTGGGGTGCCGCTTGACCTCCTTCACGAGCACGCCGTCCGCGCCCACCTTGAAGCTACGCGCCCCCAGGGTGACGCCCTGGTAGAGCTTCACGTTGCGCCCGATCTCGCAAGTCTCTCCAATGACCACGCCGGTGCCGTGGTCAATGAAGAAGCTCTCGCCGATCTGCGCCCCGGGGTGGATGTCGATCCCGGTGTGTGAATGGGCGTGTTCGCTCATGATCCGCGGGATGAGCGGCACATCGAGCTGGTACAGCTCGTGGGCCACGCGATGCGTCGTGATGGCTCTCAGCCCGGGGTAGCTGATCATGATCTCGGCGTATGTCTTGGCAGCCGGGTCGCCCCGGTAGGCCGCCTCGACGTCCGTGATGAGGAGATCCCGAACCCGCGGGAGTCTCTCGTAGAGCGCCGCGACGATCCGGTGGGCTTCGACATCGACATCCCCGACGTCCGCCTGGCGACCCGCGGACACGGCGTAGGCGCCCTGCCAGCGGAACGGCAGAGCCTTCGCGACCTCGACGACCAGGATGCGATAGGCCCGGCTGAGCTGCTCCTCGAGGAACGCCTCCAGGCTCGTCTTGGGCGTGATCTCGGAAGACATCCGGCCGGGGAACAGCACATCCTGCAGGCAATGAAGCGCTTCCACGACACGCTGGAGTGAGGGGATGTCGCCGGACGCGCCCTTGGGGGTGTCGACCCCATCCTGGGCGTACCGAGGCTGGAGCGCCGAAACGACCTCGCACACGATCCGGCCCGGGCTGGCTCTCAGACACCCGTTCGGGGTGCAGGGCAGGTCAGTGGGTCCATGGAATGTCGAGTCGTCGGTCATCGTCAAGCCTCCGTCCGCCGGACTGGGGCATCCTGCATACCTGAGAAGATACCACATAGCCTATCGACGCACACGGAAGGGGGTCTGAGGGGGCCGCATTCAGGATCGTGTGTATGCCTACTGGGAGCGCGGACTTCAGTCCGCAACGCGAGGCCCCCGTAGCGCCTCCACCGCTGCGGAC
>Ga0315288_10003120_pt1 | contig 21156 bp, 11 predicted proteins | sample YL17G11_20_MG_FD_203454 | JGI IMG/M metagenome (GOLD analysis project Ga0315288, IMG submission 203454) | Sediment microbial communities from Yellowstone Lake, YNP, Wyoming, USA - YL17G11_20 | ecosystem: Environmental > Aquatic > Freshwater > Lake > Sediment | place: USA: Wyoming | collected...
TTAATGTACCGCCAGTGCTGATATCTACAGTACCGTGCGCAGATGTTCCAGTACCAGAAGTAAGAGATAGAATACCTCCAACAGTAGTACCAACTGTACTATTTTGCGCCTGAACTACAAGAGTTTGTCCCGTCGCATTAACAGCGGTAGTAGTAGTTTGTAATATACTTGGAAGCGTTACACCTGATGTAAATCGAGCAAAAGTATTACCAATTTCTAAACTTGAGACTGAGTTAACTTGAAATTGATGAACGTTACCGGTAGAAGTATTGTAAAAAATACCAGCGTTTACCGCATCTCCCAACGTTATATTATTAGATGCATTAGAAGATAAAGCGGCTACATCTAGTAAACCAGACTGAGTTCTGAAAGCAATAATAGTTGTATTGTTCTTTTCACGAATGAAACCAACAGAGGCGGTATTATTACCCGTACCATCATGTTGAATGTATCCATCAACAACAATAACTCCTGGAGTATAAACTGTATCTGTGGCTAATGAGCCTAAAGCAATTCTATTTAAAGCATCAACACCAATACTTATAATATCAGTGCCGGTAGGATTTGCTTCCCAATTTATAAAAGTATTGTTGGATAATCTAATAGAGCCAGAATCAGCAGGGTCGGGGCCTAATGCTAAATAGCCGTCCATCAGGAAATTATTTACTTTAACAGTTTGTGAGGCTCCCAGAGTAGTGCCATCGCCATTAGTATTTAATGCAAATCTCCAAATATCGCTGGCATTATCCCAAGTCAAAGTTGGCATATCTGTTGGAAGATAAGCATTTCCAGTACTGGAGGTATAGGTTCCGCTGCCTACGGATCCATTAAGAGAAAAATGTGTAGTATCAACAATAGTAATTGGCCAAGTACCATTTGCATTATTATTTCCAGTAATTCCAATAATGGTTACAAGCTGTCCAGTTACTAATGGAATAGTTGGCGGAGTAGATAAAGCAATTACAATTGGAGAAGCATTAGTTGCACCAATTATAGCAGAACTTGGAGAAAGTGTAGTAATACCTCTCTCGACTGCAAAGCCTCGATAGCCATCAGGAACAGAAACGGGGGCAGTAGTATTTTTCCAGTCATAACTATTAACATGGAAATAATACCCGTCAGTACCGCCTAAAGATTGGTTTTTCTTTAAGAAGTTACTTACTTTTGATTGTACCACTCGATTGACAGTGATATTAATTAACTGATTAGTTGGATAACCAGAAAAAGTACCGGCGCTGTCAGGAGCATCATTTACAACCCAGTCCACATATTGGGACAAAGTTGTATTGTACGCTCGCATATAGTACTGTATTGCCATTGAATCTCCTAGAGAGATGTCTCTTTATTAGATTACATCAATCTCAAATGTCTATAATTCTGCAAGTTATCAGAATTTATCTAAGATTACCCAAGAGCTGCCCATAAAAACTATCTTGATGCACCCGTAATTAGTATTAATTACGTAGCTGGCTGCGCCGTCAATCACTTGTCCGCCACCGCCATTAACAGTAATGTTAAAAGTTACGGCATTTCCTGAAAAGTCTTTTATAAATACTGTAGTTCCAACAAGTGGAGAGGTTGGTAAATTAACTACGAAGGCAGCTCCATGACTTACTAGAGTCACATCTTCTGGACTTGAGCCCATATTGTAAGGAGTGCCCGCTACCGTACTAATGATTAAAAGTCTAGTTGAAGGCTTAGCAACATAGTACCCATCAGATGCAATATAAGTAAGAACATAACCATCAGGAGGATTTCCTACTGGAGGATATCTCAAGGTCATATCTGGTAACGTTAAAGTTCTTGTTATTGGAGTATTGGTAGCCATTATAGTCTCGACATCTCTCTCATCTCTATTGTGGCAACGGCTCTTCTGTCAGATGCTGTGCCAGATGGTTGTACAAACGAGGAAGCTATTTCAGAATCAACGCTGATTAATAACTGACTGCCAGATGGTGAAATAGTAACCGTCCAAGGCGTTCTAGTTGGGCTATCTACTGTATTAGGTGTAGATAATGTATAGTTTACATTATCTAAAACTAAAATTCCTGTATTAGTAGGATCTTGATGTGCTAGTACATCGATTACATATCTTGCAGGCACTACAGGATTAGGACTAATTGGAGATATGTTAACAATCATTACCCTAATCTGCATATCGTAAGAATAACCATCTACGAATGTTGGATTAGTAGGAAGTGGCTGGGTAGTATCCTGTAATTGAAGAAGAATTGAAGTTCCAGATAAACCGTAACCATCTAATAGCAGTCTTGACCATTGAGCTTCACCAATTTTGCCAGGAGTAAATCTAGCATTGGCCTGAACTTGTTGGCCAAATAATCTAGATTTACCATATTGGCCTCTAACAGAACCAAAATTGGCAGTTACAATATTATTAGTTCCAAAAATTGCGCCATTACCGGCACCATCAATATTATTAGAAGAGCCGCTAATAAAACTATTGCTAGTTGTATTGGTTAATCCGAGACTATTAGAATTGCCGATTACAAAGTTAATAGTAGCATTAGCGCCATAACTGTTTGCAGTACCAAAAGTTCTATTGAAAGAACTACCGGCTAAACTCGTATTGAAACTTCCATTAGTAAATGAGAAGTTTGATTGATGAGTATTATTACTTCCTAATACGAAATGACTAGATACATTAGTTAATGTATTTCCGGTTCCAATTATAACGGTATTATTTGTGGCAATGTGCGTATTGTTACTGCCAACTAAAATAGTATTTTCCGCACTTGATGCATCTGAAGTATTAAATGAGCCATTAAGAATGGTACTATTTCTACCGCCGATACTGTTATTATTTCCGTTTAGAATGGAAGAGAATTGTCCGGAAATTGTTTGATTATATCCATCGCCAATGAAAGAGCCTTGTCCAGTAATAGTATTCGAGTAACCATCAACTATAGTACCATGCGCATCGGTGCCAGCTATAGTAACAGTATTATTGCGGCCATTAACCACAGTGGAATAACTAGCTGTAACTGCATTAGTATTACCGTTCAAAATTAAACTATGAAGGCCATTAACTGTTCCAATAGTTGAATTTAGAATAGTAGCATACAATCCGGTAGCCGTTAAGTTATTTCCAGTTCCAATAAAAGAGAAACCTGACGAAGCAGAAATAGTATGAGTGTTGCCAGCAACTATAACTGAATGATCAGAAGTAGAGTTAATAGTATGATTTATGCCAGTTAATACGGTTGAATTATTTGATGAAACCACGGCGCCAGTTGGCGTACCGATGAAAATGTTTTGAGCATTGGCTTGGTTACCACTCCCGCCCATAATGACGCTAGAAATTCCGTTGGCATTTATAGAATTACTTTGGCCCCACCCGATGCCCGCGTGGGTGGCTCCCAGCGTAATAACGTTAGAAATTCCATTAAGGATGCCAGAAAAATTTGCCTTAGCTTGGTTATTTCCACCATTCAAAACAAATGAATTAGTGGCCGATGCAAGATTAGAATATCCATCTAATACAACGGCTTGAGTCTGAGTAGCTTGGTTACCCGTTCCATTGATAACGGCAGCATATTGTCCAGAAACAAGATTAGTTAAACCTGCTAGAATAGCGCCATATTGTCCAGAGACGGTATGGCTATCTCCACCACCAACCACACCATAAGATATGCTAACTGAGTGCCTATCACCACCTAAAATAGTGGCGTAATTATCAGTGGCTCCAGTTGAAGCACCAGTTGATTTTGTACCAAAATTAACGATGCCAGTTTTGGTATTATCGATTGGTGATTGAAGCGCCCTGTTGGATCGCAAATTAACTCTAGAAACATAACCATCAAAAATGACAGCTCGGGCTTGTGGCTCCCAGGCGCTATCAGCAGCGCTCCAAACCAAAGTATAACCATCAGTTGGAGAAACCGGAGAAATATGGGAGCCTTGAATACCAGTTACTGTTTGTCCGGTTCTTCCATAAGGACCAGAAAATGCAGTTAGATCGTGAGAAGGAATAAATCCAGTTTGAGCTTCCCAATATCCACCAAAATTATTCCAAGTTAGATGATATCCGTCTTGAGTTGCACCAACGGTTTCTAGTGATACATTAAGTGATTTATTTCTAATTCCAATAACTTTTTGGCTAAGATAAGTTCCAGAAAGATCTCCGCCAGCGACCCACAAATCAGATTGCATTGGGAACCAGCTAGTGCCTCTGCGAACATACAGCTCAGAGTTAGCGTAACCGTCGCTCCTCATATAAAGAGATCCGTTTAGTCTGTTTTCAGTTGGAGCCCCATAACCATCACTAATTGTTAAAATAACATTTTGTGGTACATTCCAGATAAATAGAGGGCTCTTTACATATCCATCATTCGGAATAATGGGAGATACGCCTAAATTAAGTCTATTTTCTAAAATATCTAATCTGGTTCTAACATCTGGATAGATGCCACTTGGAGTAATTCCCAATTCTTCTTCAATAGCAAAGGTAGATTCTCTCAAAGCCTTGATAGCAGTATCCTCTTGGGAACTGCCGGAAACGCCTGGTAGCGTGATATTATTATCAAAACCATAAGGATAGTTAGTCATGTTTCAAAGTTTTAACCTATTGATGCCATTTGTTTTTATGCCGCTGTAAGCCTTCACCGTATAAGTATACTAAATTTTTAGCATACATTATAGTTAATTTTTAACGTCAATAAATTAAAAGGCCTTTCATGACGAGTTATCCTGCACAGATAGATACTAATGCCACCTTACCAGCTGTCGCTGATAATTCAACACCGGTTGGTGCTGAAAGTGTCAATAGACTAAGGGATGCCATTATAGCCATTGAATCTGAATTGGGGGCAAAACCAAGTGGCACTTACACTACGGTTCGAGGCAGGCTTGATTTTATTGAAAATCAAATTACGGAACAAGTTATTACCCTAAATGGAGATTTGGGCGGAACCGCAGCCTCACCATTAGTTATTGGCTTACAGGGAAGACCTATTTCCAACGTTGCTCCAACTAATGCCCAATCATTGTCTTGGAATGGAATTGTTTGGGCACCCAGCGATGTTGTCCAGTTGGCCCAAGATCTTGGAAATGTTATTACGGCTCCTTATGTTATCGGTTTACAAGGAAGGCCAGTATCTAACCAGTCGCCTATTACTAATCAAGTTTTAACATGGGACGGTTACATATGGAAACCGGTCACACAAATAGTTACTTTAAATATTCTTCCGACTGTTACGCTTTTACCAGTTGATATTCTTTTCCTAGGTGGTGACGGATATAATGGTCTTTCAAATCCTATGAGAGTTGGTAGTCGAGCCGTGGATATGTCGTCATATCCGGCCACTACTTTGGATGGCAGATCAAGAACAATGAAATTCATTGTTGATTTAGAGGTTACTAACTCATCAGCAACTGGATTCGTTCAACTAAAAGATGTAACAAATAACGTTATTATTACCAGTAGCCCATTATCTACCCAAAGTCAAACATCTGTAGAATTATCCGCCACTATTAACTCTGGAAGTTTCTCTGGAGTTATGCGTACCGATATGATAGCAATGTATGAAGTTCAAATCTACATAACTGGTGGAGGTGCTACCGATCAGGTTATTTGTAGGAATGCTAGAATTAATATCAGCTATAGCCCTCCTGTTAATGTTACTACTTTGTTAGCTTTAGCAATGCCAACTGATATTTCATTTGTGGCTGGTACAACTTTAAATGGATTTGCAACCCCAGCAGGAGTTGGAGGAAGAACGCTAGATATAACCAAATTCCCAGCTCTTTTGACAGATGGTAGTGGAAGAGCTAGAAGCATGTCATTCTATGCTGACGTGGAAGTATCGGCACCAGGCGTTGATGGGTATTGTCAACTTTTTGATACGACACACAATGTAGCAGTAGCTAATACATTATTTCATTTTACAAATCCAGTAACTGCAGAAATTAATTCGACACCTTTAACTGTAGGAACCTCATCTGGTAATATAAGAAGTGATATTACTAGTAGATATGAAGTTCAACTGTGGAAAGTAAGTAATGCTGTTACAGATAGAGTAATATGTAATAACGCAAGACTAACAATAATATACCAGTGAGGATAAAATGGCTAGAATTGCACCCGATGGCTATGATGTTTTAGTCCACATGTTGAGTGACAGTGCAGGAACACATATTAATGCTGGAACGGCTGGTTCTACTGGTAATTTTACGGACTATGGAAGCCCAGTTTTTGGATGTTCTGGCCTGTTAGGGGACGCTATGTATAGTCCAGGTTATTATCTTGTTAATGCGCGTAATGGTACTGGTGGAGCTAACGATGTATTGGTTACACCAAATGTATCACTATCTGGCTGGGTATTTATGAGAAGAAGTACTAACTCTGCAGCCGAAATATTCAATAAACAATACTTTTTGAATGGGTGGTCGGCCCCATTCTTAACTTTTGGATTCCAAACACATTCTGCTAGTGATCAATGTGATTTATATATAACAATAGGTGGAGTCCTACAAACGGTATTAAGAACACCAACCACGTATCCTCTACCTATTAGTAGATGGTTTCACCTTGGAGGAACTTGGGATGGTACTACTGTAAAATTTTATATCAATGGCAATTTATCAACTTCAGCTAATTATAGCGGGACTATAGATTACGGAACAGTCGGCAATAGAGGGCAATGGTATGTAGGCGGCATTCCTGGAACTACTGTAAATGCAGATTCTCCAACTATAGTTCAAGATGTAAGAATTGCTAATATCGTAAGACCTCAGTCTTACTTTCAGAATATATATTACAATGGAATGTTTGTAAATGGATAAAGGTACATAAATGGTTGGTACTAGAGTTGCTCCCGATAATAATGATATTGTAGTTTGGAAATTAGATGATTCGGCTGCGCCGTTTATCAACTCATCTACTTCCCCGTCTGCCGTATCGCATGCGATTTCAGATTTAGCTACATTATCAGGTACAGTATTATTGCGTCAGTCAAGTCCATTCGCTGTCTCAGGCGCTAATGGTAGTGTTCAATTTACAGCTACTAACAGTGGTTCTCCACGTAATTTTATCTCTGGTGCCAATAACTTCGAACCAGCTTTCCCGCTTAGTATATCGGGCTGGCTTAATTTGAGATCATACAATACTACCGGATTTGTACAACATCCAATAAATAAACAGGATACAGCCGGAGTATGGTCAGGTATTACATTTGATGTTGTATTTATGCAGAATCAATCTACAGGTTCTTCAACATATTTCTTCGGTTTAAGTACAGCGGGAGCACAAGGTACACGTCAAAATTTTACAGTTCCACTAAATACTTGGATTCATATAGGTCTAACATACGACGGTTCCAATCAAATAACTTATCTAAATGGTAACATTGTTGCACAATGGTCTTCTACTGGGGCAACTACTTGGGGAGGCCATGGACCTTGGTGGTGGGGAGCTATCCCTGCTGGCTCAGGAAACCCAGAAGAAACAGCTATGTCAGTTTGTGATTTTAGATTTGCCAATATAGCTAGGCCACAGTCTTATTTTCAAAACATCTATCAGCAAGCCATATTAAATAATACTGGACAACAGTCTGTATCTACCACTTTTTATAAAATGAGAGCGTTTGATTTATATTATACAACTATTCCAGTTTATTGGAATGACAGTATAATTTCATATGCTAATGCGCCGGCTTCACCAAGTGGAGATGGCCTAGGACCCATAGAAATAATGGATGCTTGGAAAGTTCTAAACGTATAATGGATAAATCATGCCCAGAATAGCCCCCGACCTTTATGATCAAATTGTATGGCCATTAACAGAAACATCTGGCGTCTATAGGAATGTAGGACAGATATCGCCTAATAATTCAATTACAGATTTAAGCATTACTAATGCTGTTATTAGGACAGGCAGTGGACTTTTTACTGGTAATTCTCTTTTGATTCCAGGCACAACGGACGTTCCTACAGGATCTTTAGCAACTAGAAATTATGTAGCAGGCGCAAAGACCGTTAACATAGCTCCTCCTATAACATTATCTTTTTGGGTATATATGAGATCATATAATACCGTTAATAATGGTGGTTTGGTAGTCAAAGAATATAGAGATAGCGACATAACTAGTGCCTGGACTACTCCTTTTGTAGCAATAGGAGTGTATCTTTTAACTACTAATAGTGGCGGAGACTGGGAAATTTTAATTGCTGCCAATGCTACCACTAATATAACGTTAATAGTAACAGATTTCCCAATCCCATTAGGTGTTTGGTCACATATTGGAATAACACATAATGGAACTGCAATACGTGCTTATTTGAATGGCTGTCAATGTATTTATTATTCAGGAGCTACTCAATTAAATTCAACTGCCGCTTCAACTCTTTCTTATACAGATGCAACAAATGGATTTGGATTTTGGAGAATAGGAGCTATTACTCATACCGGCTCGGCCAATAAAGAAGAGGCAAATGTAAATATCCAAGATATAAGAATCGCCAATATAGCTAGACCACTAAGTTATTTCAAAAATGTTTATGCGGCCGGGGCCCTACCTCTTAGAGCTGGAACTTCTGTATCAGCTCAATATTATAAGTTAAGAGCTTATGATACTTCTTGTGTAACCCCTACGGCTGTTGTTTGGGTAGATACACAAATTTCTTTAGCAAATGCGCCCGCTTTTCCATGTAGCGGCCCTTATACGACTCCTGAAGTATTAGAAACTTGGTATGGATAAACACTCAATAATACGACATTTTGTGTAAATGGAGATTAAATGGCTACACCACTAAGATTTGTCAGGGGAATGATTTACCCTTATACTGCTGGCGGCACCAGTTTTGAATTCATAAAAGCAATTTATGAATTTTGGGGCTATTGCGTCAATGGCACTTCCGCACTTCAAGTACCTGGTGGAATGGCCAACACCATGAGCGTTTCTTATTCAATATCTAACGTAACCGGTGCCGGAGTATCTCCGATCGTAATAACTACAACTAGTACAAATGCTTTATTTACAGGACAACAAGTAGCAATTTCCGGAGTCCAAGGGGCCACCGCTGCTAATGGAACTTATCAAATTCTTGTAATCAGCACTACACAATTCAGTTTAAATGGTACCACTGGAAACGGCGCCTACACCAGTGGTGGAACAATTAATACAACTGCACAAGGTATAACAGTTAATTTTACCGAAGGGTCCAATGTTTTGGCCGTTGGAAATGATGGTTATACGGCCGCTCAAGTGAGTGGTACCACATTTGGTGATGCTACTTTTCAAGCTAACACTAATCAACCTTTCTCTGGTACAGCATCCACTCTAACCGTAAACCAATCAACTAACTATCAGACTACTATTGCTGCCGGCTCCAACGGTGCAGCCTTGCCACAAACAATTATTAATGTGGCTTCAACTACTACCGCGAGTACAACTATCGCCGCAGCTTCTAATGGAGTATCTCTTCCAACTGCAACTATCAACGTTGCATCTACTACCGGGTTTCCTTCTGGCGGATATTTAAGAGTAGTTACCACTGAAGGAACGCAACTAGTTGCATATACTGGTATAACTGCCACGACATTTACAGGATGTACTGGTGGTATTGGCTCAATGACCACGGGCGGAGGAGTTACTATTGGATTCGCGCCTAGTGGAACTTTAAATGTTACAACTGGTGCTGGAGTACAAAGCGTCACTTATACTGGAACAAGCGGAACTACTTTCACCGGATGTTCTGGTGGCACTGGTACTATGTCAACTGGCGGGGCCGTTTATGCGCCAATACAATTAACTACTTCTGCAGCCAATACATATCCTAATTTAGGATCTGTGGTCGTATCAGGAGTATTAGGCAATACTACTTCTAATGGAACTTGGACAGTCAATACTCCAACTTACAATATTAATAATGCATTATTTTATGGAACAACTATTGGATTTCCATCTAATACATTGTCACTTCCACAAGCTACTATTAATGCTAATACTGCTGCACCATTTACTACCACTACAGCTGTACAGGCACTACCAACTGCAACCATTAACGTAACAGCTGCCGCAACAGCTAGCACAACCATAAATGCTGGTGCAACTTCTCTTCCTGCGGCAACCATTACAGTTGTTTCTACAGCGGGATTCCCAACAACCGGTACTATAAACGTATCATCCACGGTTAGTACTACTATTGCCTTAGGATCTAACGGCGCTACATTACCACAGTCTACTATATTCGTAGCTTCAACCGCAGGATATCCTGCTACTGGTGGAACCATAACAGTTACTTCTAGCGGTGGTCCGCAAACAGTTACCTATACTACTGTAAACGGTACTGCATTTACTGGATGTTCTGGTGGTACTGGTACGATCGCTACTGCAAATGCTGTTACAGGCGGGCCTTTCGCTCAAACAGTAACTTATACTGGTGTAGCTGCAACTACTTTTACAGGCTGTTTAGGCGGTGTTGGCGCAATTACTACTGGTAATGCGGTTAATAATACAGGTTTCTTTACTAACTTTCCAACTGTTGGTTCTGCTTATATTAACACGACTACTGGAGCACAATTAGTTAGTTATACTGGTGTTACTGCAACAACATTAACTGGTTGTACGGGTGGCACGGGCAGCACTTCAGTTGCCGGTCCTGTCTTCACGGCATTTTCTCCAGCTTCTTCTTACACTTCAATTACTGCGGGATCTAATGGTGCTTCATTACCGCAAACTACTATTAACGTAGCTTCAACCACAGTTGCTAGTACGACTATTGCTGCTAGTTCCAACGGACAAACTTTACCGCAAACTACTATTAACGTAGCTTCAACTACTGGATTTTCAGCTAGCGGAGTTATTTATGTTACTACAGATGGCGGTGCTCAAGTAATTACTTATACTGGTATTAGCTCTACTTCTTTTACCGGATGTACAGGCGGTTCCGGAACCATGTCAACTGGTGGATCTGTAATTGCAGGATTTCCAAGTAGCGGATATGTTTATGTCACAACTAATCTTGGATATCAAGTCGTAACCTACACAGGAATAACTGGTACTACTTTTACAGGATGCTCAGGTGGTACTGGGACTATGTCTACGGGCGGATCTGTATTTTTAGGATATGCTCCAACTGGAACTATTAACGTATCAACAAGCACTGGAATTTATCCAGTTACCTATACTGGAACAACGGCAACAACATTTACTGGAGGCTCAGGCGGTTCTGGAACTATGTCAACTGGTGGGGCCATTAATTCTCCTATTACAATTATTACTACAGCTGGAACCACTTTACTTTACAATCACTCAGTAATAACTGCGGGGATTGGTGGTATGCAAAATGCTAATAATACATTCATAGTAACTCCAATTAGTAATAATGTTATTTCTCTTGGTAGCGTAGCTTTAGGAGCCGGCGCTTATACAAGTGGCGGCACAATTACGGATCATCAGAATTTCGTATTAAACAATTCCGTTCCCAATGGAACGTGGACCAGCGGCGGTACGCAGCAATCATTAGTATCTAATATGGTTGGCAAATTGCTTGTAATATGGAAACCTGGCTCACAATCTTCTGAAGATAGTTTATATATTATTACGTCTGTAATTGGAAATAATCAACTTAAAATAAGTTTGAATACTGGCGGCACTCCTGATTCTGTTAATTCGCACCCATCTTTTACTCAAAGAAGTAATATCAATTATCGAGTTGTAGATTTGGCGGCTGCACATAACGCAATCCCAGTCGTAGCTGCTTCTAATGGAAACTATATTACTTTACAATTTAATCCTTCTGCTATAGGCCTTAATCCTGGACAAGCTAATAGTCAGTTTCAGTTTCAAGCGACAGGATATCAATTTGGCGGGGGGAGCACTGGGTTTAACGTTGTAATGTCTCCAGGTGGAAATTGGAATGGTATTACATTTCCAGTAACTGGTAATTATCAAATCGATGCTACCTCGGCTTTTGGATCACAAAGTGCAGGTATGTTCAACGGCACCCCCAATGGTAATATGGCCATAACTATGGCTGCTGATCCGGGATTTTTGTGGATGCATTTTAAAGACATAAACAGCGGTGACGGCTCCTCTTATTTCCATATCGAAATTCCAACTAGATTATATCCAGCTTCTGCTGATACAAACCCAATGGTTTGTATGTATAGAGGCGGAGTATTTAGCGGTTCAGTCTTTAATATAACCGCCACGATCGGATCCAATTTTGGACATGGTTTCTTTATGAAAGGAACTGATAACGTAATCAGAACCGGCTATACTCTAGCTAAATCACTATCAGGTGACGCTTCTCCAATTTTTGGCCTTAATCTTACAGATTTTAGACTGGCATTTAATACTGCCAAAGGATTCATCTTAGCTTCAGACTCCCTCTTTTCAATGCCTTCTGTTACTGGCCAATACTCTTTAGGCAGAATAAAATTTAGGACAATAAAATTCACTAGTACTCCACTGCCACTGTATCATAGATTCGGCACGCCTGGTGGAAATCAATATCTCAACATACAAAATGGAATAGCAATTATCTGGGACAATACTATACTTCCAACTAATTTGTTCTTCATCTTATAAGGTAATATAATGGCTATACATACAGTTAGAGATTACATATCGCAAAATACAGCTAGCGGAAATAGACAGTGGATTCCGGGCTATCTTTTAAGCATTTTTATGAGAAGACTATTAGGCTATTCTTATGTTGGTGATACTAATTATCCAATTAATGCGGTTGGAACATTGCTTATCGCTACTGCCGATTCTACTCCTACGGCTACTACGCCTACTTTTGCCGCTGGTACCAAAGCTGGCATTAATCAAGGAGTATCTAGAGAATTTTACGTGTGGGTTCCGCCAGCTACTAGAACAGTTCAATTAGCAGATGTTGGTCGTTTATTGGTTTTGAAGAGTACTACTAACTCTACTTTTAATTCTGGCATATATTTAATTACTGGATATGAAGCTCTTAATTTAAGTATTTCAACAACCTCAGGTACGGCAGTCTCTCCAATTACAATAACCACTACGGCGCCCAATACGCTAACTACTGGCCAAACAGTAACAATTTCTGGAGTGACAGGCAATACTAATGCTAATGGAACTTGGACTGTTACGGTACTTAACAATACTCAATTTACCATTAGTGCAACTGGTAATGCCAATTATATTAGTGGCGGGACCGTCGTTACCAATTGTTACATTATTGATTATAGAACTATGGGATCTTTTCCTCCACAAGAAGCTTTTGGTAGTATGAATTGGTATTTATATGCTGCTGATTCGGCGGCTCCTGCTTCAGGAAATACAAATAGTACTTGGCCAACTACTTATGGTGGCAATGGAAATTCCACTACAGCTCGTATTATTTTACAGAGTCCACATTCACTAGGCTGGCAAACAAGAATTTGTCATGAAACTACTTTTGATTGGGGGCGTAATATCGGACAGACTAACGGCGCATGCGCCTCCGTGCCACTTATGACAGCAAGCCCTGGTTTTGGTGGAAATTCGGCTGGAGACTTTACAGTAAGTGGCCCTCACCTTCATACGGCCTTATTCTATTCAGGAACATATGATGCTAATGCTTATGGGGCCAACTCTTATATGTCTGGTAATTGTCCTGGATTTGGAGAGCCGGCTGCCTGGGCAATAGCTTATTCTCCTTCTCAATATTCAGGCATTCCATATAGAACAACCTTAGTAGGCGATGATACTGGTCAAGGCATTGTCATGATCTGTCGTAGGCAATTTAATGGTACTACCCCAAAATCATTCTTATTAACATTTGGATTACCAGAAAATGAACCTCTTCCATTACCAGTTAATAATGTAGCTCGACTATTTTGCATCGGTAGTGGAATAAGTGGAAGCAATAATGGAGATTTTGGTAACACTCTAAATGACATTAGCTTATCTACAGGAGCCGTATTCGGAGCTTCGTTCGGTAATAGCTTTACTGAAAATAATACAGTTCAGGGAGTAAGTCAATCGCCAGGAGGAATTCCTTGTAGTTGTGCTCCAGCTCTTTGGAGTTACACCCAGGGAGCGACCGATTTTGGAAGTCCTGGATTTGATCCCTCTTCAGGTGATAGTCCATGGGCCAATGGTACAGAATTATTTCCAGTTGATTTAATTAATGGAACCGAAACTTCTTGGAATGGTAGTACTAATCCGCAACAACCACCTATATTTTTATATGAGCCAAGGATTATAGGAACTATACCGCATCTTCGAGCGGGCAGAAGTAGTCATGGTGAATATACGGCAACAAATGATGCCAATCGTGCTTGGCAGCATATGAGAAGGGGCATTTACATAACTTGGAATGGTCCACAGGTGGTACCATGAGTAATGCAGCCGATCTTGGATTTGCCTCTTTAGGTGGTAATTTCGCACATACTGGATTAAATAATACTGAAAATGTTGTAGATACTGTAGGATCATTTCAGGGAAGTATATTTCAAAGTTACGGAGGAATTGCGAATACTCAAGCCGGTGTAGAAGTACAAAATACAACTAATCTTAATGGGCTTTTCCAAAGTTATAGTGGATATGCCACGGCTTACGAGGCGGTGGAGGCATCTTCAATAAATGTAAATACTATATTAATGGATAATCAGCCCATATTAACATGGCCTAAAGATCAACAAATATATTACAAATTGTCGGGATACAATACTGCAACTCAAACTTTTGAGACTTGGATTATTATAGAAAATATAGTAACAAGATTTGAAACTTTTAATCCAAGTGGAAGTGTTCCAAGCGTAGATTATAACGTATTTTTCGGTCCCCCGTCCGGAAATCAACTATCCAATATAAAAATAACTGGAAGATGGATACAGTGAGGTATAATGGCGAGACACTTACTAAGAGATTATGTCACTCAAAATTCCAGCTCCGCTAACTCCACATTCATAGGTTCATATTTAGCAACCATTTTTATGAGAAGAGTGTTAGGGTATTCCTACGTAGGTGATACTGGTTATCCAATTAATGCAGTTGGAACTATGCTGATCTCTACGGCAGATTCTACTCCTACGGCCGTTACTCCTACATTTGGTGTAGGAGCCAGAGCAGGAATTAATCTAGGATTAGGTAAAGAGTTTAATGTTTCTATTCCGGTTGGTACTAGAACAGTTGGCCCTACTGATAACGGAAGAATAATCGTCCTTAAAAGTACGACCAACCCAACATATAATTCTGGATGTTTTATCATTGATGGATACGACACGGGTACTAATTCATATGTTGTAGATTTTAGAAGTGGAACCACGTTCGTCGGGGCCACAAGTGTTTCTAGCAGTTCTAACGGCGTAACTTTACCGCAAACAATCATTAACGTTCCTGCCGCATCTACTAGCGGGTTCCCGGCCAGCGGAACTATTTTAGTTGTCTCGACGCTTGGAACACAAACAGTAACTTACACCAGCCTAAACACCAGCCAATTTTTAGGATGTTCCGGCGGCACTGGAGTTATCAACACTGGTAATGCCGTAAATTCTCAAGTTGCTTTACCACAAACTACTCTTCTTGCCGTTTCAACAACTGGATTTCCAAACAGCGGAACTCTTTTTACATACTCTACTACCGGAAGACAAACTATTACTTATACCGGCGTAACTGCTACAAGCTTTACCGGATGCTCTGGTGGAACAGGAAATATACTTGGCGGCGTTGCATCGAGTATAGGTACGGGCGCAGCACCGCTGATAACAACTATTAATACCACAATCGCGGCCGGTTCTAATGGAGTTAATCTTGCATCGAATCCTGGTACTATTAACGTAGCTTCAACTACTACGGCTACAACCACTATTGCTGCCGGTTCTAATAATATTCCGTTGCCAATAGCGACTGTTAACGTAGCTTCTACTACAGGGTTCTCTACTAGTGGAAGTATATATATTACTACTAATCAAGGAATTCAGCTAGTAACTTATACTGGCACCACAGCAACCACTTTCACTGGATGTACTGGTGGATATGGTTATATGGTAACTGGAAATTCAGTATATGCAGGATACGCTCCTAGTGGAATTATTTACATCACTACTGGTACTGGCGTTCAACAAGTTTCTTATACTGGAACTACTGCAACTACTTTCACTGGATGTTCTGGCGGTACCGGCACTATGTCCACAGGCGGCCTTGCATATTATTCACCTAATGTTCCAAAAATTGAACCTTCAGACAGTATGAATTGGTATTTATATGAAAAAGATACTATTACTTCTGCGCTAGTGCAAGGCGCTTCTAATGGAAATACCTCTCTGCAATATAGAGGCAATGGAACTTCAGCTACACCAAGAATTATTTTACAAAGTCCAAGTGCGTTAGGATGGCAAGTTAGAATTTGTCATGAAACAGTTAACGATAGTGGGTGTGGAACATCACCTATTAGTGCTGAGTGCGCTTTGATTACATTTGCTCCTGGATTTGGGGGGAATGCTTCAGGAGATTTTGTAGTCAGTGGTCCACATTTACACACTCCATTATTTTTCAATTCAAATAGTAATAACTTTCAGGGCGGGGCGGTGGGATTTGGAGATAATGTTAATATCCCATCAGGAACCACTTTCATGCAATATAGAATTACTATGGTAGGTGATACTGATGGGTATGGTATCTCTATATTTGGACGCAGACCGGGTAATGCGTCCTCGCCACGATCATATTTCCTTACTTTTGGAATGTCTCAAAGTGAACCGACACCATTACCACCAAATAACGAAGCTAGATTATTTGCTTTAGGCTCTGGAAATAGTCAAAGTTCAGGTAATAGTTTAAATGATCTTAGTTGGTATCCGGCTAATATTGCAGCAGCAGCGGCGCAGGGAGTTACTATGAAATCAGCCGTGGGAGCATTTGCAGTTCCTGTTACTGCCGCTGTTTCTATGTTAGGATACGCTTTTGGCAATACTGCGCAGAACAGTCCTATTTTTGATGGCTCGGCGGGCGATACTCCATGGTTTGGAGGAGTTGAACTTTTTGAAGTTGATATAATAGGCGGAATATTAAATACTTGGAATAATAGCGGTGCGGGAAACTTTGGATTTCCGACTTTGGACGGAAGATTCCTGGGAAGTATACCACATATAAGAGAGGGTAGGGCTAATTATGCAGAATATAGTACAACTGCTGATTTAGTCGCCCAACATATGAGAAGAGGATTGTGGCTTTTATGGAACGGGCCACCCGTCGTAACATAAGGATCAAATGGCTAGGAAATTTCTTAGAGGATTAATATACACAACAGGAACGAACGGTAGGGATATCCCTATCTTCATGAAGTTATGTTATGAATTTTGGGCCTATTGTGTCAATGGAACTAACCAAATGCTCACTGTTACTGGAGCAACTAACGCTAATCCAATTCAAATTACTACTTCTACACCTCACGGATTAACTACTAACCAATTAGTAGGAGTTTATGGCGTAAATGGTAATTCGAACGCCAATGGACAATGGAACGTTACCGTTACTAGTGCGGTTTCTTTTAATCTAAATGGCGCTGTAGGAATTTCCGCTTATACAAATGGTGGAAAAGTTCTGGTTCCTGGCGGAATGCCAATTGGTCCGACAACTCTTCCAGCTGGATTTTGTGAAGGCTCTTCAGTTTTAGCTATAGGCAATGATGGCGTTACTTCTGCTATTGGTAATACGCTTACTGCCGCTTCTTCAATTCCATTTACTCAATCTATGATTGGTAAACATGTAGTTATTTGGTTACCGGGAGCTAGCACAGGAATTAGCTCAACTCTTGCTAATTTAAGCCTTCCACAAGCCTCAATTAGTGTTGGTTCCACAATTGGATTTTCAAGTAGCGGAACCATCTTTGTAACAAGTAGTAATGGCATTCAAACAGTAGCATACACCGGAATAGTGAACACTACTATCGCAGTATCCTCTAACGGAGTGGCGCTTCCAACGGGTACTATTAACGTAGGATCAACTGCTGGATTCCCAATTAGTGGAACTATTAACGTAGTAACAAGTTCTAACGTAATACAGGTAGTTACCTACACTGGAATTTCTGGTGGTAATCAATTTACTGGCTGTACTGGTGGTACTGGAACTATGTCTACTGGTGGAGCAGTTACTGGACAGATATTTACTGGATGCACAGGCGGTACTGGAATTCTATCAATTAATAATGCAGTTTCTGTAAATCAACCAAGTACTGATGATTCTATTTACGCAATTATGGCGGTACCCTCTAACTCCCAAATTCAGATAGTACCATTTAGTGGCGGGACTCCAGACATTTCTACACTCAAAAATAATATCACAGCAAGAGCCGCCCTTAATTATAGGGTAATAGATGTGACGGCGGCATCTCAGTTAACATTGGCACTTGGTCAATATTTTATTGGGACAATGAATGGTGCGCCAAATATTAATTTAGGACAAGCCCCAAGTCAATTTCAAATGCTACTAAGAGGAGCTTCTGCCACATTTGGATCTTTTGGAATGGTAGGATCTCCAAATGGCAGCTGGAACGGATCGGCTTTTTCAGGAACAGCTTCTAATACGACTATGACAGAACGAATTACTGCAACTAGCGTACTTTTTAATGGCGGAGCAGCTAGCATACCAGGTTTCGTAACACTAATTGCCGATACTGACTTTTTCTTTGGACATATTCAATCATCGAACTCCAGCGGGTCAGCCAATCTAAAAGGAATGTATTTTATGAATACAATTCCTGCCAGAATGTATAGCCAAGTACAAGATCCTAATTTATTAGCAATACTAGTCGGGGCAAATGGATTAAATACTAGTACTGGAACAGATTCGCTTTCCACCTCTTTCGGAATGGTTGGATTTGATGGTGTGACCAGATCACATCAGTTAATAAGTAGAAATTTTGTTGGCGATACTGCGAATGCAAGCATAGGTCCAACATATACGGTTGGATTTAACTTGTCTCCAAATTTAGGCTATCAATCTAAAATAGGACAAATGACAATGGCAGAAACATTAATGTCAGTTTCCTCAACTGCAGGACAATTCTCATTTGCTAGAGCCAGAATGAGACCATTAAGAATGACTTTTGGCGGTTTACCAAGATATTTTACGGTAGGTAACAGCGGCGAATTTATTCATTTAGCTAACGGCCTATTACTACCATGGGATGGCTCGATACTGCCGTATAATGTTCTGGCAGGAGGAACTTAAATGACAGTTCATATTGCTCGCGATTACAGCCCCTCTTCAACTGGCTATGCTTCCACTATGTTTTTTACACCTTACCTTTATAATTTAGCCATATTCCTTAACAAAATATTGGGTTATTCAGTAGTGGGAAATACTGGGTTTGATATTAACAATACCAATTCTCAAACATTTACTAACTCTGTAACGGTAGCAATTGCGGGAGCGTCCGGTGGACAATCTCTTCCACAATCTACTATCAATGTCAATACAACAACAGGATTTACAACATCTGGAATAATTTATGTTGCAACATCTGCTGGTATACAAATAGTTAGATATTCGGGTACAACTGCAACAACTTTTACCAACTGTACTGGTGGTACTGGAACTATGACGGCTGGCGTTACTACAACAATTGCTGCCGCCTCAAACGCCGTTGCTCTTCCAACCGCTACTATCAACGTAGCTTCTACTGTCGGATTTGCGTCATCTGGAACTATCTATGTTATAACTACTGCTGGGCCACAATTAGTTACATATACAGGTATTGGCGCAACTACTTTCACTGGCTGTTCAGGTGGAACTGGTACTATGTCTACTGGTGGAGCTGTTGCATCTGCGGGAGGAAGCGTTACTTATGGGCAAAATAAGATCGTGTCCGCAACACTCACGGGCAATCCCACTATTACAACAAATTTTCCTCACGGTATGAGTACCGGAGATTACGCGTCCATTACTGGAGCTGGCACAATAAATACTTCTTTTACGCCATATCAAACAGTAGTAGTTAGTCCCACTCAATTAACATTACTTGCTCATGCAACTCTTGGTTCATATGTTGCTAACAGTCAAACTCTTATTCCACCAGGAATGCTAATTGCATCAGGAACCGGGGCTAGTATCAATTTTGCTGGTGCGCCTTCTATTTACGCAGTAAGTATTCCCGCTGCGACTAGAACTGTCGTAAGCGGCACGGCTCCAGCAACTGGTGATTCTGGAAGAATTTTAGTACTTAAAAGCAATACATATCCCACCAAAAATTCTGGCATATATAAAATTACTACTGTAAATACGGCCACCAATTCATATACTGTTGATTATCGTTCTACAGATACGCCTCCGCCTGAAACTGGAACTCTAGATTGGTGGCTATATGAAACAGAAACACAAGCCTCAAATTATATGTTAATCCCGGATAATAATAGAACAGTTGAATCAGTATCAGCAGCAACTAATACGACCCCTATACAAATTACCTACGGTATTAACGTAGTTGGATATTTCAAAACTGGACAAAAAGTCAGCGTTTCTGGGGTATTGGGAAATACTGCTGCAAATGGAACCTGGACTATTACTGTTAATGGCGCCAATACTTTTCTTCTAAATAACTCTGTAGGTAATGGAACTTATACTAGTGGTGGCTCACTATTCCGTGCGGGATATACGGGTGGTAGCAATCTTTCTTTCAATAGCAAAATTCTTTTGCAGAGTCCACATTCAAGCGGTTGGCAAGTTAGAATAGCCGTAGAGCCATATAACGTAGCTAATACAGTACCATATACTTCTATCAGTGTAGGATATGGCGGAAGTTCTGGTGGCGACTTCTCTGTCGGTGGAGTAACTACTCATACTGGACAATTTTTTGATATTCAAATTCCAGGAGGCAGCCCATATGCAAATACTTTTGTTGGATCTGCTGCATCAGGTGTTGCCTCGCGCATAAATATAATTGGTGATGATACTGGTCAATCAGTCTTTTTATATAGTAGGACTTTAAGTACAGGAAATAATGGTTTACTTACATTTGGAATTCCAGATAATGAGCCGACTCCTTTGCAACCAAATTCTAATAGAATATTTGCATATGGTGGGGCTACGGCGGCAGCGCCAGAATGGGGAACTATTCAAATGAGATGGGGCAATTTGCAGAATGTAGGATTTACATTTAGAGACGTAAATCCTGAAATGTGCGCTATTGCTGGATGGGTTAATGCCGATGGAGTTTCTGGCACATCCCCAG
>Ga0315288_10003121_pt1 | contig 21154 bp, 17 predicted proteins | sample YL17G11_20_MG_FD_203454 | JGI IMG/M metagenome (GOLD analysis project Ga0315288, IMG submission 203454) | Sediment microbial communities from Yellowstone Lake, YNP, Wyoming, USA - YL17G11_20 | ecosystem: Environmental > Aquatic > Freshwater > Lake > Sediment | place: USA: Wyoming | collected...
GATCGGTAAAGAGCTGTATAACGAACCGTTTACAGGAGATTCTCGCGGGTGGGCTGACAAGATGCGAGAATGGACGGGGCTGGCTCTGGAAACGTCTGGACTGTGGACGCCGTCTCCGAGTGTCCCCCTCGGCGCGGAGAACCGATTTTCGGCCACGCCGTTCGGGATTCAGCCTAGCTTCAGGGTTGGCCGCGCCGCTCGTGAAGTTGTTCAAGGTGGCATTAGCCAGGCGGCTGTTGACGCGCTGGGCGTCCAGCGGCGTCAGGCTGGCACGCCGGTCCCGCTGCAGGCCGTTCCTGTCCAGCCGATGCAGGGCCCGCAGCGCCCCCCGGCTCCCCCAGTTCAGCTTCCGCTGCCGTTTCCGCCGACTACCCCTCCAGCTGCCCCTGTGCCGCCGCCTGTGGCCGGGCCGCTCCCGACACCGCCCCCGGCTCCCCCGGCGACGCCTACGGCTCCCCCGGCGACGCCTACGGCTCCCCCGGCGACGCCTACGGCTCCCCCGGCGACGCCTACGGCTCCCCCGGCCCCGCCCGTGGTGTTTCCTGGCCGCACAACTCCGGACCGCTCAGATATTCGGCGGCCCCGAACGGCTGAGGATGCCCAGGTCTGGTCAGACGTTAAAAACTGGCTGGACACGAACCGCCCTGACCTGGTAAAAACTGCCGAGCAGATCGAGCAAGCCCTGGGCGAAAACGGGGTCTTTGAGGCTATCTACGCCAGCGTCAAGGAAGCTGCGACAGCTGGCCGGGCCCAAAGAAAGAGCGCGCAGGATATTGCTTACGCGATCGAGGACGCGGCTCCCTGGATGCAAGAAGCGGATCGACTCATGCAGGGCATGTCGTCTGAAACGCGGGCGCTGTTCCTCAAAAAGTTTGTGCCGGTTCGGTGGGCGCTGCAGATGCGCGAGGGCGCTCCCGTTGGGGTGAACCTGCGGGCGTATTCTCTGGACAAAGCGGTGTCTAACATGGGGCGGTTGGCGGAGTTTGTCTCAAAAAACATCGCCCCCGAACTCCAGCAGCAGTTTATGCCCTACGAGCTTGAGGGCGGCGCGCTGACCGAGCGCGGCTGGCGTGATTTTTATCGAGACCTGGGTCGGAACAACGAAAACCAGCAGCGCGGATGGCGGGGCGACGGAACAGCTCCGTTGCCGGTCCCCGAGTCCGCGCATGTCGTCGTCCCCCCAGTCGATCCTACCTGGGATCCGGTCAGGCAGGGAACAGTTTTGACCCCGTTGCAGATGCAGGTAATCAACATGGTTCAGGGAGGCCTGGGAACGACCATGCAACCCGCCGGAGGCCGGCTGAGCAAACCCCGTGAGACGATCGCAGGCGAAAAGAAGTGGCTCATTGAGGCTCGGCGCAAAGATCCGGAGACCGGGAAGCGGGCTATCGTTGAAGAGCCGGCCAACATCCGGGTTCGTCCAATCGCCGGCGCAGGCGGCAACGTTGGAGTGTGGTCTCCGTTTTCTCCGAAAACCGGGGCGAAGGCGTTTGAGTTGTCGAGCGGGGATCTGTGGATCCTGGAGTTCAACCCGATCCGGTATGGTCTCGTCCAGCAAGTTGGAGTGGCCAAGGTCAAGGGTCTTCTTGATCAGTTTCACGCGGTCACCGAGAATTTGAACCTGGAGGGCATCGGCAAAATAACGGCTCAACCCGGGCGGGGCCTTGCTCCGGGGGTTACCGACTTTACACGCGCCGGCTTCGCGGCGGGCGAACGTGTCGGCCCTGTTTCCGAAGAGTTGCGGTCAATTCTTGACGCGTCTCCTGAACAGTGGTCGAAAACTACAGCTTACAAAGGGACGCTGGGCAGCGGGTATACCGGGATGGCGCGGGACTTTGGCGCAACACTCCGAACTCCCGAGCAGCTGGGCGAGTTGCGGGCGGAACGAGAGCGGCGCATTGCCGACTTCGACCAGGCCCGGTCCACGCTGGCGGAAACAATGGACTTTGACGGGGTGATGCTGAAAGCGAACAAGAAGCAGTTCGTCGACGAAGCTATTGAAGCTGCGGTAGGGGACCCGAAGGTGTTGAAGGACAATCCCGATTATGTCCCGCCGCTGTCCGAGCAGCGGTCGGCCGCCTCCGCCGGATCGCGCACCGAAGAAGCGAAGCGGTGGGAATATCTCGCGGAGAACGAAGAGCAGCTCGACAGATTTTCCAACATGCGGCCAGGCGGGTTTATAGAGGCTGCCGATCGGATCAAACAGGACCCGATCTCCATGGAGGCGGCGCAGAGATTGTTGGAATACTCAGAGGGCTCCACCACCCGTCAGGCCGCCTACAAAGGCGAGGCGGGGGACACGGCGACACGTATGCTCCTGGATGATGCGGCCAAGGCGCTCGAAGAGCGGGACATCTACCAGATCAAGAGGCAGTGGAACGCGGACGCGGAAGTAAACTTGCTTGAACGCGCAGCCAGGGCGATTTTGAACGAGACGCAAGTAACCGGGATGTCTCCGGCAGACCAGGCGATTGGAGAAATTGCAATTCAGAGTTCTAAAGAAGCCCGCCGGGGTCTGGCGTCGGCGAGAGTTGGGTTGGCCAATGCCATGAGCACGGCCGGCCGGATCACTCAGAAAGTCGAAGAGATTTTGAGGGAGCCGGCATTCGGCCCGAACGAGCGGGCGGTCAAGTTGCTGGGGGAGAGTGGACCGGTCGAGCCGGATGTTACCGGAGAGCGGGTGCCTGCCATGGGCGGTTTTGGGCGACAGCGCGACGTGATTCTTGCGGACCGGGCGGCCCGGGCGCAAGCCGACCAGGACACCATCGACACAGCGACGGCGGCCAACGCCGAGCTCCGCACCGAGGAGAAGCCGGTGCTGGTGCTGTCCATGAAACGCGATCCGCGCGGAAAACTGACGGTCGAAACAGTGACCGCCGTCGGGGAAGGCGAGTATTTCAAGCCGACGCCGCCGGTAGGCGGTTTTGCGGCCGGCGAGCGAAAGCTGTTTCCGAAAGACTACACAATTGTTAAGGTTGGTAAACGATTCGAGTTGAACGACGAGACCGGCCAGTCATTTGGGTTCGACGCTGACACTATCCAGGCGCTTTACCGAAAGTGGTCCAACACGGGCGACGCTATTGACCGCAAGGCGGCCGCTGAGGCTGGGGCTGGAGAAGAAGGAGTTCCGCCTCCCGTCAAGGCCGGGGTCCTTAAACTGCCCGAAGGCGAGGGCCCCCACCTGGGCGGCGCTTACAAAATGTGGTTTTGGCCGGACACGCAGAAGCTGGAAAAGATCGGGCGCAGCTCGCACGAGTCTGATTTGGCGGAGTCCAAGAGCGAGCGATCCAAGTCCATGGGGATCGAAATTTTCCCCGAGGATCTCAACGCTACGCGGCTGTCGGCGCTATCAAAGGGGCTCGCCCGGGTGAACTACAATCCCCGGGGCGGAGAGCTCACCGTCGAGGTTGTCGACAAAAACTTTCGGGGTCCAATGAAGGACGCGCTCAGGGAACTCGTCGCGGCTAACGCGGACAAAATTGACAGTTTGACGTTGAATAAACTGAATAGCCGGACTATGCGGTGGAATGACCAGGCCGTAAACATGGTAGGGATGGACCGCGCCGAGAAACTTGAATCCCTGCCTTTCCAGGCTGGCGAGCGTGCCGCGCCGCCGGCGGAACCGACCGTCAAGGATGTTGCCGCCGAGTTTGCTAAAGCGCTGACGTCCGCCATTCGCGGCGAGACGCCGACCGAAACGCCGCAACGCCCTACCATCACACCGGACCTGACGCGCATCGTCCGGGGTATTAAAACCGGCAAAGAGTTTGGAGCCACGTTCAACGCGGACATGACGGTGTTCACGCCTTCCGGGGGGAGCGCCCTGGACACCGTCTCTCTCGCCTCGGTTAACCTTCCGATCAGGGGGTTGACGATGCAGAAGGTGATCGACGCGTTGCAACCGTATGTGTCAGTTTTGGAGCTGCCCGACGTCAAACCCGGGCTGTTCAAAATGGACAACGGCAAGGACGTGTCGGTGGACGTCAACGTCCTGGTCGACCAGGAGCACCGGGCCAATACGCTGAAATTTGCGAGGGCTAACGAACAGCAGTCAATCTGGGACAACGTCGCCGGCGAGAACATACCCACCGGCGGCTCCGGCAAGACTCGGATCAATAAGGTCGACGCCATGATCGACGCTGCCGACGAACTTGTCGCCGGTCGCCCGGTCAACGTTGAAAAGCTAGCGCCAGCTCAGGGGGTGTTTCCCGGAATGGAAGAAATTGCCACCGCGCCAACGAAGCTGAGCCGCGAAACGACGAAGCACGAGGCGGATTCTTGGGCAACCGGCGTCGAGGCGTCCTTCCCGGAAATTATCCGCCCGGAGCCGGCTCGGACTTCGCGTGGCCGGCAACTATACGACCCTTCCGGTCGGCCCACGTTTGAACGCATCCCGTATGATCTGGAAGCGGGGCCCAAGATCAAGGGCGATACGCGGGAAGCGCGGACAGACAGCCTGGCCGAGGCCGTTGCGGCGGAAGTCAAGACGGCGTTGAAAGACGAGGCGGTAGCCGCCGGGCGCGAGTGGTATAAAAACTTTCGCGAGTTGCTGTTCAAAAACTTCAAGACGGAGTCTGACGCGCTGCTCTTCGGGCAGCTGCTGGCCTCCACCAGCGCCGGGACGTCTGTAAAAGAGAATTTCTTGATGGCGATTGAGGCGTATAATCGTTTCAAGCAGGGGCAGTTTGACGACCTGGTGAAGCACTACATTGCCGGCGAGAACATGATGGTGACCGGGGAGCTGGCGAACGCCTACGCGGCGGAAAAGGGATTGGAAAAAAGCGAGGCCACCGGCGAGTATCGTCAGAGCGACGTGGCACCCCACAAACTGCTGAACTGGTGGATTGAGCGGTTCGACCTTGTGCCGGTTAAACGGACGGCGAAGCGGGAGGGAAAAGATTGGATTTCGGCCCGGTTCGGCATGCACGGGATTCCGGTTCTCAAGGCGCTAGCGGGATACTGGGTTGGCTCGCAAAAAACGAACAACTTCGCAAAAAATCTCACGGGACAGGGTTTTCGCGCGACCATCGACTTGTGGGCGTCCCGGACGCTGCGCCGGCTGGGCTACGACACCGGCGACACCCGGTGGCGAATTCACCGCGAGTCTGAGATGGCTCCGACTCCGGGCGACTTCGGGTTCAGCCAGGACGTCTTCGATCGCGCCGCCGAGATTGTTTCCAAGGAAACGGGGAAGCAGTGGCAGGCCGACGCGGTGCAGGCAGTCCTGTGGTTCGCGGAAAAGCAGTATTACGACCGCAAGGGCTGGACCAAAGGCGTCGGATCGGAACTTTCTGACTTTTCGGCGCACTTGCGAGAATACACGCAGGCTCCGGAAGGCTATCTTTACCGGAAAGAAGCCGGGCCCGCCGAGGGACAGATGACCATTCCAGGGAACGCCTCCGCGTGGTGGGAAGGGCTGACCCTGGAAGAGCGCAGCGCCGCAAGGACCGCCGTCCAGAAGCTGAACGTAGAGGCGGCCCCGCTGGATCCGAAGAGCCGGAAAGCGCTGGCGAGGGAGCTGAAAAATGTCTCCCTGGCCAAGATCGATTACACCAAGTTCGCGAAAGCGAAAGAATTCGAGAGGGACGAATGAAAGTCTTGAAGCTGGAAGATTTCGCAATGACCGACGAGCAGATGGAGCTGATCGAGGCCGGAGCCCGGGCCTACCTGGATACAGTGCACGAAACCGATTTAACCCAGCCAAAGCCGGCTGGTGAGAAAGACAAAACCAATGCCCCTTGATGCTCCTATTGAAGCCGCCGCCGGCCCTTCGCCGATGGAAAACACCGAGATTGTCCCTGCTCCAGGGGCGCAACCTCCCGCCGTCCCGGCGGATCAGCCGCCCCCGGTTCCGCCAATTGTCGACAAGAACCCGCTCGTGCAGGCGGTCTACCTTGGAATTCTGCCGGCCGTTTCCGCCCCCGATGTCGAGGGCGTGACCGTGCTGGACGAGATCAGCAAACAGCACCAGCAGATCGCGGACGCCGGGCTTGACTTCTACCTGACTTTGGACAAGAGCCGGGTTGTGCTCTTCAACCCGGAGCAGATTTCGGGGGACCAGGTCCGGGAAGCAGACGCCGCCGGACAACTGGCAACTGTTGCTCCGGACTATCAGGCGGTTCTCACGGCACTGGGAAAAAAAGATCTGCTAGAAGACGCCCCCGCAAAACAAGCGAACATGGGTGCCTCGGCATCTCCTGTCAACGCCACCCCGGCGCAAACCCCAATGCCGTCACCGTCGGCGACCAACGATACGCTGTCCACCGCTCGGAAAAATAACCTAACGCAAAGAAGCCCCACAAGCGGCAGCCGCCCCGGGGCGGGGCAAATTGTCAATAAGATCATCAACCGGGCAGTGTGACGGGTGAGAAAGCACGGTAAGGTAGGAGAACCCGCGCGCGCGGCGGACCGCCAGGGCAAACTTTTCAGTTGAGTCCGTAAATTCCCATTCGCCTGGCGCTATCTCGACCGCCCGGTGTATGCGATTCGGCGTTGCGGCGTTGCGGCGGTTAAGCTCTTCCAGAGCATCTTCCGAAGTTCGGTAGCCGGCCATAACCGGCCATAACCGGCCATAACCGGCCACAGTTTTTATTTGTTGAGAGGGGGGCACAGGGGGAGGAGGACGTCCTTGTTGACATACCGGATAACGAGCTCGGAGGGGGACTCCAGGGAAACGAACATGCCAGCTTGCAGCCGGTAGTTCGTTCGGGCAACACGCACACAACTTGTTTTTCCGTGGGCGTCCTGCAAGGTGGCGGCGATGCCGTCAGGCAAGATTTCGATCTTGGAAATGATGGCGTGCACAGAGTTGCGGGCGGCTACTTTTTGTCGTTCAATAGCAGGTAGACAACCGCCAGCGAGAGCGGGCTGACCTGAACCGGAAACGCGATCAGAAGGGCGGCGGCCACGGCGAACGCGACCAGAACGCAGAACCCCTTTGCCGCCCGGTCGAAAAAGTTGTCGAACGAGCTGGGAGTGGCGGCTACCAGCTCCGGCTGAGCAACTGGAGGAGGACTCCACCGCTCACCGGGCTGCACGCTGAACCGCTGGCTGGGAGCGGCGGCTACCGGCTGAGCAACTGGAGGAGGACTCCACCGCTCACCGGGTTTCAACAGCATGGAGAATTCAAGAGATTCATTCATAATCGAGCGCCGGGGGTTATTTCACCCCCGGCTTGCAAGATTTACTTGATCTTCAGCGCGGCCACCTTCTGCAGTCTTTTCAGAGCCTTCGGCTTGCCGCAGATGGGGTTTCCCCGCTTCGGGCTGTCGAAGATACAGTAGACGGCGTCCAGCGCGTTCTGCCGGTGCGTAAACACCTCCAGCCGGCTCCCGCTGTTGATGGCGGAAAAGTGCGGCTGGCCGGCAGCGTCCCGGGCCAGAAACAGAGGGGTTTCCGTTCCAGGATACATGACAACCGCCACCCACCCTGTCAAACCGGAAAACTCCGACAACTGCAGCTGGGACTTGGCCAGCATGCCCCATACAGACTCTCTGTTGCTGGCGTCCTCTTTTTTCTGCCGGGCCAGCTCGACGGCGCGGCGGTCTTCAGCCTCGGCGGCCGCCCGGTGATACACGTAGCGCATGTAGGTTCCCATCATATTGTCTGTTCCTTTCTTGTTACACCCAACTTAACACGCGGCAGGCTCCAGCGCAAGCGAAAAAGGCACCTTTTAGGGGCCCTTATCAGTGGCGTAAGACGCCTCCCCATAAGGATCCCAGCAGCCAGGCGACTTTGACCACGATTGCGCACAGTGCCAGCAAACACACCCCCGCCAGAAACAGGGTCCCAGCGCCGTCGGTGACTTCGGACAGCCGCTGCCGCGCCCTCTGGTATACCAACTTTGCGGCCAGCACGAGCGCGTAGCTCAGCAACAGCGCCAGCCACAACAAGAACCAGATCCAGTCACCGCAAGCTGTTAAGTAAGACTTTAACTTTATGTTCATAGCAGCTGGCAAGGCGTATAGCATCCGCGAGTGTGATGCCATACGCCGAGGCTTCAAACCCTTCCGGGTCTTTCAACGCTAGGGTCCAGATCCGGGACGACTCGCCGGGCGGGCAATTCCAGATCCCGTCGTTCAGGAGCAGCGGGCGCGCTCGACTCAGCAAGGCCAATAATGAACGCTCTCTTTCCATCCAAGAAAGATAGCGGGTCCACGAGCCCCCGGCAATACGTTAGAAGGGCCAGCCCATAATTGAGCGCGTCTATCAGATGTTTCTGCGCCCCCAGGAACAGGAGCAGCATCTTTTCGCCGTCGGCATCGTCCGGGTTCAAAGCAGCCAAGCTTCTCTCGAACTGCGACAGATTTTTTTGGAAGCCGAGCATTAGGGCGGTCATGTCCAGGCTGAACAGGTCGCCTTTGGACGCGTTTTGCGCAAGCGCCTCGCACAGCAGAACCGCGCTCGCGTAAAACCGAGGCGGAAGGACTATCAGGGTGTCGAGTTGCGCGTCGAGTGTATTTATTGGCACGTGAAGTCCTCCGGCAGAGTGTAGTTGTGCTCTTCGGTGTCGCCCAGGTCCAGGAACAGATCGTAGCACGCGGTCCGACCGAATTTCGGGTGAACCAGGAAGAATTTTTGGGACGGCCTGGCTGAGTTGAACGCTTCCGCGAGCCCGAAGCCGTCGACTCCCGGGAACGCTCCGTTGAACATGAAGTCCCCCAGGGCGTGCGGCAGTTCGATCTGCCGGTGCAAGTGTCCCGCGCAATAGTAGTTCGGAAGCTCCTGGCCGGCTCGGGCCGCCAGCTGGGAATGCGCTGAAATGTTGCGCCCGACCGAGTGAGCCGGAATTCCGAGAATTCGGTCCCCTCCGCGCAGATGGGTCCCGTGCATGGCCAGAAACACCCACCCCTCGACCTCAAACCGGGCAAACGGCTGCTTGTTGAGATGGAAGTGGATGTTCCCCTCGTCGCCGAGTAACGCGGCAATATAAGCGTAGAGGAACTGGTCCAGGTTGGAGTAGACGTTATACGTCGGCATCTTGGGCTGCGAGCCAGCGAAGCGCGGGTGATTTCCCACGGCTGTGACGACGTTGACTTCCGGGACCACCGCAGAAATTGCCCGAACGAACTGGGCAATGGCGTGCCCGCCGGCGTAGAACTGGTCAAACAGGGTGTTTACCTGCCCGCACTCGACGGAGTGTATCAGCGCTCCGTCCAGCATGTCGCCGAGCATGGCGATATTCAAGCTGTTGATCTTCGTCGTGGTGTGGTCTGAGAGGATCGACACTACGGACCGCTGCAGTCGCGCGAGCCGGCGGAGGAAGATGTCGAAACTGTAGTTTCCAAAGTCCAGGGTCTGGTCTGGAGTCACGACTTTTCCAATGTGGCAGTCCGACAACAGCAGCACGGCTGACTGGGCCGACCCGCGCTTGCCGGCGGACGCGTCATATTTGTTCACGATCTTCGGAGAAGGCGCGTATTTTTTGGGGGCCAGCTCTCTTGCGAGGGCGCGGAAGTCTGCGGCTTCGCTCAGCTGTTTTGTCAGGCCCTTCACCCGCTCGTTTGCCTTTTTGGCTTCCTCTTTCCAGGACTTTTCGAGCGGGTCTAGCGGAGCTAGCGGAACCGGCGCGGCGTTGGCCTTCTTTTCCGCGCTCAGTCCCTCCCACTTTCGCGAGACCGACGCCACGGACCGGCCAAGAGTTTCCGCCGCCATGGCTAGCGTGTCCTTGGCGACGACTCGCGCGATCAGTTTGTTCACTTCCTCTTCTGACCACTTTTTATGCTTGAGCGCTGTCTTGTTCTTCATCATTAGTCTTTCTTTTTTTGCCTTTTTTGTCTGTTCCGCTGAATTGATTGTCGAAGTCTTCCATGGCCTCTTTAAGATTCGATCCCATACCATAGACGCATCCGGCGGCGTCATCCAGGTTTCCCACATAGCACAGTGTTTTTCCGGCCTGAGTGTGAGATATTTTTAGATTGAGCGCCCGGCTGGGCCGGCTGCGATTTTTGCACTCCGCCGCCTGTGCCTGCAGGGCATCGCGCTGGGCCACGGCGGACTCGTGCACAACTTTTTCCAAAGAGTCCGCCTCTTCGGTTGTCCAGCGGGCCTCGTCGTCCAGAATTCCATCCAGGCGATTGCAAGTCCGAATGAATGTGGCGCTGGCGGAGGAGAAAGTTTCGGAGTCCAGCGATTCTTTAATGGCCGAAACAGTTGATTCACCGGCTCGCACAGGCAGCAGAAACTGGGATACGTTGCCCACGATCGCGAGCAGCAACGCAACTTGCCGCTCCGTCTGCGCCTGGCGGTTGATGTGCACTATCCGAACGTTGGTTGCGGGGGGTTCGTTTTGCGCCTCCCACGTAGGGGACATATTGGGGTCATTCATTGGATTTTGATGTGGTAATACAGGACGCGGTAAAGGTCAACAAAAGCAAGCTTATTGCATCGACGGCGTTGTCGTCAAAAGCTGCGCAGTCCAGCCCCCGGGCTATCAGGGCTCGCCGCATGTCCGCTTTGTCGGCGTTTCCCCAGCCGGTGGCCTGTTTCTTCAATGACGAGCTGTTGAGGCTGCCGATAACCATATTGCGCATTGCCGCAACAAGCATTACGACTGCGCGGTATCCAGCCCAGAGCTGGCCCTGGTCCCGGGACCGGTAGAAAAGCACGTCTTCAAACACGAGCCGCTCGATCTTGTGCAGGTCGATGGCGGCAGACAACCAGACGTAGAGCTGCGCGAAACGTGTGTCCAAAACACGCCGGTCCGCTCCCTTCGGCTGTTTGAACCGGGCAGTTCCGGCCTGCTCTAACCCGGAGACGCCCAGAGCCCAGCCTAGCTTGTTGCCGAGGTCAAGAGCAAGAGTTTTCACGAGTAACTCCATACTTTGCTAGTCCGTCTCGCAGGCGGGCAACTGCCCGGTCGTAGATTTGTCGGACGCGCTGGCGGGTGATAGTGCCGCCGGTTTTGGGCGCGGCCAGAGCCAGCAGTTCAGGATCCGACGAGGAGCGTTCTCCCAGAATTATCCCGGAAACGACGCTTTTTTCCCGGTCGTTTAGTGTGTTCCAGATTTTCGCCCAGGCTCCCCGGGGGAGAGAGCTCATAATATCGTGCCAATGAATGGCATCAAAGTCCAACGACACGCTGTCGTGGGCGTCGTTAACTTCGGCTAGCTGGCTCATCTCGATGATGCGCCGGTCTTTCTTCCAGCGCTTGCAGACCTCGTTTTTTACCACTACCCGCAAGTAGGGCGCGAACCCGGTCCCCCGGCCTTCCTGGTATTTATCCATGGCACGCAGCAGCGCGTCGTGGGCAACGGAGTTGGACGTGTCATTGGACATCCCGACCGGTTTGACGGCCCGGGCCGCCTTGTAAGCCAGCAACAGGAAATTGTTGGCAACTTTAGTGCGGGCGTCCATGTCCCCCGCCCGGACGGCGGGAAAGAGGACCTTCTCTTCCGCCAGTGTGAGCGGAGTTGTGTATCGCAGGGCTTCCGCAAGCCGGGACTCCGCAGGAGTGTATCGGCTGGTTTGATGTCTTGGCTGGTGTTTCATAGTAGGTCAAACGGGGGTGTTTCTTTTGGCGGTTATTACGTATTCGTTCAGACTGCTGTCGCTATGCGAGGACGTTATCACGCAGGTTAAGCCGACGGGACCGAGCTGTTCTCCGGTCGCCAGCGCCAGCAGGTGGCGGCCTATGTCCTTGCAGGTAGTCCCCCCGGCGTGCAGCTGGATTCTGGCGTCCGGGAAGGCCATCAGTTGCGCCATAACTGCAAACGCCCCCCCGGACATTGAGGGGGTAGTTTTGGGGTCTTCAGGGATGTTGAGCAGAAACATATAGAGCAGTTTATAGAACCCCTGGCAGTCGGAAACAGTTGACGAGCTGTGTTCAATGGTTGGGTGGTGCCAGTATTTCATGCCGTATCGGTGCAGCGGACTGGACAAGTCCGATTTGAACTCCAAGAGCCAGCGAAGAAAGAAGGGAAGCTCCCGGTTCAAGATCCTGCTGATCTCCGCCCGGCAGGGAAACGCCAGCTGTTCTCCCAGGGAAAGCCGGTCCGCGATGCTTAACATGATGATCTTATCCCGGGAGGACGTGGTGAGCAGCGGCAGGTGGCGGCGGGACTCCTCGTCGTTGTTCAAGCAGATTACGATCCTTCCGAACCACATAACGTCAAACACTTTTTCATACTTGCCGTTGACTTTCTGTTGGTAGTTGGCGACTAGCTTCTTGAGCTGAGTTGTGAACTTGTCCCGCGAGTCCCGGCCCGGAGGAAGAGCGGAGTCATCAACCGCCCAGATCGGGCTGCTGAACAACTCAGAGTTGAAAGACGTCTCCCCGGCCACGTAGGCGTTGCAGTCAGAATAACCGCCCATGCTCTCCCCCAGGATGCCGCTTAGCATAAGCGTTTTCCCGCTTTCCGGGGCTCCCATCAAGATCATGGCCTGCCCGGGTTGCAAGTCGCGCTCGTAGGCAGACCGGTAGCACCATGCCTGCCAGGTTAAAAACACACTCTTTTGGTGCGGGGCCGGATCTCCAAAAAAAGAGTCATAGAACGACGACAGCCAGGGGAACTTTCCGCCCTCTCCCCAGGGGGTCAACTCGTCCGCCGGCGGCATCAATTTGCAGTTGCTCGTGTTCAGCTTTCGCATGCCGCCCTTATCGACCCAGAGCCCGGGGGGTTTGAAAAGCGCCGGGCCGGCCTGGTCAACCCGGTTGTGATCTGTAATTGTCGCCCGGACGTCCTCAAGGGGGGAGATTACTTCCTCGTCACTTTTTGACGATCGCAGTCCGGATTTTTTATACTGGACCGCCAGGGTATCCCACTTTTCCGGCCGCCAGCGGTTGTCAAGATTGTGCAGCCGCCAATAGTTGAGTCCGTCAAAGTAGACGTTGACGACGTGCTCGGTCACCTGGTTTTCCCGGAACTCCCGCAGGTTGCCCTCGCCGACAAGCTCCGCCCAGTTGTAAAAGGTTTTGTCAGCATGCGCGGCGAACGTGATTATCCCGGAGGATTTAACGACGGCGCTTTTCTCGGAGGTCGACCCTGGCACCCAGAATGAGGGCCCTTGCGAGTCCAAGATGAATAGCCCCGGCCAGCAGCCCGGAAAGTGCGGATATTTCTTTGTCAACAGCTCCTTGATTTTCTCTAACGGAATATCCGCATACTTCAGCAGCGTTTTTTCGTTGACGTAGTCATAAGAGGTGGCCGCGCTCTGAAACCAGCGCTGAGCAACTGCGATAGGGGTCAACTCGCCGCTATGCGTGTGCCAGCCCTCTGTCCAGATATACGTCTGTGTTGACCGCAGGAACGCTTTGTCGTCAAATTTCTTGATCTTAAATAGCCCGTAAAGCGGCCCGGTTTTGGAAACGAGATGTTCCAGCCAGTGCTCCGCGATGCCGGGAGCCCCGGAGACGCACAGGCGACTCTCGAACACCCAGACGGCCCGCCACTTGGTCTTGCCGTCCGCGTTTCTGGACGGCGACTCGCACAAACACGTCGGCTGCGCGTCTCCTGGCAACTTGTTTCGCAGTTCCGCTCCGATCGTTGCGGGCGTGTGGAACTCGTCGATGTCCGCGATGATGCCGTGTGCGTAGATGGCGGGGTTCTCCTTGGACACTCGACTAAGCGCGTTTGTCCCCTCAAACGCAGTCATCAAATGCCAGTCGTGAGTGAGATGCCACTGCGACCGGACGTCCTTGTGGTCCGGATCGCGAAGCTCCTCCGGGTATCGGGGAGCCCCGTCATCAACCTGCCAGGGGACGAACGGCTCGGCGCTGTTCCGGGTGGGGCGGGCGATTGAAAAAAAGGTGGGGTCGGCGTTCATTTAATGTAGCAGGGTGTGAGCGTGGCCTCGGCGGAGACAGGGCAGCCTGGCAGCCATTCGGGGGTGACTTCGATGCACTTGAGAACATCGCGCTTGTCGGCTCCTTTGTCAACTTCAACCACGACCTCGTCATAGACGTGGAACAGCACCGGCAAGCCGCTCTCTTCGCACCTGATAACCCCTTCCACGTGGAGATCCCGGGCGACGGCCTGGGTCAGATTCTCCGCCAGCATGCCGCCATGGAAAAACTTGAGCCGTGTCCCCACTTCGGCGGAATAGCGGATTTCGCGCTCAATTTTGCCGGTCGTCTTGTTAACTTTGGGCTCGATCATCCTCCGGACGTTCTTATACCGCAACGACCGACCGTTGGGCAGTTCTAGCTCGAAATTCGACTTGCGCGCGGCACAGTCTTTGAACGTGTCCCCCAGTCTGCGCCAGAGGCGGGTGATCAGCGGATTTTCGTCCCTGAACGCCACAACTTCGGTTTTGCACTGGTCGAGTGTCAGTTCGAGCCCGGCCATCTCCCGGGCAACGGTTCGATATTTGTCAGGCCCGCAACCGTAGCCCAGCCCGAGACACCGCGATTTTTGCATGGCGTAGAGCCGTGGATCTCCATGCTTCAAGTCCCCCGAGCCCGTCCAGGCTCCGCACTGCCTGGCGCTGGCTTCGTAAAGTGACATCCCGCCGCTGATAGCTTGTAGCAGCTCGTGGTTGCCCGTAAGCCAGGCCAGCACCCGGGGCTCGATCTGCGCAAGATCGGCGCAGCAGAGTATCTTTCCGGGGCGAGCCACGATCAGCGAGCGCATGTCGATAAAGCGATACCCCAGTTTCTCGTAGGCGTCTTTTTCGTCCAAGGCGGTCCGCCAATTCTCGCTCTCGTCGTCCACCACTCGCCGGTCAGCGTCAAGAACCAGCGGGAATTTTCGCATGTTCAGCACGTTGAACCCGGCGTCCCCCGAAGAGCGGCCCGTGTGCGCTCCGAAATACTTTGACCCGTAGGTTACCGTCCCATCCGGACGCAACCGGGCTTTGATCGTGTCCAGGATGTTTCGGATCGAGTTGACGGTCCGATAATGCGAGACACCCTTGACCCAGGGGAACTTGTCACTCCAGGCCGCTTCCCAGTCAGCGAAGCCGTCCGCGTCGTGAGTCTTGACCGGCGGCGACGGTATCCCCACCTTCCTGCACTCCTCCGCGATGGCATACGGGCTCGTAGGTTTTTTTCCGGCGTCTGTCCAGGGCAGATCTTTCTCCGCCACGTCCTGGGCCTCCGCAGTCAGCGCAACATACTCCGCGAGCTTCTCGGTGTCGACAGCGAAGCCGTGGTTCCCACGGTATACCGCATGATCGGCGAGCAGCCGCTCTTGCTCGGGCCACAGGTGGCCAAATTTGTTCCACAGGTCCCAGCAATGAATGGCATCGCCCGAGGCGTAGTCGATCATGCCTTTCTTCTGCGCGGGATCCACGTCCGCCCACTGCTTGCCGTTCATATCCGACCGGGCCTGTTTCGAGACCCGGGAGCCCAGCCCCAGGTAGATCGCGTCCGACAGCGAGTGAACGTTGAACAGATACGCCGACATCGAGCTAGTGCAGAACCAGTCTTCGTAGTCGATCGCGTGATCTGGAGCCAACCCCAACTCTACCATGCGATGCAAGACGGCTTGGTCGAACGATTTGTTGTGTGAAACCAGCGCGGCTCCTTGGAGAGCGTCCCAGTTGAAGTTGGCAGGCTCTCCCGCCCAGGCGTCCTCCCCATCATACACAGACAGCAGATACGGGTCGAAAGACTCGTGGTGCGTGTAGCCGTAGTTCCCCAACTTCGCTACAGAATACTGGGTTTTGTGGTAGTAGGTCTCCGTGTCAAATGCGATCACTCGTTTCATAGTGTATCTCTCACAAAGGGACGCCGTTTCTAATCTTGCCGGGGGATGCGAACGGCACCCCCCGGCTTCGCGAGTCGTCAGGAAAGAATTTCCGAAGCCAGAAGGCGCAAGCCCTCGGGCGTAGGATCTCCGAGTTTAAGCACGGGGATATAGGCGAAGTTGCCGCCGTCATATTCTTTCAGCCGGGTCGAAACGAAATACCAGCGGCTCATGTATCCGGTCCGAAGCGCTCCGAAGCGCCGGGCCGTGAAGAAGTTTTTCGCGCCGTGCGTGAAGGCTGTCCCCTTCATGCCCCAGAGCGCGACCGCGTATTTCTTCCCCTCGATCTCGTAGGGGAACTGGTCGTCCGCCGCAAACCCCTCGGGCTCTTCGATGATCACCATGGCTGTCGCCAATTTCTGGTAAATGTGTTGCTGGGTTGTCTTGTGGATGTCCCAGCTCGTGGTGCCTCCCAAGTTTTCGACTTCCTCCGGGGTGTCGCAGATGTTGCCCATCTCTGACGAACCCGGGACACGCTCGGCATACTGCATTGGCCTAAACCCGACAATGGCCAGCTTCACCGGGACATCCCCGTTACCGATCACCAGCTCTTTGTTGAGCAGAATGGATCCCTTCTCGAACAGCTCCGAGAGTTGCCCCGTTCTCTGAACGATATTCATCCGGGGCAGAACCACGTCCGCCAGGGAGATGTTGTCGTCGTCTTTGATGAACGGGATGGGCACGGCGACCAGGGCACCACCCGGCGCGGCGTAGGGGATCACCGATTGCATCGGCTGGTGCTGGGGCGGCGCGACGGTTCCCACCGGCTCAGTGATCACCGGGGGGCGAAGCACAGCCGGCGCCTGCGCAGGGGGAGCAAGTGCCGTAGCCCGCGCAGTTCCAACAAGTCCTAATTTCTTCGCCGGACTCGGGTTCGTCAGGGGACTGATTTTGGCAGCACGGGCACCGATTCCCTTTGGTGCCCCGGGGGCAGGTGCCGCTGCCGCCACAGTGCGCACAGGTTCCGGAGCCTCCACATTCCCGGCAGGCGTAGGACTGACAGTCGCCGCCACGTTGATCACGACGGTTTCGGGTTCGGGCTTCGGGAGACTCGCCGGCGGCTGAGTCTGCGCCATCACGGGCGCTCCAATTTTGCTGAACGAGATTTTGGCCATATACTTTATTCACTTGCTGTTTTGTTTGGGTCTTTTTGCGCTTTCCGTTTGCGCTGCTTCTGCAGCATTACAACGGGGTAAGCGTCGCCATACGCCCCCGCCAGCGTCAGGTCGGCGGAGAACTCTTCTTTGCGGGCTTCCTTGGTCCCGCGTTCGGCCCGCTCCGAGATGTCGTCAGCGAGGGGCGTGATGGAGATTGTTTTGGCGCTCTCAATGACGTCCAGCGGGACGCCGAACTTGAGCGCGGTTGCTTCGACTGCGGTAACGCTCACAACAGAGCGCCGATCCTGCGAGACGAGAGTAAACGAGGGCGGAATTTGCCCGGTGTGGATGGCGTGCTCGGTTACAGCGGTCCGGGCGGCTTTCGCCCAGGCCGCCATGAGCGTCGACACGTCCATGATCACCGCGTTGTCCGACGGCAGGTTAGATGAGATCGTGGTGGGATTGAACCGCATCACGTCGGTAAGCGCCTGCAGCGGCGGATATTTCGCGGACACGGCCCGCACAACGCGCTCGGCTTCGGGACAGCCCGCCAGATGCTTGCAAAACAGGCACGCGGGAATTGACGCCAAGGGCTTCTTCACCGGGCTTTCATATCGAACCCGGACCCGTTTGATCCGGAGCAACATTTCATCGTAGCGGTCACGCGTGAAAGTAAACTGGTCGATCGAGTCATGCGCCGGCTGCAGAATGTAGGCGTGCACGGGACCGATAGACTTGAACTGGGACCACAACCCGCAAACGTAAGCCCAGATCTGCAGGTTGTTTTCGACCGGCTCGACTTCCCACTCTCCGAACTTGTAGTCGATCAGCACGCCTTCGACCGGTTTCTCGGCTGGACCGACGGCAGCTGAGTCGAGAAACCCCGCCGTAACGTCTTCCCAGTCGCACACTGAGACTTCGCATTCTTTGAAAATTTCGATGGTCTTGTGCTTCCGCTTGAATTCCGCGAGTATCGCGTCCGTGGCCGAGGCGCAAGACGCCGCGTGCTCCATGCGCTCGTCGGAGAGCTGATTGTTGTCTTCGCGCTGTTCAACGGCAGCGTGCTGTTCGTTCCCCTCGATTGTGCGGGCGTGCTGGACTGCGGGCTCGGCCCCGTCGTAACACGGGCACGCTTCCCGGGCCTGCAACGACGACGGGCTGCAGCGATGATGTTTTCTTGCGGTTTCGGCTTTGATCGTGGTTTCGGCTTTGATCGTGGTTTCGGCTTTGACTGGGGTTTCGATTTTCATACTAGATTTCTCAGTGACGAGGGGACCAGGTCCCCGTTTTGTAGCACTTCGTTTCTTGTTATTTTGGTTGTGAATGCTGCGGCCACTTCAGACTCCTGCGAATTCGCAATGAATATAACCCGCTGCAGTGACTTTGTCAAGCCCCCATCTCGATTTACCCGGGCAAATGCCTGCTGCATGGACATGCCGCTCCAACCCGGACTCAACAAAGACATGCGCGGAAACTGCCCGCGAACGTCGTGTAGAGACAGACACACCCCGCCCGCCTCGGTGTTGATAAGCGCCGCCCGAACGGCGTCAGCCTGGAAAGCCGCCTCGGCGTTGCGCCGTTGCGCCAGATTCTGGCCGCCCTCGATCCTCACGAACCGGACCGCGTCCCCGAACTGCGCGGCGGTCTCGTCGATGCTGGCGCTGAAATTGAAAAACAGGCAGACCGACATCCCCTGGGCGATGGCATCGAAGGCCATCTCAACCATGGCCGGCACGCGGAGCAGTTCCAATGCCTGCCGGGCACGCAGGATGATGGTCAGAGGATGATCGGGATCCGTGTCTGACTGGGCTCGGGTATTGAGGCGCTGCAGGGCCTCGGCCATCTGCGCGTAGATCCGATTCACCTTGAGCGGGTCCGTCAAGCGGATCAGACACGCCTCGATCTGAGTCTTTGGAAACCCCGGAATTTCATCCCTCCGAATTCGGACGGACCGCTCCATGATTTTCTCGTGGAGTCTTAGCATGATGCCCCGGCCCGTGTTCTCGTTGGCGGTGAACTTGAGCCCTCCCCACGGTGACCGCCAGCAGCCGTTACGCTGGGCCCACGACCAAAAATCGCCGCCGTAAAGCCCCAGGTGCAGCCCGGTAACGCTCAGGTCCAGGGGCGACTCGGCTAGCGTTCCGGTCTGCAACAGGGTAGGTATCTGCTGCCTGTAGGCAGCTTTCAACGTTTTGCTTTGCTTCGTCGACTGCCCCTTGCACCGGTGCGCCTCGTCGTAGATCAGGAACTTAACGCCGGGCGCAAACTGGAAACGGCTGGTGCGGCGCGGACCGTTCTGTTGAGTTTCCCAGCGCCCGAACGGAGTGGTGCCGCGCCGGAGCCGGTCGTAGTTGATCACGTCGAGCTCCACCCCGAGATCTTCCGACCACCGCTCCCACGTGGGGATCGCCGCAAGGGGGCAAACCACCAGCGTAGCCGGGTCACCCAGGCGGCGGACCAAGTCGCACGCCACCAGGGTTTTCCCGGTCCCCATATCAGATAAGTTTGCCGCCGAACGGTGGCGGCGGACGAGCTGTTCCAGCTGGGCAGACTGCTCGATCTGATATGGGTGTAGCGCGGTCACAGGCACTTCTCAGCCAGGCGATGGTTCTCTTCCGACAACCGCTCGTCGGCTGCTCTGCGCCGGGCCTGGCGTTCGTCGCCGATTTTTTTGGCGATTTCTCGCCGGCGTCTCCGGGTGTTTTTATTTGCCATGAGTTTCCTTTGGTGGGGGTTGCGTGTAGACAGACCGATCGAGAGTGGCGTGCTGGTCGGAGGCGTAATTGATCCAGACTGTTTTGACCAGCCCCGCGAGGGTGACAGCCAGGATACAGTCCCGGGCGGAGTCCATGCGCCGCCGCAGCAAGACATGGTCGATCTCCTCACCGCCGGGTCGGGATACGAAGGAAACCTTGACAACGTCTTGCGCTTGCACTTCGAGAACAGTGTCGTGCCTTGGCAGTTGGGCAGCGAGTTCAGGGGGAAACGACGTTGCGATTCTCTCGCGGGCGTGGTAGGAGTATCTGACCATAAACCTTTGCTCGATCACGCGATCCAGAATTTCGGTTGGCAGGTAAACATCCCGGTGAAATTGGCGGGTATAAGCGGTTTGTTGCACTCCGGCAACCTAGCACGGATTCTTTGGCTTGTCAAATGACTCAGAAATGACTCAAATGACCTCTATTGATCAATCAACACTCGCGTAGGGCAGCATAAGCGTTTTATCGGGCCGGGCACGCGGTCCGTAAAGCGGCACAGGTGGCGTCGAACCAATACTTCACTTCCAGCGGCTCGGGGACTGCGGCAGGCCCGTCCTGGCGGATCCGGTGCATCAAGGCGTCCAACGAAGTCCCAGCGGGCGCATACGCTGTTCCTCCAACCATGTCCACAGCCGCCAGGCGCGTGTCCATTCCAATGCAGGTGACGTCGGCTCCGAAGGACCTTGCGACGATCGCTCCGTGAACTCGGTTGCCAAAATACTGGCGGCAGCCAGAATACTCGCGAAGTAAAACTTCGGCTGAGATCGGGGGAATGATGTTTTGAAACCCCAGCTCCCGGGCAAATCTCATTTCAGCGTTGGTATGGGCCGCAAAAACAAAACCACGATCTATGAGTTCTTTCGCCAAAGGTTTGACCCAGGACCCCCAGGTCTGAACTTGAATACTACCGCAGTTTTCCGGGTAATGCGTGCCGTAGCGCATCAAGTTGCACAGTTTGCGGGTCTTAACCGGAACAGCAGGAAACCCCAGGCCCGCGAAGATCGAGGGGCAGGGCATAGCGCGGACGTGAACTCCGAATAGCTGGGTCGTGTCAGCGAGTTTGTCCCGTATGTAAACTCCCGCGCAGCGCGATAGCAGCCGGTCAACATCAGCCCTCCACCGGATCCGCTCAGCGACATTGAACGTGCCCGGCCACGCGCCGTTCAGGTAGAAATTCGTTCCAACTCCCGCCAGGAACAGCTGCTTCCGATCGCTCAGCCAAGTGGTGTAGGGCCCGAAAGACTCGTGGGTGGCCATGCTGCTATAACTCCCGTGAGACCAGAACCCCGGCATGCTGCAGACCACGGCGTAGTCAAACTGGGCCGGCTTCCAGTGAATTTCTCTCCCGTGATCGCGCCGGCGGAATATAAACTTGGCCGCCGGATCCACGGTCCGGAGAATCTGCTCAACCCCTAGCCGAGCCCACTCGTCCCCCGGGTTTGGAGCCTCCCAGCAGTAATTTGTGACGAGCAGCCAGTTCATTGTCCTGGCTTTCGGCAGACTCTGGCGCGAGACAGAACTTGCACTTCGCTGTTCGGCGAGATATTGAAGTCATCGGGGGAGGTGGAGAAAGTATTGACTGTCCCCGAAAACCGGTCGGTTACAGCAGCCT
>Ga0315288_10003122_pt1 | contig 21148 bp, 13 predicted proteins | sample YL17G11_20_MG_FD_203454 | JGI IMG/M metagenome (GOLD analysis project Ga0315288, IMG submission 203454) | Sediment microbial communities from Yellowstone Lake, YNP, Wyoming, USA - YL17G11_20 | ecosystem: Environmental > Aquatic > Freshwater > Lake > Sediment | place: USA: Wyoming | collected...
GTCCTGGTCCGCATTGACCCGACCCAGGTCGAAGCCGAGGTGCGACAGCAGAGAGCGGCCCTGGCGGAGGTTCAGTATCGCCTGGCGCAGGCGCAGATCACGCAGAACCCGACCAATGTGTCCGTCGCCACGCAGGTGGCCCAGCAGGAGGCCGGAGTCGCCAGCGCGCAAGCCGGCTACAACCAGGCCAGCCAGAACTACCAGGCGCAGGTGGATGCGGCGGATGCGGCGGTCGCCACCGCCGCGGCCAACCTGCGCAGCGCACGGGCCAATCTCGAGAACGCCCAGGCCAAGTACAAGAGGGTGAGCAACCTCTTCAGCCAAGGCTTCGTGGCCGCCCAGGACGTGGACGACGCCCAGACCGCCGCGGGTGTGCAGCAGGCCGCCGTGGACGCAGCCTCGGCGCAGCACGATGGAGCCCAGAAGCAGGCGGCGATCGCGCGGACCAAGGGCAAGGCCGACCGTGACGCCGCCCAGGCCCGCGTGGATCAGGCTCGCGCCGCCCTGGATTACGCCAAGGCCAACACCGCGCAGCGGCCCGCCTACGAGCAGACCCTGTCGGCGCTGCGGGCGACGGTCGCCGCCGCCGAAGAGGGCGTGAAGGCCGCCGAGGCGCGACGCGCGGACACCGTGCTCCTGTCCCCCATAGACGGCTTTGTGACCGGACGCTACCTGGACCCCGGGGCCGTGATCACCGCGGGCCAGGCGATCCTCGCCGTGCAGTTCATGCGCCAGGTCTGGGTGACTCTGGCCGTTCCCGAGGAGATCAGTTCCAAGATGGCGCTGGCAAAGCCCGCGACGGTGACGCTGGACGCCCTCCCCGGGCGCACGTTCACGGGCAAGGTCACGCAGATCAACCCCTCCGCCGACCCGCAGAGCCGCCAGTTCTCGGTGCGCGTCACCCTCGACAACGCGGACAACGCGATCAAGCCGGGGTCCTACGCCCACGTCGCCATGGAGACCGACCGCGTCCGCGGCGCGCTGGTGGTCCCGCGCGAGGCGGTCGAGCATGATGCCGATGGGGATTACGTGATGGTGCTGGACGACGCCGGCGCCGCCCGCCGCCGGAACGTGACGCTCGGCGCCGCGGGGATTGACGTGATGGCCGTGACCCAGGGGCTGCGCCTCGGCGAGAAGGTCATCACCATGAGCGCCTTCGCCTTGCGGGATGGCCAGAAGGTGAGCGCCGGCGGCGAGAAGCGCGGGGGCCGGACACGCCCCGGCTGGACCGGCGCGCCCCGCGGCGGACAGTAGGGCGCACCCATGAGCATCGCACAAGCGGCGGTGAACCGCCCGGTCACCGTGATCATGCGCATCGCGGCGCTGGTGGTCCTGGGCGGCATCTGCCTGACGCGGCTCCCCGTGGATCTTCTGCCGAAGGTCTCGGTTCCGACCGTTTCGGTGTCTACCCAGTGGCCCAACGTCGCGCCCGAGGTGGTCGAGGCCCAGGTCACCCGGCCCATCGAGGAGGCCGTGTCGTCGGCCACCAATCTCTACCAGGTCAGCTCCACCACCACGGAGGGGACCTCCTCGGTGCGGATCCAGTTCCGGTGGGGGACCGACATCGGGCAGGCGGCGGTGGAGGTGCTGCAACTGGTGCAGCGCGCGCAGCGGAGGTTCCCCAACGACCCGACCATCCAGACGCCCCTCGTGTTCCGCTTCGACCCGAACCAACTGCCCATCCTGAGCTTCGGCGTTGCGGGCGAAAAGGACCAGGTGAAGCTCCGCACCATCCTCGACAACGAGGTGGTGCCGATCGTCGAGTCCGCCAACGGCGTGGCCTCGGCGGTGGTGTCGGGCGGCCAGCAGCGCGCCATCATCATTGACGTAAACCCCGATCGGCTGCGAGCCCACGGGCTCTCGCTGAGCGACGTGATGCGCCGGATCACGCAGGAGAACCTCAACCAGCCGGCCGGGATCGCGAAGCAAGGCGATACCGAATACATCATCCGCAGCCTGGGCTGGTTCACCAGCCCCGAGGAGCTCGCGGCCATCCCGGTCGGGTCCTACCACGGCCAACTGGTCGCCCTGGGCGAGGTGGCCGCGGTGCGCGATGCCACCCCCGAGACTCGCCTCTACACCCGGCTCAACGGCGAGCCGTCGGCGGGGCTCGTCGTCTCCAAGCAGAGCGGCGCCAACACGGTGTCCACGGCGCAGGCGGTGTTCCAGAAGCTCGAACGCGTCCAGAAGATCTACCCCAATCTCAAGTTGCGCGTTGCCTACGACCAGTCGAAGTTCATCAGCGACTCGATCAACAACGTCAAGCTCAACGCGGCCATCGGCGGCCTGCTCGCCATTCTCATCCTGCTCTTCTTCCTGCGGAACATCCGCAGCACGCTGGTGGTGGCGCTTTCGATCCCGACCTCGATCATCTCGACCTTCGCCCTGCTCTACCTCTGCGGGTTCACCATCAACACCATGTCGCTGGGCGGACTCGCGTTGGCGGTAGGCCTTATCGTGGACGACGCCGTGGTGGTGCTGGAGAACATCTTCCGCCACATCGAGCGGGATAAGATGACCGCCACGGAGGCCGCAGTGGCCGGCACGAACGAGATCATTTCCGCCGTGATCGCCTCGACCTGGACCGTGATGGTCGTCTTCCTGCCGCTGTTCCTGATCAAGGGGCAGGCCGGGCAGATGTTCACGCAGTTCGCGGTGGTGGTCATCTTCTCGCTCGCGATCTCGCTGCTGGACGCTACCACCGTGGTGCCCATGCTGGCCACGCGTTTGATCCACGGCGAAGCCCACCGGGAGAGCGTGCAGAACGGCGGGCGGCGCGCGCTCCTGGGGGCGGCGTTCTTCCGGTTCGGGCAGTGGTTCAGCGCGCTCGACGCCGCATACCGCCGCGGGCTGCGCTGGGCCATCCACCACCGCGCGTTGACCCTGGGCGGGGCGCTCGCCATCTCCGGGATGAGCCTCCTGCTCGTACCCCAGATCGGCACCGAGCTGATGCCGGCGACGGACAGCGGCGACTTCACCATCAACGTGAAGATGCCCATCGGGACCGCTCTCGCCAAGACCAACCAGACGATGCAGCGGATCGAACGCCTGGTGTTGCAGAACCCCAATGTGGCGACCGCGTTGTCCTCGGCCGGTGCGAACATCGGCATGGGCGGCGGCGGCGGGAGGCTCACGCCCTACCAGGGCGGGGTGGTGGTCAAGTTGAAGGACTCGCGCCGCCAGTCCACGCTGGAGGTGATCGGCGATCTGCGCCGGGAGTTGATGCGCATGCCCGGCGTGCGCCCCCGGCTCACCCAGTTCGACCTGGTGACCAACCTCATGACCGGCGGCAACCAGAACGTCGAGGTGGACATCTACGGCGAAGACCTGACCGCCCTGGCCGGCATCTCGCGCGAGGTGATGCGGCGGGTGCGCGATGTGCGGGGGCTGGAGAACGTGGACGTGAACTGGGACGAGGCCATGCCCGAGGTCCAGTTCAAAGTGGACCGCAAGAAGGCGATGCAGCTCGGCATCAGCTTCTCGGACATCGCCAACACCATCAACACCGCCACCAACGGCACCACCTCCACCTACTACCAGGAGAAGGGCTTCCAGTATCCGATCGTCGTGCAACTGCCCGAGGCCACCCGCAAGACCATCCCGGACCTGGAGAACCTGGTGATCAAGCCCAGTTCCTCCAACGGCTCGTCCCGCGACGTCCTGCTGCGGCAGGTGGCTCAACCGATCTACGCGTTCGGGCCCAGCCAGATCACCCGCCAGGATCGCCAGCGCTATATCGCCGTCACCGGCTCCCCGCAGGGCCGCTCGCCGGGGGAGATCCAGGCCGACATTCAGCGAATGCTCTCCGACCTGCGGCTGCCCAGCGGCTACTACTGGGACTGGGGCACCGACCAGAAGCGCAGGGCGGAAGAGTTTGGGGGGTTGGGGCTCGCCGTCGTGCTGGCCATCGTCTTGATTTACATGCTGCTGGCGGCACAGTTCGAATCGCTCGTCTACCCGCTCATCGTCTTGCTCTCGGTGCCGCTGGCGGCGACGGGGGTGATCCTCGCGCTCTTCCTGACGGGCCGCAGCTTCGGCCTGACCGCCTTCATCGGGCTCTTGATGCTGGTCGGGATCGTGGTGAAGAACGGGATCCTGCTCGTGGACTACACCAACGTGTTGCGTCGTCGGGGCATCGCGCGCGACGAGGCGGTGCTCACGGCCGGGCCCACGCGGCTGCGCCCCATTCTGATGACCGCCTCCGCCGCCATCCTGGGCATGCTTCCGCTGGCGTTGGCGCTTGGAAAGGGCTCGGAGGTCCAAGCGCCCATGGCGACCGCCGTCATCGGCGGGCTGGCCACCTCCACGCTGCTCACGCTCTTCGTCGTCCCGACGGTGTACACCGTATTCGACGACCTCGCCGCCGCGCTGCGCAGGAGGAGATAGCGAGCGATGGCCAGCCGAGGTCTCACCGCACAAGCCGCACAACTCGACGACCTGATGCCGAGGCTGATGCGGTGCTTGCTCGCGCTCAGCCCGCATGATCCCACGACGGAGTTGCCGGTCGCCCAGTTGCGCGTCTGCTCGATTCTACGCGATGGCTCGCACACCATCTCTGCTCTCGCCAGGGAACTCTGCATCTCGGTCAGCGCCGCCACCCAGATCGCGGACCGCCTGGAGTCCGCCGGCATCGTGGAGCGCATCGCGGGCACGCGAGACCGGCGGATGAGGAATCTGAGGCTGACCGATTACGGCGCCCAGATCATGCGTGCCCGCAGGCAGCGGCGCGTGCGCCGGGCCGCAGCGCTCTTGGCCGAACTGACGCCCGCCAGGCGAGCCGCGGTGCTTCGAGCCTTGCAGGAGCTTCTGAGAGCCGGCGATGCGAAGGCCTCCGAGGCAACGGTGGCTGTCCCAACCTCGGCGGAACTGGATGGCTCAGGCGCCTGACCATCTGGGGTTTTGCAGCGGCCGGCGAGGGTCACCGGGTTCCCGCGCCGCGAGGCCCGATCCCCTTCGCGCCGCCGACGATGAGCGCCTCGTTGGTGGCGGCCTTGATCGGCCCTGGGTTGAGCAGTCCATAGCCTTCGATGGACCGGCGCCGCCAACGCCCTCGGCGTGGCCGTCACCGACGTGTCAAAGTCCGGGCAAACCCCGTTGATGAAGATCTTGCCGAAGGCATGAATCGGAACGCCGTTGGCTCGCGCAACCACCGGCTGCGTTCGTCGGTTTCCCTCGCCACCACTCATTCCCGCGCCTACCGAAGAAAAGTCTGAAAGCCTGCCCGCCGCGACGCCCAGCGCTCTCACGCGACATAGAAGGCGTACACGCAGGTTTGTTCGCTCCCCCAGGTGCTCTCGAGCACGAAACGGATTCCAGCCACGCGCCTGCTGACAGGCACCCGGACCAGCCGCTGGTGGTTGTCGTTGATCTCGGCGACCGCTCTCCAGGCGCCGTCTTCGAGGCCCTCGAGGCGGAATGACCGGGGCATCGCCGCCGGGACGGCGGTGAGTTGGTCGTCGCGCTGGTGGTGGCTCATGGCGATGAGGGCGTCCAGCGCGCTGTCGAGGACCAGCGTGACCTGCTCGACGCTGACCGGTTGATCGAAGAGATAGGCGGCGCTGTCGCCGGGCCTCGCGACCCAGGCGTGCCGGTTATCGCCGATGGGGCGGGTCACGCCGTCGCGCAGTGGCTCCGGATCCCCTTGCGAAGCGACCAGGCGCGCGCGCTGCATGAGCGGGGGCATCTCCAGGGCCAAGCCGGGCACGTAGCAGTCATCGCGCAGCAGCGCCTGCTGCAATTCGCGCACGTGGGAGTTGATCTCGCGCGGCGGGATCCCCAGTCTCACCGCCATCGCGGCCGCCGTCCCCACGGCCTGGCCCATGCTGGACCCGGTGCCCATGACCCGCGTGGAACTCATGGCGGCGTGGGTGCAGGACGCGCAGCGGCCGGCGAACATCAGGTTATCTATGTTCCGCGAGTAGAGCGCCCGGTAGGGGATTCCGTAAGGCGATGGAGCCGGATGGAAGACCGTGGCCGGGCTGCCCAACTTCACCGCCCAGAAGCCGGCCGGGTGGTGGTCGTCCATGGACCAGCCGCCATAGGAGACGACGTCGTCGAACCGGCCGTGCGCTTCGATGTCGAGTTGGGTGAGCACGTGGTCGCCGAGGTAACGCCGGCTCTCGCGCTTGGCGGGAAGGAACTGGATCCATTCGATCGCCCAGTTGTCCGCGCCGTGATCGCCGCGGTTCTTGATGTGGTCCCACACACCGAAGGTGATCCGCAGCAACTCGTCGCGCAGGGACTCCGTATCCCGGATGCTGTCGTGTTCGCCGCCCAGTTCGATCCACCAGTAACCCATCTCCCACCAGCGATGGGCACGCGCTCCATAAGGCAGGTCGTCGTCCGTCTCGAAGACATGGGCCCAGGCCGGGGGCTCAAAGGGCTGCGGCGTGCCGTACTCGCGCGCCTGGAACAGGCAGGTCATGCCCATGGTGCGGGAGTCCGCGGTCTCGGGCGCGATGGATTCGCCGTATTCGCTGCGCGCCTCGCGCCCCATGCGAAACGCGGCGCCGGTGAGCGGCGCGAGGATGGCGTCGCCCGAGCAGTCGGCGAAGACCTTCGCCCTCACCCGGTGGTACGTCTGGGTGGTGAGTTGCCAGCCCAGGACACTCGCGATGCGGCTGCCCTGCATCTCCGCGGCCAGGCAGGTGCAGTTCAGAAGGAGCGTCACGTTCGGCTCATAGCGCGCCTTCTCGTAGAGCACGGTGTCCCACACGGAGAAGTTCCTATTCGGGTTGCGGCGGAGATTCTCCAGGCGGAGTTCCTCGAGGATGCCGGTCTCACGCAGGTTGGGGAGGGAGTTGTGCCGATCGGCGCCGCAGATGTGCACGCGCATCTCGCTGGAGGCGTTGCCGCCCAGCACCGGCCGGTCGTGGACCAGGGCGACGCGCGCGCCGTGTCGCGCCGCGGAAAGCGCCGCACAGAGCCCGGCCATCCCGCCTCCAACCACACAGAAATCCACCTCGTGAGTCACCTGCGGCAGCCGGTCATCGGGCGCGCTCATGCCAGGTCTCCCTCGCGGAGGTAATCCAGGATGCCCAGCGCCAGGGACTCGCCCAGCCGGCGCCAGGACGACGGCCCAACAATCTCACCGTTGCCGGCCGCGTGATAGGCGGCCTCGAGGGTGAAGGCGAGCGTGCCATAGGTCGCTTGCAGGTAGCCGGCCATCGCTTCTTCCAGCCCGTCCGGATACCAGTCCGGGTGGGGTCCGGTTAGATCGGGCGACAGCGCCGTTGCACGGCGGTTCGCGCACCTGTGGGCTACGTGTTCGACCAACCGGGCGAGGCGACGCGGGAACTCGGGGTCCGCGTCGTGATGGCTGCCGCATTCGATGAAGTGGGGATCGGTGGCGGTCGGGGCATGGCAGTCCACGGCGATGGCGGGCGGGCGTGGCAGCGCCGCCAGGTAGCGCTTGCACGCCTCGATTTCCACGCGCTGCGCCTTGCCGCCCCACGCCCTGCCGAAGTCCACGGGCGGCCGCTCCTTGCCGTACATCCCGGCCACCACCCCGTCCACGTCCACAAGGGGGATGGCGCGCACGGTGAGCGGCGCCTGGGGCGCCGCGACCAGGGCGGCCGCCGCCGCCTCCAGGACATAGGTGCCCGGCGTCTCGCCCGAGTGGTGGCGGCTGGCGAGCAAGATCTCCACCGGCCCCTGGCCCCATTCGTAGGCGACCAGGGCGCGTCCGCCTTCGCTGATCCCGAGTTCGACGGCGCGCGCCCCCGCAGGCGCGAGGACGCGTTCGTAGATGCGATCCCACTGCGGGGGCTGGTATGGATAGCAGAACGCGATCTCGGTGGCGCGCTTCCGACACGGCACCTCAAAGCGCATGACGCCTGCGGCGGCGTCTATCTCGGGCGGCGGGACACGCTGCCAGCGTCCGCCGGTGCGCCGGAACACGGGCCGGACCACAGCGTTGTAGGGCCATCCAAGGGCGGTCTCCCCATGGCGCAGTTCGCAGCGAAGCACGTCGCAGGCGGGGGCCTCGACCGCGAAATGGAACCACATCGAGTACGGACCGCCCTTGCAGTCGGCCGCGAAGTACAGGCGGTCGGGGCCGTCGCACTCGAACGCCGTGCCGTTCCCGCCGGGGAAGTCGCTCGTTACGCGCATTGTCGCCCCTTCCTGGACCAAGTGCCATCTTCTTCGGCGTGACGCCCGTTGGAACCTGCGGTGAGTGCATGGCGGCTGTGGGGCCAGTGCGCGGGAACGGGACGCTACTGCAGGACACCGAAGGCGAACCCACGGCTGCTCAGGCTCCGGATGAGTCCTGGCAGCGCCTCGATGGTCTCCGAGACGCCCGCGTGAAGCAGCACCACGCTCCCCGGCTTGGCGGCCAAGAGCACGCGCCGGACGAGTTCCGGTTCGCCGGGCCGGAGATAGTCGTAGGGATTCACCACCGCAAGCCGGAGCCGCTCGCCGTTGCGCAGGAATTCGGAACTGCCGGGCGGGTGGTACAACGTCGGATTGACTCCTGCGACGGATTCCAGGGCCCGCCGGCAGCATTCGAGCATCGGCTGCTCGGCGCGATGATCCCAGGAATGGATCTGCAGCGCATGGCCTTCGCGGGCGGCGCGGCGCACCGCGTCCGCGCTGCGCGGCACGTGCTCTCCGATGCAGAAGAATGTGGCCTTCGCGTGCGCGCGGCGCAGCGCATCCAGAAGCCGGTCGTCCAGATCCGCGGCGGCGCGGGAGAGCGCGATGAGCGCCCGCTCCTCCTGGAGGCCTGCGGACGTTCCCCGGGATCCAAGCAGCGCGATGCCGCAAAGCGCGGATGCCACAGTTGCAACGCTGCTGAACCGCTGACGCTTGCAGCGACTCAGGCTCGCCATGGTTCCCGATTCCCTCCCCTGGCGGCAGGTTGGCGGCTGGGCCTCCGGTGGCTAGGCCTACGGCCGCCACGGCGGCCCCCGAAGGGGGCCTAGCCGCTGTCGCGGCGCCAGCCATGGGAAAGACGACGGCTGCCCGTAATCGTTGCGCCGTCGGGGAGACTTTCTGTCGAGGACAGGCCAGGGCGCGGGTCGAGGGCAAGTCACGGAGGGTCGGAGACCGCTACCTGGCCGAAACCTCCAGCCCTTCGATATCGAGGATCACGTTGACGCTGGAGCGGAAATGCGCCGCATCGCGCACGAAGTCGAGATAGTGCTTCAGTCGGTCCGCGGCGTTGACGCTGTTGTGGGCGAGCACCACACTGTCTGAGGGCATGCGGTCATAGCCGGCCTCGAGAATGTCCAGGTAGATCCCCTTTCCCCGGCCGCCCGAGCCGTCGGCGTCCAAGTAGAGCAGGTGGATCGGCTCCGGGAACTGCCCCGCCACGTCCACCGCGTCGGCGGCGATCACGCGGGCCATGCCCGTCGGATCGAGGCGCCTCACGTTGCGCTCGGCGCGCCGCGCTTCTTCAGGCTTGATCTCGACGCCGATAAGATTCCTTGCGGTATAGCAGGCTCCCGGACCGACGGCCGCCCCGGCGCACGAGATGAAGGTGTATCCGCAAAACACGCCGGCTGCGATCAGGTTCGACGGCTGCAGAATGGCGTTGATAGCGTAGAGCAGCCGCTGCATGCGAGGGGTGATGGCTGTCCAGGGGATCTCGAAATGCTCGCGGATGGCCTCGCGATGAGCCAGCATCTTCGCCTGGTCGTAGCGGGTGTGGGGCAGGATGCCCGCGGCGCAGAGCGCCTCCAGCGCGCCCCGCACGACGGCGATCTCGTCCTCCAGGGGCTCGAGGACGAGGTGCGGCTTGGAGTAGTCCATGCGGTAGCGCTGCCACGTGTCGCTCTGAACCGTTCGAACCACCGACTCCTCCCGACCAGCCGGGGTGCGTTGGGTCCGGTTCTTCGCGGCGGCATGCAGTGCGACCTTCCGCCCCCTCTCCCTCAGAGGGAGAGGAGTGCCCGCGCGGGCGGCTGCTCAGGCACGAAGAACAGGTCCCGCGCCGCCGCGTACCGAAGACTCGACGCGTGACGGACGAGAGAAACGACGAGTTGGGCGCGCACGCGGCTCTCCGGCGCTATACGTGGTGGAACTTCTGGATCATCTCGCTGGACGCCGGCTCGTGGACGGTGGGACTGGCGTTCGTGGACGCGGGCGCGGTGTTGCCCGTGTTCGCGAGCACGCTCACCGATTCGAAGTTGGTGATCGGCCTGCTGGCATCCCTGCCGGGGATGGGATGGGCGCTCTTGCAGCTGCTGGGGGCGGCAAACGTGCTGCACCGTCCGCGCAAGAAGCGCTATCTGGTCTGCATGGCCGCGGCGGGACGGGCGCCGATGCTGGCGATGCCGGCCCTGCTGCTTCTTACGCCATTTCACAGCAAGAGCCTCATGCTGGGCGTGCTGATCGGCTGCTATGCCGCGCTGTTCCTCAGCGACGGCCTGCTCGGGGCGGCCTGGTATGACATCATCGCGAAGACCATCCCGTCGCAGTTGCGCGGACGGTTCTTCGCGACCATGAGCTTCCTGGGCGCGCTCGGGGCGCTGGGGTCGGGCTGGGTAGTCAAGCGCGTTCTGGCCAGCCCGGGGCTGAGGTATCCGCACCAGTACGGCATTTTGTTCGCGTGCCTCTGCGGCGGGCTGCTCCTGTCGTTCACCATGCTGACGCTGATCCGGGAGCCGGCGGGACCCGTCTCGTCGGACCAGGGGCCGCGATGGCGCGCCGCCCTCTCGCAGATCCCCGGCATCTGGCGCAGAAACCGCCCGTTCAGGAAACTGGTGGCGGTGGCTTGGCTGACGAGCACGGCAGGTCTGGCGTGGCCCTTTTACGCGCTGTACGGCATCAAAGTGCTGGGCCTGCCGGTTGACGCGGGCGCGGTTTTCATCTGGGCGGGCACGCTGGGCAACATGGCGAGCAGCCCGCTCTGGGCCTGGCTCAATGACCGCAAGGGCCCGCGTTCCGTGCTCGTGGGCACTGCGGCGGCGCGACTGGCTGCACCGGCGGCTGCGCTGGCGGTGCCGGCGATCGTGTTCGCGCATCCCGCGCTCGCCGCGCCTCGCGTGGCACAATATCTGTATGGAGCCGTTTTCCTGTGCAGTGGGGCGTTCGCGGTCGGGTCCATGATCGGATTTTCGAACTACCTGTTGGAGTTGGCATCTCCGCAGGAGCGCCCCCTCATCGTGGGGTTGGGATACACACTCATCGCGCCCGGGCTGGTGGCGCCGATGCTGGGCGGCTGGGTGGTTTCGGCTTGGTCGTACCAGGGTGCATTCGCCCTGACGCTGGGACTCGGCGTCATTGGCCTGATCGCAAGCCTGGGCCTCCAGGAGCCGACACGCGGAGGCCATCCCGCGCCCTACGTTCCGCCCGAGGTGGGGCGTGCGGCAGGCTAGCGGCGACCAAGTGGGCTGTGTCGCACTTGAGGCGCGAAGCAACGACCCGCGATCTCGATTCGGCGGGCGTCGAGGATCCTGCTAGAGCGCGTCTCGCCCATAGCGCTCGCGGTAGGCCTGGTGGATCGCCTCCTCATGGGGCGTGATCTCCCTCAGCGGCAGTTCCACCGGCCCGCCGCGGCGGGCGGATTCATAGGTGGCGATGCACATCTCCAGGTCGAGGCGGCCCAGGGCGCCCGGGTACGGCAGCGCAGCGCCCTCGCGGATCGCGCGGGCGAATCCGGCATAGAGTTCAGCCTCGGCGATCAGCCACATCTCCAGGCTGGCTGGCGAGGCCCACTCGACCCCCAGGCTGCGGAAGCGGCAGTCGCGGAACGGATTCTCCCAGATCACGGGCGGCTCGGTACGCGCCACCAGTTGCTCCAAGGCCCCCTGGGCGGTGATCCGCTCGATCGGGATCTCGCGCCAGGAGCCGCTCTCCCAGCGGTGAAGATGCAACTCGCCGCTGGGAAGCGCAGGGAAGATGTTCGGCCAGAGGCTATCGGTCAAGACGCCCTCGGTCCCGAGGACGCGGCGGTAATCCGGGGCCCATACCGGCGCCGCGCGGCCGAGCGGAAAGCATTCGCATACCCCGAGCGCCCCGTTCGCAAACTCGACGAGCGCGCGGCCCCAGTAGTCGCTCAGCGGGTCGCCGAAACTGCGCTCGTTGACCTCCGGCTCCGGCCGGCCGAATGGGGAGCGCCGCAGGTCGGCGGTGACGCGCCGGGGCTCGGCCGCCACCGGCGCGCGGACCTGGGCGAAGCGGTGGACGCCGATGTCCAGGCTCATGCCGTTCAGGTCATCGCAGACATACACCGCCGCGATCTCGCCCAGGGCGCCGGAGCGCGCGAGGCGGTTGACGAGCGCGTCGTCGGGCATGAAGGGGTAGTTCTCCATGACCTGGAGCAGCACGCCGGCCTGCTCGCAGGCGCGCAGCAGAACATCGGCGCAGGGCAGGGTGATGGCGATGGGTTTCTCGACCACCATGTGCTTCCCGGCCTGCGCCGCCATGCGGCCGACCCCGTGGTGGTTGGAGGCATAAGTAAGGATGGCAACGGCCTCCAGGTCACAGACCGCGAGGTCCTGTGCCAGGAGATCTTCCGCGCGGGTGCAGTGGGCCACCCCGTAGGTGGCGGCGGTTTCCCGCGCCAGGGACTCGTTCTGGTCACAGACCGCGACCAGTTCCAGGTAGTCCGACAGCGCCGCGATCACGGGAAGATGCAGTCCCCGGGCGATGTTGCCGCAACCGATCACGCCGATGCGAACCGGGTTCATCTGGCTCGGCCTCCTTGATGCACGCTGGGCTTGTATTCGACCGCCCCACTGGCGAGCGATCGCGAATGCACGCGCGTCATTCCAGTTCAGCCAGCAGGGCCTCGACCCGCTCGCGCGCCTCCCGCGTTGCGCTCACGGGGTCCTCGAGGTGCGAGAAGAGCGCCGCACTGAGATAGCCCCGGTAGCCGATTTCTTTCAAGGCCCGAAGGATGGCGCGGAAGTCCAATTCGCCCCAGCCGGGGATGGCGTGCAGGTGGGGCCGGCCGTTTTCACCCGCCTGGATGATGCGCTCGGGGCGGTAGGTATCGGCCACATGCACGTGGGCCAGCGTCGCGCCGGCATCGCGGATCATGGCGGCCGGGTCATCGCCCAGGTAGAAGGTGTGAGCCAGGCAATAGAGATAGGCGACGCGGGGCGAGCGGGTCTCGCGGATGAGGTCCACCGCCTCGCGGGATCGCTCGATGAAATCGCCGGGATGACATTCGAAACTGATCCGCAGATCCGCCTCGTCGAGCGCCGGGAGCAGCGCCTCTATCGAACGCCGAAACGCGTGGCGGCAGGCCTCGGGCGGAGCCGCAGGGTCGCCCGTCATCTCGGAGGTGAGCCCCTCGGCGCCGAGTTCGCGCGAGGCCGCGATGGCGCGCTTCCACTTCTCGACGCCTTCCTGGCGCCGCGCCTCGTCGGGGGTGGCGATGGGATAGAGCGGCAACACCGCGGCGGGATGCAGCCCGTGATCGGCGAGCAGACGGCGCAGGCGCCGGATGTCGGCGGAGGTGGCCTCGTGCGGCCTGAACAGGTCCGGGTTCAGTTCCACGTTGTCATAGCCGGCGGCGCGGATGCCCTCCAGCGCCTGCTCCAGGGTGAGCCGCTGAAATGCCCCGGTCTCCACGCAGAGTCTCATCTGCTACTCCTCTTCCGGCCGCAGCGAGGTCATCGCGACGCAGGCATGGCGGATCGGGTCGGGCCCTGCCGCGCTCGGGGAGATCGCCGGCTGAGGTAGTCGGCGATCTGACTCGGCGAGAGTTTCCCTGCCGTCACTCGGAGAGCCTGGGGTTTTCCGGCTGCTTGGTAGGCGCGCTCGGCCGCCCCGCGCTGGACGGCCGGACCCGCGTCGCACAGCCAGAGCGATCCGGGCGCGGTCAGCGCCGCGGCGGTGGTCAGGTCGCCGATGTTGCGGAGGGCAGGGATGAGCAACCTGCGCAGGAACGAATCGTCGGTGGCCTCCATCCGATCGAGGTCCACTACCGTCTTCGCCACAAACGGCGCCTGGGTCCTCGCCAGGAGCGCCCACACGCCGGCCCGGTCGAGGCCGACCAGGTTGACGCTTGCCAGGGAACGGCGCGAGCGGAGATAGCCCAGGGCGGTGAGGATATCCTGGATGCGATTGGCATCGTCCGACCGGTTGTAGGTCAGGTAGTGCTTGATCCGCGCCGCCCGCCCCTCGACTCGGCTCGGGGCGGCCCTGAGCCTGTCGAAGGGCCGCTGATCGCGCTCCGCAGGGATCGCCGCTTCGCCAACGCCCCAGCAGTCAATCAGGAGCACCGCTTGCCCGGCCGCCAACAAGTCTGATACGAGCGCGCGGGCCTCGCCGGTGCGCACGTCGAAGAGGGCGTCCTTGCCCGCCCCTGAGACCACCAGTGTCGCGACCGAGGCCCGCCTCGCGGCCGGCTGGAGAAAGTAGGCGGGGACGCGATCGCCGACAGCGGGCCTGGTGAGCACGATTCGCTCCAGGGCGACGCCGCGGATCTGCTTGTCCGCGACGCGCGGGGCTTTCACTTCGCCAGGCCGAGGAACTTGCGCCATGAGCAGATGCGCCATCGCGGGTCCCAGTTGCGCGCGAAAGGTTGCCATCTCGCGTCGCTCGACGGGCCAGATTGCGCTGATCTGCCGGCGCCGGCGCGCGATGATCCGGTCCAGGAGTTGCTCGCCCTGCGGCGCCCACGACGGCCGGACCCGCTCGCCAAAGACCAGGTAGTCGCGCTTGTCGCCCAGGGCATAGGGCTGCTCGGTGAAGGCCTCCAGGTTCTTCGCCCGCAGCAGCCACCTGGCGAAGAAGCGATAGACCGCGTTGCGACTGTCGCGGTTGTAGTTATGTCCCGCCTGGAACTGCACGCTCTCCACGCGCTCCGCCGCGCCGCACAGCGCGTAGATGCTCCTCACAAACGGGAACTCGTACCTGGGGACGTTCACCGTCCAGTCGCCGGTGGCGGAAACGAGCAGCAGCGGCCGCGGGGCCATGAGGGCGGCGATCTCGGGGTTGCTGGTGTCCAGGCGGAGCGACGGCGCGTTCTCGCAGACACAGCCGCCCTGCATCTGCGCCGAGACCATGTTGACCGGGGCCGCGACCTTGATGCGCGGGTCCACCGCCATGAGCATGAAGGTCTGCGTGCCGCCGCCGGATTCGCCCGTGCAACCGATGCGGCCCGGGTCCACCTCGGGCAGGGACTGCAGGAAATCCACGGCGCGCATGCTGTTGTAGAGTTGCAGCGCCATCTGGCTCAGCCCCCATAACCGCTGGCGGTCGCTCTCCTCGGAATGCCCGATCTGACTGGAATCGTGGTAACCGATCATGTCGTAGCAAAATGCCACGTAGCCCTGCCGCGCGAAACTGATGCCCCGCCCGAGCACCGTCACCGCCTCGTCGTCTTGCAGGCGTCCCTCGGCCCAGTGGCCGTGGGGGTTGAGGACCGCCGGAAAGGGGCCCCGCTTTCCGCGCGGCACGAACAGGTTGCCGGTGACCAGCAGGCCCGGGTGGCTCTGGAAGAACACCTTCGAGACGGCATAATCCTGGTGTTCGACGGTGCCGAACACGGTGGGCCGCAGCGGGGGCGCCACCGGCATCGGCAGCAGGCCATTCACAGCCAGGAGGTGGGTCCGCAAGGCCCGGGCGCGCGCCTGCCATTGCTGCAGGCTGCGAAACCGGGGCAGCGTGTATCTCTGATTGAGGTTCCGCAGTGCGACCGCGCGCTGATCGGTCGCCGGCGCAGATGCAGACACGTTGGCTCCTCCCGTTCGAGTGGATGTCACATCGAGGCACATCGCAGCGCCCCAGCAGAGCAGGGCGACCGTGCCGGTCGCCAGCGCGCGTGCGCGCGAGTGCTGTGATCTTGGCTCCATGCCCTTCGCGACTACCGGTCGAACACCGGAAGGCTTTCCCGTGGCGCCGCGAGGCGCCGAATCGTACGCCAGCCTGTTTTCGCGGCGGGAGTGCGATCGTCCTTGCGCTCGGGCGCCGGCCCAGGTTTGTCGCCGCGCGGCTTGACGTGCTATGATCGTCGCGCCATGGATGCTCTGTACCGCCTGTTCTGCCCCGCCTGCCGCACGGAGCAGGAGCCCGGGGCTCTGCGCTGCGCCTCCTGCGGCGGCTGCCTCGGCGTGGCGCTGACGCGGGCGCTGGCGCCTGGCGAGCCTCATCCCTTCGCCGAGGTGCCCGGCCTGGGCTCGATGTGGCGCTCCAACCCGGTGCTGCCCATCGCCGACGCCGAGGCCATCGTGTCTCTGGGTGAAGGGGGCACGCCATGCGTCCCGGCTGCGCGCCTGGGCCGAACGCAGCGGGTCGCCGTGTGGCTGAAGAACGAGGCGGCGAACCCCACCGGCTCGTTCAAGGACCGGCAGGTGTCGGTAGGCATCTCCCATGCGCGGGAGATGGGTCGCCACGAATACTACGCGGTGTCCTCCGGCAATGTCGCGGCTGCGGCAGCCGCGTACTCGGCGCGGGCGGGAGCCACCTGCTGGGTCATCGCGCCTGCTTCGGCGCCGCCGGAGAAACTGCTGCAAGTGCGGCTTTGCGGGGCGCGCGTGGTACGCGTGCGGAGTGGCTCCGCCGGGCAGTTGTTCGCACTCGCCGAAGAGGCGGCGGCGCGCTTCGGCTGGCATCCGCTGTCCACCGCGGCGCGGTCAAACCCCTTCAACATCGTGGGGGCGCGCACCATCGCCGGCGAAATCCTGGACCAGATGCCGGAACCGGACTGGGTGGTCGCGCCGGTGGGCGGAGGCGGGCTCCTTGGCAGCCTGTGGCAGGGGGTTCAGGATGCGGCAAGGTTGCGCCCAGGGCTGAGGCTTCCGCGGTTGGCGGCGGTGCAAGCCCAGGGGTGCGCACCATTCGTGCGCGCCGTCGAGCAGGGCTGGTCGGCGGCCGAGGCGCTCGCGAAGCCATGGCAGCCGGTGCGCACCATCGCTGGTGGGCTCGCGGATGACATCCCCTTCGACGCCCACCTGGCCCTGCCAGCCGTCTGGGAATCGAAGGGGCTGGCCGTGGCGGTGAGCGATGACGAGATCCGGCAGGCCCAGCGGTTGCTGGCCCAAGAGGAGGGGCTGTTCATGGAGCCCTCGGGGGTGACGAGCGTCGCGGGGCTGCTGAGCCTGATCGCGCAGGGCCGGATCTCGCCGGGGCAGACGGTCTGCTGCCTGCTCACCGGCAGCGGCCTCAAGGACCCGGCGAGCGTCACCGAGATGCCGGAGCCGCCGGTGACGGAGCCGACGATCGCGGCACTAGCGCGGGCGGCCGAGGACCTCCACCGTGGTGGTGAGCCTTAGGCGATTCACCGCGTCGCGCGACTGCACCACGATGCACGTGTGATGAGGCTCCGGCGCGTCGGCTTGCTGCGAGCCCAGCGTGTTATCCGGCAGCATCTGCTGCGAGACCACGAGCGGCGCGGAGCCTGCGAGCGACATGGTTGCGTCGGCCCAGCGCACGGTGAACCTGTTGCCGTCTCCGCTGATGGCGACTTTCTCGGTCGTGCCCAGGTGCCAGCGAAAGAGGATGGTGTCCTTCGTGGCGTCGGCGAAAGCCACGTCGTCAGTGACCGTCAGTTGCCGCGAGTTCCACTTCACGGCGCGGCGCCACTGTCGCACGTGGTCGCAGCAGGCGGCGCCGTCCACGGTGACCTCGCCGCCCGAGGCATCGAGCCTGTGCACGGTGATGGGGGCGGCCGCCTTGCGCGCGGGCGCCGAGCCGACTTGGAGCACATTGTGCCCAACGGCTGAGGCGTAGTGCGAGGCCATCCGCGGGTTGTCGTAGGAAGGCGTGCCCGCCTCGATCAGAATCGGCCGCCCCCGGGCGATGAAGTTCACGTGCCCACGGTCGGCGTGGTCGTGCTGATCGAGGGGATGGCCGCCGCGCACCCAGACGCCGGAGGCGTCATGGGCCCAGGAATCGCGCCAGTTGACGCGAGCCGCCCGCTGGTAAGCGCCATAGAGAGGCGGCGCCGTGGAGGGTCCGGGCGGCAGGGCCCGGCATAGGAATCCAGCCAGGTCGTTCGAGGGGCCGCCGACCTGAGCGTTCAAAGCCCACCGGGCCACATCGCTCCCGGTGCAGACGACCAGCAGGGACAGCACCGGCCGCAAGCGCTCGACGGGGCGCGCGGGGCCGGCATCGAAGCAGTTGATCAACATGTCGCCCGGCTGGAGGTGATGCACCAGCCACGTCGGAAATCGCCGCAAGAACGGGTGGTCCAGCGCCCTGCGGTCTCCGGCGACTGCCATGGCGTGGGCGGTGTTCAGGAGCGAGGTGAGCGTGAACGCGGCATACCCGACGCCCTCGTCGAACTCGCCGTCCGACCCGCGCGCGTCGAGCGCCCTGAGGGTGTTGCGCACGCCCAACTCGTAGGCCTCCCGATGCCGGTCCACCCCGAGCGCCAGGCAGGCGCGCACCAGCCCCTCGGTGGGCAACATCCACTGGTTGGTGAGGGGATTGTCGGCCCGGACGAACCACGGGCGCTTCGTCTTCCAATCATCAACCACGCCCGCGATCTCCTGTTGCAGCAGCGCGTCCAACCGGCCGCGCAATTCCACATCAACCGAACCGGGTGGCATCAACTCCAGAGCGTCGGCGATGGCGCGCACGCCCGTGCCCGTAGCCAGCCAGTTGCCGTCCTTGCCGTCGGGCGGCAGGCGGTTCTCAGGGGCGAAGCAGGTCCAGCCGGGCCGCTGCAAGGGCGACCAGGTCGCCGTCTCGGCCAACTGTTGCAGGATTCGCGCACGGAACGCGTCGTCGCCGGTCAGGCGGTAGGCGGCCGCGAGCAGGGGCAGTTCGGTCGCGAGGGTCTGGCAGGCCGCGTAATCGGACATGGCGAGGGCGAAGGTCTGCGCGGTTTCGGGTCCGAGGTATCGGGTGCGGCCGTCGAGCCAGGTGCGATGCTGGCCGACGTCCTCGAGCCGGTAAACCCTGCGCACGATGGGCAGGCCGGCTGCCCGGCGAGCCTCGGCGATCAGCGCCGCCCGCGCGGCATCCAATCCCTTGTCGTCCTTTGTCGCGTCCAGAAGTTCCGCCCAGGGCTTCATCTTCTCATCCTCGTGCGCCGCGGCGGCCGCGCTCATTCCGGCTGAATAGACGGCGAGAAGAACGCAGCAGAGCGCTCCTGCGATTCCATCTCGAATGGACGCAACCAGCGCATCACGATGCATCTTGAGTGCGTGCCTGTGCCGTTCAATCGCTGGGTGCCGGCGCCGCGCTAAGCCGCGGCCTCCATGCGCGCAACGGTATTCGCCGGGCCGGCGCCGGCTTCCTATGTGACGATCGTGCGGCGCGGGGCAGGAAAGGCCCTGGGCCGAGGAGAATGCGGCTGCCTGGCGGTTCATCCCACCCGGTGGTGCAGGCTACTTCGCCCTGCGTAGCAGGGCTACGAAGCCCTGCGAAGCAGGGAGAGCGCCTATGAGGAGGTCGCTGTTCGCCAGGAAGCCGATCAGCCTGCTCTTGGAGGAGATGAACGGCGAGCACCGGCTGCGGCGCGTGCTGGGGCCGGTTTCACTGACGAGCCTGGGGGTGGGGTTCGGGGTGTACTTCGGCTATGGCCGGCATCACAGCGTGATGTCGCAGCGGCTGGCCGACCAGGCCACCGCGCTGCCGGCGCGCGCCGCGGACTCTTGACACTCGCCGCCCCTCGGCTCGGCTCGGGACGGCCCTGCGCGGCTCCAAAGGGGCGGTCCTGAGCTTGTCCCTCGGCAGGCTCGGGACGGTGAGCGAAGTCGAACCGTCGAAGGGCCGCTGCGCCGGCTGAATCGCGCTGAAGATCGCTCTCGCCTTTCGGGCCGCCATGCGCTTCCGTCCAGGAACCAGCCGTCGTCCGCTCGGGCGCCGATGAGGGGCCGATGCCCGCCTTGTCGCCATCGGAAACGCCAGCCTCGCCTGCAACCCGCCCCGGCGTCACCTGGCGCGCGGTGATCATCGGGATCGCCCTGATCCCGCTCAACTCCTACTGGGTCGTGATGCTGGAGACGATTCGCTACTCCGGCCACCCAACCACCATCTCGCTTTTCTTCAACGCTGTTTTCACGCTCCTGGTGCTGCTGCTGCTCAACGGGTTGCTCAAGCGGGTGGCGCCGCGCTGGGCGATCAGCCCGGGCGAAGCGCTCACCGTGTACGTGATGGTGGCGCTCGCCTCCGCGCTGAGCGGCCATGACATGATCCAGATCCTGGTGCCGCTCATGGGCCACCTGTTCCACTTCGTGACGCCCCAGACGCCGGTGATTGCGCGGCTGCTGCCCACCTGGCTCACGGTGCGCGATGCCCGCGCCCTCGACGACATGTACGCCGGCCACGGCACGCTCTACACGGCCGCTCACCTGCGCGCCTGGGCCGGCCCGGTGCTGGCGTGGATGGGGTTCATCGCGGTGCTGCTCCTGGTGATGCTGTGCATCAACGCGGTGGTGCGGCGGCAGTGGACGCGCCACGAGCGGCTGGCCTACCCGATCGTGCAACTGCCCGTGGCGATGGCGGACCCGCAGGCCCGGCTCTTCCGGCATCGGCTGCTCTGGGCGGGCATCGCCGTGGCGGGCGGCATTGATCTGCTCAACGGCCTGGCCGCGCTCTGGCCCACACTGCCGGAGTTGCAGGTGCGCGCGGTGGACCTGCAGCCGCTGTTTGCCTACCCGCCCTGGAACGCCATGTATGGCTTCCTGCGCTCGTTCTACCCGTTTGTGATCGGGCTGGGGATGCTGCTGCCGGTGGACCTGCTGTTCTCGTGCTGGTTCTTCTTCCTCTACTGGAAGGCGATGATGGTGATCTCGGCCGCGCTGGGCTTCGCGCAGAGCGTCGGCGGCCCCTACACCAACGAGCAAGCCTTCGGCGGCTACATCGGGATCGCGATGGTGGTGCTCTGGACCGAGCGCAAGTACTTTCGCGCGGTCTGGCGCAAGGCGCTGGGCGGCGGCGGCATGGAGGATGCCGGCGAGCCGGTCTCGTACCGCGGCGCGCTCCTGGGCATCGGTGTCGGCTTCGTGGCCCTGGTGGGGTTCATGGCGGCGGCCGGCATGGCGATCTGGCTGGCGGTGGCGCTCTTCGCGCTCTACTTCGTGTTTTCGCTCTCGATCGCGCGCATGCGCGCCGAACTGGGGCCGCCCGCGCATGACCTGCACTACGCAGGGCCGGACCAGATGCTCGTGCGCAGTGTGGGGTCGGCGAACCTGTCGCCCGCGAGCCTGGGCATGCTCTCGATGACCTGGTGGTTCAACCGCGCCTACCGCAGCCACCCCATGCCGGTCCAATTGGAGGGGTTCAAGATCGCCGAACGCGC
>Ga0315288_10003123_pt1 | contig 21148 bp, 19 predicted proteins | sample YL17G11_20_MG_FD_203454 | JGI IMG/M metagenome (GOLD analysis project Ga0315288, IMG submission 203454) | Sediment microbial communities from Yellowstone Lake, YNP, Wyoming, USA - YL17G11_20 | ecosystem: Environmental > Aquatic > Freshwater > Lake > Sediment | place: USA: Wyoming | collected...
TGACTGAGTTCATGATGAGCAGTCCGCCGACGATAAAGACATCCGGGTATTTGTGCAGAATCCACGACAGGACGATGATGAGCTCGAGCATCCAGGCGGTCAGGCCCCAGAATCTTTTGATGAAGATCAGAACGGGATGGATTTTTTTTTCAGGGACTTCATTGGGGCCGAACCGCCCGAGTCGATTCTCGACTTCGGTTCTCTTCAATCCGGCGCTGAGGTCCGTTCCCAACAAGGCGAGGACGTCATCCGCCTTCATTCGTTCATATTCTTCGGATTTGATTTTCTCCACGAACGCGGCCTTTATTTTCAAAATGGAATCGTCATCAGTTTATGATAGAACATTCCTTATCGCAAGAGATGAATCGGTGCCGAGGAAACGGCTCGATCGGTCCATGGGGCACTCCGACAGAGTCCTCATTCGTAGTACAAATTCCGCTTTCGCAGGACTCAAATCCGGCTCACGGCAAGCGACTGGCCTTCCCTAACAAGACCTCTCTCTTAAGAGACAAGGCCATGGGCCTATCTGTCGATTTGGCACATTTCTTGGATAATGAAGCAAGGTGTAAACGCGGTCCGAAGCAATAAAATGGAATATTTGGTCATATGTCTGGTGGCGGTTCTGGTGTCAGCGCTGTCCCTTGTCTCGGGCTTTGGCTTGGGGACGGTGCTTATGCCCGCGTTTGCCCTTTTTTTCCCCGTGCCGATGGCGGTGGCTGCAACCGCAATCGTGCACTTGGCGAATAACCTTTTCAAGTTGGCGCTGGTCGGGAAGAAAGCCGATGTTGGGGTGGTCCTACGCTTTGCGTTGCCGGGCGCGCTGGCGGCCGTGATCGGCGCGGCCTTATTGAACCTTTTTGCCGACGCGCCGCCGCTAGTGGCCTACCATCTCTTCAGAGGAACACATGATGTCACCCTGGTCAAACTGGTGATCGGTTTGTTGGTTGTCGGCTTTGCAGCCTTCGACCTTGTCCCAAAATTGAACAGTCTGGCCTTTGACCGCAGATACCTGCCTTGGGGCGGGCTCCTTTCAGGCTTCTTCGGCGGCCTTTCGGGCAACCAGGGGGCATTGCGCTCCGCCTTCCTGATCAAGGCCGGGCTGGATAAAGAGGTCTTCATCGGCACGGGCGCCGTCTCGTCGGTGATCGTGGATGTCGCCCGCCTTCTGGTCTACGGCCTGAGTTTCTATAAAACGCGTTTCAATGTGTTTCGCTTGAAGATTGGGGGGCTGGTGCTGGCGGCGATGTTGGCGGCTTTTTTAGGTTCATTTATCGGGACGCGCCTGGTCAAAAAAGTTACGCTGCGCACGGTCCAGGTTATCGTTGGGATATTACTGATCACCGTGGGCTTTGGGATGGCGATGGGTTTTTTCTAAAGGTAATGTTTTTTAGGAGTAAAGATGAATGGCTGAAGCCTTCATGAAAGCAAGGAGAAAATTCGGGATGATTGAAGGAGGGGAAAATGATGTTCGGCAAACGCTTCACTCTGCTTAAGATCTTTGGTTTTCAGGTCTGGATCGATTTCAGTTGGCTCATACTGGGTCTTCTTATTACGTGGACTCTCGCTGATGGTTTGTTCCCTCAGAACTATAGGGGTTTAAGCACGATGTCCTATTGGCTGATGGGGGTGGGCGGCGCCCTGGGCCTTCTTTTTTCCATCGTTTTTCATGAGCTCTGGCATTCTCTCATCGCGCGAAAATTTGGCTTGCCCATCAAGGGAATCACCCTCTTTATCTTCGGAGGCGTGGCTGAAATGACCGATGAGCCGCGCAGCCCGAAAGCCGAATTTTTCATGGCCATCGCCGGTCCGATATCCAGCATTATTCTGGGCTTGTCTTTATTGGGCCTGCGATTTTTGCTTGTTGGCTCTGGATGGTCGCGGGCTGTGACAGGAGTCGTCGGTTATCTCGCTTTTCTTAACCTCATTCTCGCCGGTTTTAACCTCCTGCCGGCTTTTCCTCTGGACGGAGGCCGGGTTCTTCGTTCGGTCCTTTGGGGGATGAAGAATAACATCCGGTGGGCCACTCATATCGCTTCACAAATCGGGGCAGGATTCGGCGCCCTTCTTATCGTCATCGGGGTGTTTGACCTGATTTTTGGCAATTTCATCGGCGGGATTTGGATGTTCTTGATCGGTATGTTTTTGCGCAGCGCCTCCCAGACGTCTTATCAGCAGCTTCTCATCCGCAGGGCCTTGGAAGGCGAATCTGTCCGGAAATTCATGGTTTCCGACCCCGTGACCGTTTCTCCTTCCATCAGCCTGAAAACGCTCGTTGAGGATTATATCTTTAAACACCATTACAAAATGTATCCCGTCGTGGACCGGGGAGAACTCATCGGCTGCATCACCCTCGATCAAGTGAAGCAGGTTCCGAAAGAGAATTGGCCTCAGCATAGGGTTGAAGAGATGGCCAGGAATTGTTCGGATAAAAACACCATTGGCCCGGATGAGGATGTGATGAAAGCGCTTTCGACCATGAATCGGACAAATGCCAGTCGCTTGATGGTGGTTGAGGGAAACGTGTTGGTGGGAGTCATCGCCCTCAAGGATGTCATGAAGCTCTTGTCTCTCAAGATGGATCTTGAAAAGATTTAACCCGTATGATTCATGGGTTTCATGCTGGAGAGACGGAATCAATGAAGGCCTCAAGGAGGAAGGCCGGGATGGACGAAGCAACCATAGCGGGACTTCGGGCGCGAATCCATCCCGGCCTTCCTCCCATACGGAACCCGGTTTATGAATAATGGGGGTTAATCGTTCTTTCCGGAAAAAGCGTTTCAGGTGGAAGAAAGCTAAAGATAAGCCCGAAATTAAAAAAAATAAGGAGAAATGACATGATCCCTTTCAAGAGAATTCTTTGGCCTACGGATTTCAGCGATCCCTCTTTCGAGGCGCTTGAGGCTGCCATAGAGTTGACGGCGGCATTTTGTTCTGAGCTTTATTTGCTGCACGTGATACCCCCCATCCCCGTGGCCAATGAAGCGGAGGGTCCAACAAGCTTTGATGTCAGTTTGTACCAGGCCGAGCTCGAGAAGTCGGCCAAAAAGATGATGGAGGGTATCAGGGAAAAAAAGATATCAAAGGAAATCAGAGTCCATCAGATTATCAGTCATGGCCATCCGGCCCCAGAGATTTCCAGGATTGCTGAAGACAAGCATATTGACCTGATTGTCATCGCCACCCACGGCGAGACAGGGTGGAAACACTTCATCTTTGGCTCGGTTGCGGAAAAGGTGATGCGGCACGCTACTTTGCCGGTTCTGGTCATACATGCTCCGAGAGAAAAGAAGTGATCGTCGTCAGGTCACCCCAAAATGAGAAGCCTCATTCTGATTCGTTATCCCGGAATATTCCGTCTCTTTTTCCGGCGCGAGGGATTTTGAGGACTTTCATGAGAGAAAAGTTCTATCCCGCTGGATTTTGTCCTGTTGGATGGGATATTTTTCCCAAGAAACGAGGCCGTTTTTCACAGCCTCAAAACAGATTCCCCGAGAAATAAGCCCAAAAAAACATCGGAATATTCTGGCACATTACTTGCATTTTATATTAACGGATACCGAGATGGAAGGATGAGGATATTTGCGTCAAGTTTGAAGAACGAACGAAGGGAAGCAGACAGTTTTCTTCAAATTATTCCCTCAGGAGGAATTGGGATGATAAGCAAAAGCAAAAAGTCAATTGTTGGGATGGCCGTTCTAGCCGTTTTCTTCACGGGGATCTATGTTTTTTCCTCGGGCCGGGATTCCGATCCCAAATCTTCGTTCCGGAAAGCGGCAACGGCATCTCTTGAGCTGTCCGCTGATTCCCAAGCCCAAGGATTGATCCAGCAGCTCAGCGATGCGTTCGAGGCCGCCTCCTCAAAGGCGAGTGTCTCTGTGGTCTCCATCTTTGCCGAGCAGGTTGTTCAGATCCAGAATCCATACGGGATGCCCGACGACGCGTTCAAGGATTTTTTCGGAGAGGATTTCTTCAAGCGGTTTTTCGGCGCGCCGCAGCCAAAGGAAGAAAAACAGACTGTTCGGAGCCTGGGATCGGGCGTGATCGTGACAAAAGACGGTTATATCTTGACCAATAACCATGTGGTTGATAAAGCGGACAAATTATCCGTCGTCATTGGGGACAAGAAAAAGTTCAGCGCGAAAGTGATCGGAGCCGATCCTCCGACTGATGTCGCCGTGATAAAAATTGATGTTGAGAACTTGCCCGCCGCCATGCTCGGGGATTCGGACAAGGTGAAAGTCGGGCAGTGGGTGATCGCCGTCGGTAATCCATTTCAGTTGATGCACACCGTTACGGCCGGCATTATCAGCGCCAAAGGGCGTTCATCGGTCGGCCTGGCCGACTATGAGGATTTCATTCAGACCGATGCCTCGATCAACCCCGGCAACAGCGGCGGAGCGCTCGCCGACCTGGAGGGCCATGTGATCGGCATCAACACGGCCATCGCCAGCCCTTCAGGCGGCAACATTGGGATAGGCTTTGCCATTCCGATCAATATGGCCAAGCAGGTTATGGCCGAGCTGATGTCAAAGGGCAAAATCAAGCGGGGGTATTTGGACTTAAATCCGCAGGACATCGATGAGGATCTCGCCAAAGCGTTAAAGCTCAAGAGCACGGAGGGAGCACTGGTCGCCAATGTCTCGCCGGGAGGTCCGGCGGATAAGGCCGGCATCAAGCAGGGGGATGTCATCGTGGCCTTTAATGGCAAGTCGATCAACAATAGCACCGAGCTGCGGAATATGGTGGCCCAACTTTCGCCCGGGACCTCGGCAAAAATCACGCTGCTGCGCAATGGGCAGGAAACTCAGGTCACGGCCATATTGGGCGAAAGGCCGAAAGCCCAGGCTAGAGGAGCCGGCCGGGAGGAAGAGCCGCAACAAGCGACGAGCCAGAAGCTCGGACTCAGCGTTCAAACTTTCACTCCGGACCTGGCTCAACAGCTCGGCTATAAAGGGGAACAGGGAGTGATTGTCGCGGATGTTGTCGCGGGAAGCACGGCCGACGACGCGGGCCTGCAAAGAGGGGACTTGATCAAAGAGGTCAATCGAACCGCGGTCCGCACGGCCAAGGATTTTGAAGATAAGATCAAAAACCTCAAGAGCGGCGATGCGGCCGCCTTGCTCGTCCGGCGGGGTCAAAATTCCGTTTTCGTGGCGATAACGATCCGATAATGCCAATCACTTTGATGGTTGAAAATGAAACATAAAGAGTGTCATGGCGACCTCGCCAAAGCCGGGTAAGTCGGCAACAAAAGCGGCCATGCCGAGAATTTATAAACAGGAGGAAAACATGTTTTGTCCTAAGTGCTGGGCTGAATACCCAAAAGATTTCATCGAATGCAGGGTTTGCAACGAACCCTTGGTCGAGGAACGACCGGATGCCTCTGAACGCAAATCCCGTCCGGCGTCGCAGGGTCCATTCCCATCCAAGTCGTCAAAAAAGGCGAAGAAATATTAGGAATATTTTTCAAGGATCTCGGGACGCATATTATCAATGAGGATGACTGAGATTTGAGGAGACGAAAATGAGAAACAGATTCGTACATTTTTTGGCGGTCCTTGCGATCGCCGCAGAAATGATCCTTGCCGCCCCTATGACTCAAGGACAGAGCAAGGCTCAAGCCGGACCACTTGAAAAAAGCGTTTTCGATGCCGTGCTCAGGTTGGCTCATTATGGTGTATTCGATGCCATTTCCTTCAAGATGGACGGTTCCGATGTTACCCTGCTCGGTCTGGTGATGCTGCCTATCACCAAGGATGAGGCCGGGCGACGTGTTGCCAAGATTCCCGGGATTGGGAAGGTCAAGAACGACATCGAGGTTTTACCCCTTTCGTTGAATGATGATTCGATCCGCATGAATGTCTACCGCAACCTCTTCAATAGGGCGGATCTCTATAAGTATGCCATGGGCCCTATGCCTTCCATTCATATCATCGTCAAGAATGGGCGCGTGACGCTTGAAGGTTTTGTCTTGAATGAGCAGGATATTAAAATTGCCAGTATGGCTGTCAGGGAGGTTCCGGGCTTGTTTTCGCTTACGAACAACCTAAAGATTGAAAAGTGAAGAAGCAGGACGCCGAAGTCAACTTGGAGGGGGAACCCGCTTCGCGTTTCCCCCTTCCAACGGTCGCTTCGCTCCCTGCCTCCCTTTCTCGGGCGGGGCATGGACCCGCGCCCTGCGACCAGGGGGGCATACCCCCTTGGATCCCCCGACGAACGGTTCCCCGCGGCAAGCCGCGGAAACCGCTCGTGAAACCGGGCCTCCAAGAATAGATGGTCTAAGAGGGGAGAAGCGCCCGAATGACCTATTTCTTCCCTTTCATCTCCGCCCGCGCCTTGGAAACGATGTCGGCAACGTCCTTGAGCAGGGCCGGGGTGTTGTAGACGATCCCGTCTTTGATCGTCCACTTGACGCCGCCGCGCTGGATGAGCTTGCCGTCCTTGAGGTCGAGCACGCCGGTCGGATAGAGGAACTTGAAGTTCTGGAGCGGGTTCTCATCGATAAGGATCAGGTCGGCCAGGAATCCCTGGTGCACCCGGCCCAGCTTGTCCTCCATCCCCAGGATTTTGGCGTTGTTGCCGGTGGCGATCTGGACGACGTCGATGGGATGGAACCCGGCTTCCTGCAGTAGCTCGAGCTCGCTGAGGAAGCTGAATCCGTAAACGGTGTAGATGAAGCCCGCGTCGTCGCCCGCACCGACCAGGCCGCCTTTGTCGGCGAAATCACGCACGGCTTTCATCCAGATCTTGTAGTTTTCCTTCCAGTAGATTTCGTCTTCGGTCGACCAGTTCTCGGTGAATGCGGCGTGGCGGGCCGGGCTGGGCTTGAAGTACTCCTCCAGGGCCGGGTGCAGGTAGTCCTTGAACCAGGGCTGGTTCCTCGCCCGCATCATGTCGCGGCAGGCTTCGTAGGTGGAGAAGGTCGGGACCCAGGCCACGTTCTTCTCGATCAGCGTGGTCAGGACCTTATCCAGCTTGACGGGATCGGCTTCCCGCCACAAGTGGCCCGCCCAGCGGAAGCGGTCCCTCTCGTTGTTGTAGTTATAAGACGGAGGGAAGTTCTGCGATCCCTTGAGCGCGGCGTCCGGCACGCCGTACCAATGCTCGATCGATGTCACGCCGAAGGCGGCCATGTCCCGGGCGTCGGTCTCCTCGACCCCCGCATGGCTGGCCACCTTGAGGCCCAGTTTCTTCGATTCGTCGAGGATCGCTTCCAAGATATCGCGATCCATCCCGAAGATCTTGACGCCGTCCCCGTCCTGCTTCTTGATGTTCTGGACGGCCTTGCGGCCTTCCTCGGGCGTCCGGCCGTCGGCGGTCATGTAGAGGAAAATGCGCGGCGCGGCGATGGTGCCTTCCTTGCTCTTGCGGCGCTCGGCAATGGTCTTTTCATATTCGCTCCCCACGTCGCGGACCGAAGTGATGCCGCAGCCCAGCCAGATCTTGTACTCGTATTCGAAGGGCTGGGCGATCCCGGCGCGTTCGTCGTGGAGATGGACGTGGTTGTTGATCAGGCCGGGCAGAAGATACATGCCGGTGCCGTCGAGGACATGCTTTTCGTTCTGGTAGGCGTCCGGCCGGGTTTCCGCGCCCGTAACCGCCGCGATCTTGTTGCCTTCGACGACGACGTCAAGGGGGCCGCGGGGCGGAGTGCCCTTGCCGTCGATGATGATGACATTGCGGATGACAAGCCGGTCATAACGCTTGCCGTGCTCGATGCCCCGATTCTCGGCCGCGGGATTCGAAACCGCGCCGAGAAAAAACGCCAGGACGACGAGCGTCGCGACACACGCAAAAAACCTTTTCATAGAGCCTCCTCTTTCATAGCTTTGGATGTACGGGAAAGCGGGATTTCCGTTTTGAGAAATTCGGCCGGGGGACGAAACCGCGTGATCCGTCCTGAATATCAAAATGACCACGGCGCCTCCTACACAAAATGGCATCCTAAATTCATCCTTATTCATACCAAAAATCCGGGATGATATCCAGCCTGCATTATTCATAAACCGGGTTTCATATGGGGGGAAGGCCGGAATGGACTCGCTCCCGAAGTCCCACTATGGTCGCTTCATCCATCCCGGCCTTCCCCCTTGAAGCATTGCTTGATTCCGAAGCTCATGGTGGCGGGTGGGTCTTGAGCGAGGGTGTTATGGCCCCGGCCGCGCCACCCGGGCGCCGGTCTCAGACAAACACTTTATTTTTTCTGCATTTCGTTGTCTTTCAGGGAATTCCATAACCTATAAATAACAAAATAAAGTAACTCCTGTTTTCAGTGCCTATTGACAAGAAGCCGTGTCTGATTATTCTTATTTATCTGAGATACTAAGTCGAGGAGGCAACAATGAAATTCATCATGATACAAAAAAAAGACGGGATCGCGACTCTGATGCTGAGCCGGGGAAAGGTCAATGCCCTCAACGGGATAGTCATTGATGAGCTGAGAAGCGTTCTCAAATCGATGGAATGCGATCAGGAAGTAAGATCCATAGTCCTTACCGGCCTGGGAAAGTTTTTCTCCTTTGGATTTGACGTCCCGGAGTTCCTATCTTTCAAAAAGGAGGAATTTTCAAACTACTTGGCCGATTTTGCTGACTTTTACACCTACCTATTTCTCTATCCCAAGCCGATTGTGGCGGCACTCAATGGTCATGCCATCGGCGGGGGCTGTATGTTGGCCTTAGCCTGTGATCATAGAGTCATGGCATCCGGGAAGGCTAAGATATCGCTCAATGAGATCAGTTTCGGGTCATCTGTGTTTGCGGGCAGCGTCGAGATGCTGAGATTTTGGGCGGGAAGCGCCAATGCAACTCAAGTTCTTTATTCGGGAGCCATGTACTCCGCCGAGGAGGCCAGGAACCTGGGCCTGGTGCAAGGCGTCACAACCGTGGATGATAATATTGAGGTCGCAACCCAGGTCGCTTCAGATCTAGCTTTAAAGCGCCAGCCGGCTTTCGCCGGCCTGAAATCCCTGCTGCGAAAGCCGATCGCCGAAGAAATGATGCGCCGAGAAGGACAGTCCATCAAGGAATTCATTGAAATCTGGTATTCTGAAGCCACCATGGCGGACCTGCAAAATATTAAGATTTATTAGGCTGAACGGTTCTCATTATTTTCCCCTCCTCATCCGAAAAATCATGATCTTTTTATCCAAATTTCTTATAATAATGAGAAAAAAGATGATAGATGCCGGGAATCGATGGATACACAATCAAGCATGATAGGCAAATTCGATTTCCTTGTAGGAAACTGGAAACTGGAATACCGAGTCCCCAAGAGTGCGTTCAGTGAAGCGGCGACGGGCACCGGGACTGGAACGATCAAACGAGCGCTGGGCGATAAGTATGTGGTTTTTGATTATTCAGCATCCTTGAGCAACGGGACATCGGGGGGGGCCCACGCCATTTTCGCGTGGGATAGCAGAACCGCGGTCTATCGATATTGGTGGTTCGAAGATTCGGGCAATTTTATGACGGCCACCTGCCGTTTTCTCGATGATGACACTTTGTTTTTGAACTGGCACGATACCTTGTTAGTCCAGACATTTACCAAAGTCGGTCCCCATGAGGTGGTCTTGAGAATGGAACATCCTATCGCTCCAGGGAAGTATGAATTGATATTGGAAGTCATATTCACGAGGGAATAGAGGCCGGTTTCGTTGTAGCCAAGATGCAGGAACATGTTTGTCCCCCCGGGTTGTCGATTTTATTGATCAATCCATTCCGGAGACTCGCCCACAAGCCGAAAAAAATCCTGGAAAAATTCATCAGGAATGGAGACACGGTCCTGGATATCGGATGCGGTCCGGGCTTTTTCACGGTGGCTATGGCCGAACTCGTGGGGGAGGGCGGCCTGGTGATCGCCGCTGATATTCACGAGAAGATGCTTGAGAAAACCGGCGGGCGGGCGGCGAGAGCCGACGTCTTGTCGCGCGTCCGGCTTCACTTGAACCGGAAGGATAAGCTCGGCATCGGGGACAAAGTCGATTTTGCCATGGCTTTCTGGGTGGTTCATGAGGTGAAGAACCACAAAAATTTTTTTGGGGAAATCCGCGATTTGCTGAAACCGGATGCTGTGTTTTTACTGGTCGAGCCGAAACTGCATGTCTCGGCCGATCGATTCAAGGAAATTGTGGGTGTGGCCGTGAGCACGGGGTTGAATCCTTGCGGCGAGGAGAAGATCGCGCTCAGCCGCTCCGCGGTGTTTAAAAAACAACCAAGACCCTGAGGAGGAATGACGCAAGCGCGCCGCCCGACTGCTCCTCGGTCCCGCGCGGAAGCATCTCTTTTCCTCCCCGGGCGGGCGGGGAGCCCCCTCCGCCGCGCCACCCGTTCCTTGCTTTTCGAGCGATCACAAAAGAAGAGACGCTTCCTTCCCGCATTTGGTAATTTCCCAATAATCTGCTATCATGTCCGCTGACTAAAACCATGAATTTAATTGTGACGGCAAAAGATCTTGTCAAAAAATACGGCGACTTCACGGCCGTTGACGGGATCTCCTTCGAAATCAAAGAAGGCGAATGCTTCGGTTTCCTGGGGCCGAACGGCGCGGGCAAGACCTCAACCATCAAGATGATTCACTGCGTTTCTCCCGTGACTTCGGGCTCCCTGATCGTCAACGGTCTTCCGGCTCATATCGACAATCGGTCCCTGAAGATGATGACGGGAGTCGTCCCTCAAGAAATAAACCTCGATAATGACCTGACCGTCTATGAGAACCTCATCGTTTTTGCCAACTTCTTTGATATCCCGAAACGCGAGGCCAAGAAAAGAATCGCGGAACTCCTCAAATTTGTCGAGCTTGAGGCCAAGCGGAAAAGCAAAATCAGCGAGCTTTCGACGGGGATGAAGAGAAGATTGTTGATCGCCAGAGCCTTGCTGAATAATCCCAAAATCATCGTGGCTGACGAGCCGACAACGGGCCTGGATCCCCAGGCCAAACATCTTATCTGGCAAAGGCTTCGTCAGCTCAAAAATCAGGGAGTGACCCTGATCCTGACAACGCAGTACATGGAAGAAGCCCAGCAGCTTTGTGATCGCGTGGTGATCATGCATCGCGGCAAAATCCTGAGGGAGGGGATGCCGTCCAAGCTGGTGGAAAACGAAATCGGAAGGGAAGTCGTTGAAATCAGGGTTTCCAAGGAAGATGACGAGAGAATCGTGAGCCACTTATCATCTCTGTCCTGCGGGCATGAACGGGTGGGGGACACCCTGTATTTTTACTGCCGGGACGGTCAGGAAATCATGAAGAAATTGATCGAACTTAATCTCCATAATTATTTGAACAGGCCGGCGTCTCTGGAAGATGTTTTCTTGAAGCTCACCGGCCGAGGCTTGATCGAATGAACCTTTCCTACAGGATCTATTATGTGTTTTTCAGGAATCTTGTTTCCTACAAGAGGTTTATCGTCCCGACGTTCCTGGTGAGCCTGATCGAGCCGCTCTTCTATCTGATAACGTTCGGAATCGGCATGGGGGCTTATATCGGTTACTTCGGCGGAAAGCCGTACCTCTATTTTCTCGTTCCGGGCGTGCTGGTCTCGTCGGTCATGCTTTCGTCCACCTTTGAATGCCTGTACGGCACTTTTGTCAAAATCGTCCACGAAAAGCTCTATGATTCACTGATCGCCACTCCCGTTTCTGCGGAGGATGTTGTCGCCGGCGATGTCGCCTGGGCCGCCTTCAGAGGTTTGGTCAGCGGAACCCTCATGCTGGTTGTAGCGGCATTTATGGGGGTTCTCCCCGCGTCGGTACCCAGCCTGCTGCTTCTGCTTGTTCTCATGGTCTTTGTGGGCATCCTTTTCGGCTCGCTGGCCATGATCGTGACTTCCTTCGCGCCCAGTTTTGACTTTTTCAATTACTATACCGAGCTGATCATCACCCCCATGCTTTTCTTTTCGGGCGTTTTCTTTCCGTTGGACAAATTCCCGGCCTGGATGAAGTCGTTTGCCTCGTTTATCCCGCTGACGCATGCCGTTAATATTTCCCGGGCGGTCTTCACCGGGATCTATGACCGGGGATTGATATTCAGCTTTCTCTACATCTTTGTTCTGGAAGTGATCGCTTTTTATATCGGCATCAAGTCGATGAAAAGAAGGCTGATCAAATAGTTTCAATTCTCAATCCCTAAAATATGCCCAGGTTGGCATGATTATTGCTATTTTTTGTTATGAGGGGCCGATATCCTCGGTTTATTGAGGATATTCACGCCGGGAGGTGTTATTTGGAATATCCGGCCCAGAAACAATCTTTACAGGCCCTCTCAAATGTTGACATTTTCGGGCTGAATCCGAGGGAACATAAGGGGAAAACGCGCTGTTCGGCCCGGAAAAATATTCGTGGTGAAAGGAAAGCCATGCGTTGTTTAAAAATAGCCTGCGTTTTTTGTCTCATGTCCGTTCTGTCCGCTGTCGGACTGTCGGCTCAAGAAAAAACGGCGAACGCCAAAACGCCCTATCGCGTCCCGAAAACGGAATTGAAAATCGCTGTCGACGGGAGGCTCGATGAAGAAGCTTGGAATGGGGCCTTAAAATTCGACCTCAAATATGAAACCGACCCGGGAGAGAACATCCCCGCCCTTGTCAAAACGGAAGTGATGGTTATCCATGACGACAAGAACATCTATTTCGGTTTCCGCTGCGACGATCCGGATCCCTCCGCCATCCGCTCCTGGTACGCCGACCGCGACAACCTCTTCATGGATGACCTGGTGAACGTCAACCTCGACACCTTCAACGACGAGCGGAGGAATTTCTTTTTCGGCGCGAACGCCCTGGGAATCCAGAGAGATGGTATCGAGACACCGAGCTACACGGATCAATCCTGGGACGCCATCTGGGATTCGTCAGGACGGATCGCCGACACCGGATATTTCATTGAAATGGCCATCCCGTTCTCCTCTCTCCAGTTTCAACGTGTTGAAGGACCGCAGATCTGGGGCCTCGACATCTCCCGCTGGTATCAACGGTCGGTCCTCCACCGCCTGGGTCTGGTGCCGCTCGACCGGAATAATAACTCCTACCAGAACCAATTTCTGAAAATCGAGGGATTCGAGGGGATTACACCGGGGAAAAACCTGGAATTCAACCCGACGGTCACTTCGTCGAGAACCGACGAAAGGGAGTCCCTTCCTAAGGGGGCTTTCAAGCCGCTTTCCCGGCAAACCGAGGCGGGGATTTCCGCGAAATGGGGAATTGCCAGAAATTTCACCGTGAGCGCCGCGGTGAACCCTGATTTCTCACAGGTCGAGGCGGACGCGCAGCAACTGGACATCAATCAACCGTTCGCCCTTTTCTTCATGGAGAAACGTCCTTTCTTCGTGGAAGGGATGGATTTCTTCATATCCTCTCTCAACGTTGTCTACACTCGTACGATGAGGAATCCGGAATGGGGGATCAAGCTCACGGGAAAAGAAGGCGCAAACACGTTCGGCGCCTACATGGTGCAAGACGGGCTCACCAACCTCATATTCCCGGGAAGCCAGGGGTCCCGGCAGACTTCGTTGCCCATGGATTCATTGGCGGGCGTGTTCCGATACAAAAGGGACCTCGGCCAGCGATACACCGTCGGAGCCCTGATCACCGACCGGGAAGGGGAGGGCTACTATAACCGGCTGGCCGGATTGGACGGTGTCTTTCGCTTCAATGACACGAACACCTTCAAGTTCCAGGTTCTCGGCTCCAGAACACTGTATCCGGATTCCGTCGCGGCCGATTTCGAACAGCCCGCCGATGCCTTCGGCGACAGAGCCATCGATCTTTCCTATCGCTATCAGTCCCGGAATCTGAACATCTTTTCCGGATATTCGGACGTCGGGAAAAATTTCCGGACCGATCTCGGCTTCATGCCGCAGGTCGATTACCGCCAGTTCCGCACGGCGGCGAGCTACCAATGGGTCCATTCCCGGGGTTGGTGGTCGGTCATTCAAGCCGGGGGAGGCTATTTCCGCAGCACCGACCAAGGAGGGAATCTTCTGAACGAGAACGGCCAGCTGACGTTCTTTTTCAGGGGAGCCATGCAGTCCTTTTTCAACATGATCTTGAACAAGAGCCGTGAAAGTTACGCCGGAAAGACTTACGGCATGACGGGTGGACAGATGTTTTTCATGTTCCAGCCCGCATCGGGTGTCGTGGTGGGATTCAACGGCGATATCGGAGGAAAAATCGATTATGCGAATGCCCGGCCAGGACGCCAAGCCCGGTTAGCTTCGGAAGCCATGCTCAACGCCTGGAGAAACATCCGGATCGGCGTCAACCATGAATATGCGAGAATGACGGTGGGAGGTGAGCGCCTGTATACCGCCAACATCCTTCAGGGCTCTTTCATCTATCATTTCAACTCCAGGACTTTCTTCAGGTCGATCCTTCAATATGTGGATTACCGATACAATGTCGCCAATTACACCTTCCGGATCGACCCCAAATTCCGACACTTTTTCACGCAGCTGCTGTTCTCATACAAGATCAACCCCCGGACCGTGCTGTTCCTGGGGTATTCGGACAACGCCCAGGGAAACCAGGATTACGGCCTGACCCGAAGCGACCGGACGTTCTTTCTTAAAATCGGCTACGCCTGGCAGCTGTGAGAGGGAGGGACGGAATTTTGCCGGGTCTCGTTTTGCACGCGAAGGGCGGCTTCTCTGTTCAGCCCTTGTCGCGAAAAACGACATTGATCACAAGGATTTCCGATGCGCCCACGGTTCTGACCGGCGGACCCCATATCTGGACGCCGCTGGTCACAAAAAAATGCGTTTGAAGCTTTTTCTTATACCCCCAGCTGAGTTCGTATCGGTGCTGCGTGATGAAATTCAGCGGGAATAACTGCCCGTGGTGCGTATGCCCCGAAAGCTGGATATCGACGAACCTACGGCTGACCCTGTCAAAATCAATCGGACTATGATCCAGCAAGATAACGGGGAAATTGTTCGGCGTATCTTTCAATAATTCATCGATGGATTTCCTGTTTCTGGAATGACCGCTATTCCGTCCAGCCAGGTAAAATGCCCCGTCGATTTTTTGAACGGTATCCACCAAGAGTCGGATTCCGGCCTTATCATAGAAGTCGCTCTCGTTTCCTCGATGCGCTTCGTGATTTCCCGGAACTCCATAGACGCCGTACTTCGATTGCATCCGCCGGAATTGAGCTTCAAATCTGTCCGTTTTTTCGTCCTTCCGGTCACCCTCGAGAACATCGCCTCCGATCAAGACAATATCGGGATTCAGGGTATTGATTTTGGCGACAAATCTCTCCATAAAACGATCATCCGTCAATTCCCCGAGGTGGAAATCGGCGGCAAAGGCGATTTTCAGTTGCCCGATTTCCGATGATTTACGTGGAACCTCAATAGAATATTCATGGACTTGAAGATGACGATAATTCAGAACGCCTCCAATAACGATAGCCGACGGAATGATCAATAATAAGCCAAGCCAAATCTTACGGAATCCGGGACTCCGGATTGTTTCTCGAGAAATAATCTTTAAAAGCCGGCCGACCCCGATGATAAGGTCGGACAGGATGGCGATCAGAACAAGATACAACAACAAGGGCAAAGAGTAGTAGCCGGCGATTATGGGAAATTTTGTCCAGCCCTTACCGGAATCGTGCGACAAGGTTTCGGCAACAGGAAAAGCCAGCAAAAGGAGGATAAAAAAGACCGTGAATATGTATTTATATTGTTTTTTGGCAATCAGTTTCCTGATGCGGAGAAAGACATAGATCAGCAGAGGCGATGATAAGATCAGTTCATTCAGCAGAAACATGTGATGGTGACTCCGAAATAATCCTTGCTTACCATATAAAATAATATCATAGCCGAATTCAGGAAGATATGCATGTCGGCAATTTTCCGCTCTCCCATTCCTTTTCCTGCGGCTCAACAATTTGACAAAACGCCGCTTTGGGGCCAGAATAGAGAAAAATCGCAGGAGGGAAAGAGCATGCTCAAGGAATTCAAGGAATTCGCCATGAAGGGCAACGTCATGGACATGGCGGTCGGCATCATCATCGGCGCCGCATTCGGCGCGATCGTCGGATCGCTCGTCGCCGACGTCCTCATGCCGCCCATCGGCTTGCTTCTGGGACATGTCGATTTCTCGAACCTTTTCATCCTCCTCAAGGCCGGGACGACGCCGGGCCCTTATGATACGCTGGACGCCGCCCGCAGAGCCGGAGCCGTAACCCTCAACTACGGCCATTTCATCAACACCATCATCAATTTCTTGATCGTAGCCTTGGCCGTTTTCTTTATGGTCCGGGGTATCAACAACTTACGCCGGAAACAGGCCGCTCAGGCCCCGGCGCCGACCGCGCCCGCCGCCAAGGAGTGCCCGTTCTGCGCTTCGACCATTCCCATCAAGGCGGTCAAGTGTCCCCACTGCACGGCTGAACTGAAATAGGCCGGGCGTTCGTCTTCGCCGGGATTTCGCCGGCTTGATGCTCGAAAGGGGAGAGATCTAAGAGCGGATTTCCGGCCGGAAGCTCTTCTCTTTTCAATCGGACCAGAAAGTCCGCAAGGACGGGAAAAAAGGGGCCGAACTTCTTGAGCCTTTTTATTCTTACATCCCGGAGTAGATTCCGCCTCGGCCAAAACGCGGATTGACGACATTGCTGTAGATCGAGCCGAAGGTGTAGCTCAACCCGATATAAAAGAAATATTCATAGGACGTGGCCAATTGTTTGCGCATCAAGAGAGTGTCTTCGTACGAAGCGCCCATCTTGGGCAGGGACAGCTGATCGTGGATCCTGGAGCCGCTTCCATATAATTCGAAGGAGAAGCCTTTGAAAAGCCGGAGAGAAATTTCGCCGTTCAGGTTAACATGATATTTGCTGAAATCATGAAAATAATGAGATCCTTCCAGCGCCGCGCTGATCGTTCCCCACTTTTCTTTCAGTCCCAGCGTTATCGACAAATCTTCGCTCCAGAGGTTCTCTTTTGTTTTTGAGTAAAGAGTCTCTTCTCTGTATCTGACTCCATTGAAATTCAGCTTGTAGAGGAATCGCAGCTGCCTGCGGGTGGATTGAGAATAGGGGAATAGGTCGAACTCGATGGCCGGAGCGGGATTGAACCCAAACTGAATGTTGGAATAGGTTGAGGACAGGAGTGAGAGATAGGCGCCGACCGACCAATGTTCGCCCAAGCTTTTCACGATCAATCCGCTGAATGATTGACTGCTTAAAGTACTCTCGATACTCTCGCCTTCGATATTGAATTTGTTGAGATAATGACTGGCTGCGACGCTCGTTTGGATTTTTAGCTCCGGGGTGACTCGGTTAGCCGAAAAATTGCCATAGATCGAATTGTAGATAACGGATTTTTGTCCATTAAAATACCCTCGGGCGCTCAGGCTGAACACCCAGAAATTCCATTTGTCGATGACGGAAGTGGGCTTGACCTGGTCCAAAAGGCTAATCGCAATTCTTTTGGAGATGGGGGTCTTGGCCACATATCGCATCAGGCCGATCTTCAATGTCTGGACCAGACCCGTCCGGATTTCATCATTGGTATCGGTCTTGTTGGAATAATACTTGAGGAGGTCGTCCTGGCCCGCATAATCCAATTGCCCCATGTACGTCAGCGTATATTCCTGCCCGCCGCTGCCGGTGCTTTGCGTGGTGATGAGAACGTGGACTTGGGCTTCTTTCCGGTCACGGACATAATTGACAAAAGTGATTTCCGTTTTGACATATTCAATATCGCACCAGTCGCAGTCGATATAAATTTTTGGAGCCGTTTTTTTCAATTCTTCGATATCGGCCTTCTGGCTTTGGCCAAAAGAGAGCATCGTCAAAAAAAGGCAGAACAAGAGGTAAAGCCCCAAAGCCGATTTCTTTTTTATCATGCCATTCCCCCTGATTTTAAAATTCCAAATCCTAGCTTTTATCCTAGCATTCTAGGAATACTTGAATCAAGTGTTTTTGTTGATATTCGGTTATCCGATCGCAGCCCTTTGGACAATGCGACGAAGCCTGTCTTTGACGGGCGCAGGCAACGGCGCAGGGAGATGTTTCGCCAGAATCAAATCGATCTCGTCTCCCGCCCGCTCCACAAAGGTCTTCCCGCCCTTGTTGAGCCACATTTCGTAAGTCCCGCGTTCGAAATAGGTTGGATACCATCGTTCTCGGTAATGCTTGCGGGTATGTCCCGTTTTTAAGAAATCTCCATCAGGTCCGAGTTCGGCGATCACATCCAGGGCCAGAGTTTCGTCGTTCACTACGAATTCCCCGACGAAAGCTTTGATCCAGCTGACGATCTCATCGCCGAGAACGAGTTGGGCGAAAGAGAATGTAAGCCCGGATTCCAGATAACCGAGGTCGTGGATGATATGGCTGCCGGCCAGCGTCTCAACGAGAAGACAGAGCGCGGCCTCCGCGGCCGCCTGTTGGTCGATACCCTTGGATTCCGAGGCGCCGCCGATGGCAAACACGGGGAGACCGTAATAACGGCCGAGAGCCGTAGTGATGGTTCGTTCGGGCTCGGCATAGGAGAGGACGAACGTCCGCATATCAAAGGTGCCGCCCGGCGGCATCCCGGGGACGATGACGGGAGATCCCTCTCGTTTCAGTTGGGAGAGCACCAGCCCGACAAGAACGCCGGCAAAGTCCAGAGCCACCGAACCGGCGGGTGTCACGGGGCTGGTGATGGCCGCCGTTGAAGAGGGGATATAAAGCGACGGCAGGTTTTTGGATGCCAGGAAAAGGAGTTTCTCCAGCGCTTCCTTGTTGTGGCGAAGTCCCGAGACCGCGTTAATATAACAGGCAATGAGCGGAGTCCGTTGCAGAGCCTCCGCGCCTCCCATAACGATCTCCGCCATTTCGACCGCGTCCCGGCAGCCTTCCGCGTCGTAGGTCACATAGACGATGGGTTTGGTTGTGTAGGACAGCATCGCCTCCATCTGGTAGCGGTCGGCGACGGCTCCATCCACATCTGAGGGCAGGACCATGGACATCGCATAATCGATATGAGGAAGAAAATCACAAAGGGTGACTCCGTCGGCAAGATCTTTGAGGACGGGCTTGCGGCGTTCACCCGATCGATGGTCGATGATGTTCAAACAATCCGAGCCCGGGCCGTAGAAGCAGCGATATCCCCCCACGGGCATGGCTGGTTGTCCATGGCGATTATACAACGTGACCTGTTTTGGGACCGTGGTGAGTGCCTTTTCTACGAGATTCGAAGAAACGCGGACGAGATTGCCGTCGGTCACCCGGGCCCCGGCTTTCTTGAGCAGATCGACAGCCTCGTCAAGATAAAGCCGGACTCCTACGCGCTCCAATATTTCCAAGCTGACCTCATGCATCCTGCGGCACTGTTTCTCTGATAGGCGGGGGAAACAGAAGCCCTTCGAGCTGCTCGAATCCAGACCTAAATCGATCATGATGTTTCTCCCTTGAGGATGTTATTCTCTCTCTTTTTCCGGCGATAGTTCCGGAGGATCACAAGGCTTGAGAGAAGGCCGATAAGGCAAAGCCCTACAATGAGGCCGAAGAAATATCTATAGCCCGGCCCCCCGGGGTAGCGATCCAAGAGGACGCCTCCCAGCATCGGCATGAAAATATCCGGAGTAAAGCCCATCGCCGACATGAGACCTGCCACCGTCCCCGTGACGGCCAGGGGTATTCCTCCTTCTTCCAGTAAAGCAAAATAGATGCCCCTCAACGCGAAAATGGCCGATGACGCGATAACGGTATTCGTGATCAAAATCATAACCAACTTCGGATTTCCGGGCGTCAGCATGAAGACGCTGAAACTCAGGATGAGAACCCCAAAACACCAGGCGACGGTTCTGGCGACTCCCACTTTATCCGCCAGGAACCCGGCTCCCAGAGCGAATAGCGGTTTGAGCCACATTTTGCCTACGCCAATCGCTCCTCCGAAAACGACGCTCATTAAAAACACATCCGTGGCATAGGGCGTAAAATAATAGGATCCCCAATAAGCGCTGTAAGCGGCCAGGATGACGATTGACATCAGCCAGACCACGGGCATTTTCAAGACGACCAGGATTTGTTTGAGGCCGATCTTTGGCCGATTCTCTCTCGGCTCGGAGGTTTCCCCTCCCGAATCGGCGAGTGTGAACCAGGCCATGAGTCCGATGAGAATGTCGAAGATCGAAAAAAGGAGGATCACCCGAGACAGCCCGAGGTTCCCGCCGCCCAGCTTGGCGAATACGGTCAGCAAGGCCGTCGAGCTGACGACTTCCGCAATGCCTCGGCCGCTTTCCAAAATACCGAAGGCTTTGCCCTGTTCGGCGCTCGGAGCCCAGTTTCGCGTGGCCTTGATGAGCGCTCCCCAGAACGTCAAGGAGCAGGTGATCCCCCAGAATCCATGGACGGCGATGGATAAGGGATATGAGGGGAAGGTCGCGAAATAGATCCCGGCAAGTCCAGTCGCCAACATGGAAAGGGTGATCAGTTTCCGAGAAGAGACGCGATCTGCCAGCCAACCCCCCGGAAAGTAAGTGAGCAGGGATGCGGCTCCAAAAACGCTCATCAAGACCCCGAGTTGCGTGTTCGAGAGGTTGAGGGCCTTTTGCAGCGGAATATAATAGACCTCCCGCAGAAAAGGCAGCATAAAAATAATGCCGCCCGACAAGCACAAACAAGCCATCATGACCCAGCGCCGAATTATCCTCATGGAGTATCCTGGTTGAAGAAAGTCTATTTAGCCTGCATTATTCATAAACCTGGTTCTATATGGGGGGAAGGCCGGGATGGACTCGCTCCCGAAGTCCCGAAATGGTCGCTTCATCCATCCCGGCCTTCCCCCTTGAAGCATTCATTGATTCCGTCTATCCAACTTAAAATTTATGAATAATGCAGGTTAGAGCGCCCGGGGTCTCCCCAATCTCTTTTTCCCCGTAAGAATATCAATTGCCCTCCCAAGAGTCAACTTGGAGGGGGAACCCGCTTCGCGTTTCCCCCTTCCAACGGTTGCTTCGCTCCCTGCCTCCCTTTCTCGGGCGGGGCATGGGCCCGCGCCCTGCGATCAAGGGGGCATACCCCCTTGGATCTCCCGACGCGCGGTTCCCCGCGGCAAGCCGCGGGGCATATTCCCGCTCGTCAATTGAACCGGGATTTATGTTATAATCGGCAGCATGTTGGACCCCAAATATGTCCTGGAAAACCTCGACCTCTTCCAAAAGAGGATCGAA